>Ga0224523_1000031_pt1 | contig 104436 bp, 78 predicted proteins | sample CFST50metaG_FD_182732 | JGI IMG/M metagenome (GOLD analysis project Ga0224523, IMG submission 182732) | Peat soil microbial communities from Stordalen Mire, Sweden - C.F.S.T50 | ecosystem: Environmental > Terrestrial > Soil > Wetlands > Peat | place: Sweden: Norrbotten County, Stordalen Mire... | reverse complement strand
AAAATTCAGCATACGGCTAAGCGGTTATAACGGAAGAATAAAACAGCCCTTGCAAAACTCATTTAACAAGTTAAATATACTTCTTTTTTACGTTAATTCGCGCCAAATCAAAATTATACAATAAAAACCGCGTTTTTTCCAGGTTTTTAAACGGTAAAACAGTCATGCAGAATCCCGCAAACCTCGATCTTAAATGCATTTTCACTCATAACGACGGACATAGACGGACAATGGCGATTCAAGAATAATTTCCGCAATTTTACTGAAAAGTTTTTTCTATTGTCGAACTTGGATTGACAGGTCGCCTTTTATTTTAAGGATACTATTCTCACCTCTTGAAATTTTACGGTTTTTTCAGTATAATTAATTTGAAAAGTATCTTCAAATTTGCAAACATACTCCATTTAAGCGCTTCAAACAGTAACCATTAAAAGAGGAGCCATCATGTCCCAAACCGATTCCACGATAGAACGCCGCGAACAAGTACGTTTTCCCTGCGAACCGCCTTTACGAGCATCGTTTATTTGCAAGGAGGGAAGCATGTCCGCTCATGTCGACGATATTTCAAAGGCCGGCGCAAAATTGCGCGTTCCCTACTCCAATCAGCGCATTCCTTTTTTAATCCAAGGAGAATTTGATTATACGTTCCACGCGAAAGACGGTTCACAGCAGTGCCGTGGCAGAACCGCATGGGTACAACGCGTAGAAGGAGATTTTGTTTGGGGGATTGAATTCACCGGACTCACGGAGTGCATCGATGATCCGCTCGGTATGTCCAAAGGAAATGACGGGGGCCCGATACAGGCGATGTAACACCCTAATTCGTACCGCGCAACCTTCGATAATCGATCCCGTATTTCATCACCTTATACTGAACAATGCGTTTGGTGGCGCCCAGGATGGCGGCTGCGTGGGTTTGATTGCCGCGCGCGTCCTTGAGCGCGTCGACGATGAGTTCACGCTCATAGGAGGCCACAAGGTTGTCGAAATTGTCCTTGCGCATTCCTTGTTTGTCTATCTCTTTCATTTGCAGCGTGGGCGGTAAATCGTGCCCTTCAACGGCGTTGCCGGTTGCCACGAGCACCGCCCGTTCAATGACGTTTTCAAGTTCGCGGACGTTGCCCGGCCAATGGTACGCCGAGAGCATGTCGATGGCGGGCGTGGAAATCCGTTTGATGGGTTTTTTATGCGTGTCGGCGTATTTCTTCACAAAATAATCGGCTAATAGCAGCACGTCGGCTCCCCGTTCATGAAGGGGCGGCAGCGCGATGGTGAACACGTTTATCCGATAGTACAAATCCTCCCGGAACCGCCCTTCGTGCACATCGTCCTCCAAATTCCGATTGGTCGCGCAAATAAGTCGGACATTGACATGAATGGCGTCGACGCCGCCCACGCGCTGGATTTCCTTTTCCTGGATGGCGCGCAGAAGCCTGCCCTGGGCCGACATCGACATTTCCCCGATTTCGTCCAGAAACAGGGTGCCGTTGACGGCCGATTCGAACCTACCGATGCGCTTGGACATGGCCCCGGTAAATGAACCCTTTTCATGGCCGAAGAGCTCGCTTTCCAGGAGCGATTCCGGAAGCGCCGCGCAGTTGACGGGAACGAAGGGGCCTTGTGAGAATTTGCTTTTTTGATGGATGGCGCGCGCCACGAGCTCCTTGCCGGTGCCCGTTTCTCCGCGCAGAAGCACCGTAGTGGTCGACGTGGCGACCTGGGCTATCTGCCGGTACACTTCGCGCATGGAGCCGCTGTTGCCGATCATTTCATCGGGCTTGCCTTTTTCCTCCAGGGTCTTGCGTAGCTCGAGGTTTTCCCGTTCCAAGGCGGAAATACGCTGCTGTTCCCTGCGCCGGGCAAGCACAACCTGCGCTATGAGGTCGGCGACCGCCTCCAAAAAACGCAATTCTCCCTCGAGCGTCACCGCGTCCTCGACCGACACTTTATCGACGGAAAGGGCGCCGACTACCTCATTGCCCGCCTTGACCGGAACGCACAGAAACGCCAAATCGGCGTTTTTGAGGTTTTTACGAGCGCCTGTTTTATCAAGAAACGTCGTCTCGTTTTTCAGTTTGGGTATGGCGACCGGGCGACCCGTGGCGACCACTTTTCCGGTAATGCCTTCGCCGATGCGGTACTTGCCGCGCTGTTTGCTGCTTTCCGAAATGCCCCGCGCGATATCGACGGTCAATTCCGCGTTTTCCCGGTTAAGAATGGAAATCATGCCGCGTTTCATGCCCGCGTAGGTCTCTAAAATATCGAGCACGTTTCCCATAATGACTTCAATGGCGCCGCCCTCCCCGATGACGCGGGCGATGCGGTAAAGCGCCGCAAGGCCGTTGAAGCTGAGGTTTGAGCCGATTTCAGGAGTACCCATACCGGGTAAAATACATGCCGGAACAATTTTGTATCAACAATTACTTTGGGATAAGAATGATTTTCGTAATGACTCCGCGGGAAACCGGAATCTCGGACCCCTCCACATTGATACGCGCGACATCCCCGGCCGCTGAAGTGAGTGTTCCCCGGAAAACCGAACCGTTTTTAATCTGGATTTCCATCATTTTTCCCGTCACGTTTCCTCGCGCCAGGTCATCGAAGGTAAGCGGACCGTTCACGGAAGCGCCCGCTGCCGGTTGCGGAGCGGGGACGTCGTTTTTGGGCGGCGCGACCGGGGGCGGCGGCGCGGAAGTGATTTCATATTTATCAATAAGAACGACGGCAAAGCTATAGGGCGCGCCGGATTCGGTTTTTAACACGAGCGACGTGTCGTCCCTGGAAACAATCGTTCCTGCAAGATCGTCGCCGGTTACCAAATGCAGCTTGTAGCGCCCTCCCGCGATAATATCGCCGAAGGTCTTTTTCCGGGGAGTCGCCGAAGCCTGGTATCCCAGCGGCGTTTGCGCTCCGCTGTATTTTCCCGATTCCTGATACCACCATCGCTGCCAGGCGTCGCGATTTGAACCGAATTCCTTTCCGGTAATGCGGCTCAGCGCGCAAGCGCCCGCGTTCACCCGGAGAATGATGAAAATATCGGCAACCGCTTCAACGACCCTGCCGCCGCTGCCTATTTTTTGAAACAGCATCGTCGTCACCGGAGTCGCTTCAATGCAGCTCTCACATTTGGACATGGTTTCGAATTCTACGAACGGCGACGAAAAAACGAAATTGCTTTTTTCACTCACCAAGAAGGTCTGCACCCAGTCCTCCAGCGAACCGTTTCCCGTTGTATAGTGTACGCCGCGCTTTGCGATAACATGTTCCAATTGGGGAAACATATCGATGAGCGTCGGAATGGCATCCTTTGCCCTGCTCCCCATGTCCCCTAGCTTGATCGTCGCGCGAAGACTCCGTATGGCGTCGTCCCGCTGCTGTTGGGGAGCCGCCATTCCTTGAGGAAGTCCGCGTTTGGAATAATAGTCCATTGCCTCGGGAGTGCGATACAGCGTCGGCCCGCCGGTGATTACCGCGGATAGCCGCTGGATCGTATCGTCCTGAGCCCGGCTCACGCCGAGGCAACACCCCAACACGAATATTCCCGCGTTCAATACGACAAGCGCATGCCGTCTCGCAATTTCCACCCTGCTTGACATAAAAACTCCTTTTTATTTTTTTCCCGCAGCATAACGGACCATTTCCCGGCGCACCTGACCGATGAGTCGCGGGCTCACGCTGAGCGAACGAATCCCGATTGCAAGCAGCCGCTCGACCATCCCCTCGCGGCCCGCCATTTCCCCGCATATCGACAGTCCTTTACCGGCTTCATGGGCCGCGACCACCAAATCCTGAAGAATGCTCCACAAAATGGGGTGGTGCGGATCATATCCATCGGAAACTTGTTCGTTGGTCCGGTCGACCGCGAAAAGGTATTGAATCAAGTCGTTGGAGCCAACGCTTCCGAAATCTATTTGTTTGTAAAGTTCGCGGGCCTGGAGGCAGGCGCTGGGCACTTCGAACATGACTCCCAGCTCGATATTCTCCGAACGTCCCTGCCCTGTCACGATGATTTCCCTGACCGCGTCTATGAGCTTGCCCTGCTGCGCCGCATCAACAACCATGGGAAAGAGTATCCGGACCTTTTGCCGCTTCGAAAGCCGCACCAGGGCGCGTACCTGCATGCTTAAAATATCCGGATTTCCCAATAAAAACCGCGCCCCTCGCCATCCCAGGTATGGGTTATTTTCCTTTTTAATGCGCAAAAACGGCAAGGGTTTGTCGCCCCCCACGTCAAGGAGCCGGAACGTAACGGTTTTTCCGGGAAGACCGTCGGCAACCCGCGAATAGAACGCGTATTGCTCGTCTTCGTCAAGCAATCGGTCCTCCTTTAAAAAGAAGATTTCGGTGCGGAAAAGACCGATCCCGTCGGCATTCGCCGCGCGCGCCTGAAGAACGTCATCGATACCGCTCGCATTGGCCTGCACTTCCATGCCATGCGGCGAAACAAGGGCTACCGCGTCCTCTTTTTCCGCCGCCTCGATCGGCGGCATGACGCGGGCCATTAGTTCGTCGGAGGGGTTGAGGTAGACGATTCCCTTGTCGCCGTCCAACAGAACGCGGTCGCCGCATTTTACATACCGCATGATGTCGCGCACGCCGCTTACGGCCGGGATGCCCAAAGACCTGGCGATGATGGCCGCATGCGATGAGACGCCGCCGTGTTCGGTAACCAGGCCGCGGACCTTCTCGAAGTTCATGCGCGCCATCATGTCCACCGTGAGTTCCTCGGCCACGATCACCCGGTTTTTCCCAAGTTGACAATGCTCCTGCCCTTCACAGGCAAACTTGGGCTTTGTTTTATTTATTTTATCAAGCAATAACCGTCTTAGTTCGCCGATGTCGGCGGCGCGCTCGCGCAGGTAACTGTTCTCCATCGCCATGAATTTTTCTTCGTAGCGGCTGAACGCCTCAAATACGGCGAATTCGGCGTTTTTCCGATCTTTGGCGATCGCGGCGCGAATCTGGTCCACGATCACGGCGTCGTTCATGATGTGTTTTTGCGTGAGGAATATTTCCGCCTCAGCCTTGCCGACTTTGGAAGCGACGGAGATCGCGCTTGCTTCCAGCTCCAGGGTGCATGCGCGCAGAGCGTTTTCGAAGTTCGCGAGTTCGGCGGGCGTTTCGCTTTCCGCAATGCGTAATTCCTTGACGGATTTGTGGTGTTCGGCGGAATACAAACACGCGGGCCCGATCACTTTTCCCGAATTTACCGCAAGGCCCGTAAATTCCCGCGGCCGAAACTTTTCCATGTTTTCCGTCATACTTTCACTTTCTCCTGAATTGAACCATTCCGCACCGGCACAATGAAAAATCGTATTTTACCGGATCGGATGGACTTATTATTTTCAATGATTCCGTAATTTCCTCGGCCATGCGCCAATCCGCCGTTTTTCTGACCGTTAAAGAAAGACGGCGCGCAATCGCGGCTACATGCGTGTCCACCGGGATCACCAATTTCGACGTCTCCACGTTTTTCCAGATACCAAGATCGATGCCGTCGTCAGGCCTTACCATCCACCGCAGATACATATTGAGCCGTTTACACGCGCTTCCGGTTTCCGGCATGGGAAAAAGGTATGAAAATGATCCTACCTTTCCCTTGGAGATTTCCTGCGCCCAGGATCGCATCCTCTTGGAAAATTCGTTCAGGGGCTGTTTTATAGTGCGCCCGCCGGCGTCTAATCCTTCGCTAAAGAGCGCCCCCAAAGAATCTTTTTCGACCAGCGCCCGGCCCACGCATTCAAATAACAGGGCTATGTCGTCGCCACTAGTAAACCGATGCTTGAAATCGCGGAAAAGACGCTTCTTGCCGCTTAACGGGGTCGAACGGATAAAATCTATGAGATCATATCCGGTGATCGAAAATACGCGTTCAATGCTTCCTCGTATGCTTTCCACTTTACCGTATGCAAGCGATGACGCCAATAAACCCGCGATTTCCATGTTGCCCGGACCAGTAAAGCGGCGAAGATATTCTACAGGATCCAAACGCATATAGCGTGGTTTATGATACTGAGAATAAATTTCTTCCAAAGTTGTTTTTAAAGCGTGATTCATAGTATGATAATAAAATATATCCTTGCCCGGCCCTTTTTACCCTAGGGTATTGCATTCCATGGTAAAAACACATAATTTTTAACACCCGAACCAGGATTAATCAACGTGAATGCAATTGAGTATGATTTTGCATCCTCTGTTTTAGAAAGTAACGATGGCCTTCCCGCAAGCTCAAGATCATAGCATCAACATCAATAACGGCGCGAAAACCGTCGCCGTTCGCCATGGCGCTTCCTTGCTGACGGGGCTTGCCCAAAAAGGAATTCTCGTCCCCTCGGCTTGCGGGGGCAGGGCGCGATGCGGAGCCTGTAAAATAAAAGTCATAGGCGGGGGAGCCGGCCTTGGCCAGGTAACAAGCATCCCAACGCCGCCGGAGCTGCCGCTTTTATCCGCTGAAGAACAAGCCCAGGGTTACCGGTTATCGTGCCAAGTAACGGTGGAGAGCGATATAAGCGTTGAGATGCCCGAGGAAGTTTTTTCGATTAAGCAATTTACCGGCAAGCTCATCGCAAAGCGGCCGCTTACCTACGACATTCTACATTTACATATAGAGCTCGTTAAACCCGAAACCATCGATTTCAGCGCGGGGCAGTATGTGCAAATCCGGTCGCAGCCCTATCAAGGCAAAAGCGCAGTGATACGGGCGTTTTCCATCGCCTCGGCGCCTTCACATAAAAACCGCGTCGAGCTTATGATACGCAGAATCCCCTACGGGATCTGTACGGAATGGATTTTCGATCATCTTAAGGAAGGCGACAAGGTATATTTCACTGCACCTTATGGCCGGTTTAGGCTTTCAGGTTCAACGTTGCCGATCCTTTTCATAGCCGGCGGAAGCGGCATGGGACCGATCTGGAGCATGCTCAACGACATGAAGGAAAAAGGCATCCGGCGGCGGGCGACGTATTTTTTCGGCGCGCTCACGCAACGCGACCTTTTCCTCACGGATGAACTGACGGCTTTGCAAAAAGAATTACCCGGATTCTCGTTCGTCCCCGCGCTGAGCAATGAGCCCGAAGGCGGCGATTGGAAGGGCCAAAGGGGGCTTATCACGGACGTCGTGGCCCGACACTATCATAACTGCGCGGGCCACGAGGCCTATCTATGCGGTTCCCCGGGAATGATCGAGGCGAGCAGGAAGGTCCTTGTAAAGTGCGGTACACCCGAAGAAAATATTTTTTATGATAAATTTGTCTAACTGACTATGATTAAACGGATTAAAAGATTTCCCTGATTTTGTTGAAGAACAAGATTGATCTTTTTATATCGTTCGTATCTGAACTCAGATACAGTTCCAATACCTAGAAAGAAACGCCATGACGATTACCCCTCGCCAAAAAAGTCCACGTGAATTATTAGGCCCCTCTGAATTCTCTTCGGAGGGTTTTTTAGGAACCGATTCGCGGGAACCGGAAGATATAATCAAGGAAGACCTCGCGGCCCTGCTGCAACTCGGTATGACAAAGGAAAAACTCGCCGCGGCGCTGCGTGAAATATACGTCAAGGCCGAAAGAGCCTTGGGCAATCCCCTCCCGCTTTTGGAAAAAGTGACCGTCGTCCATGTGGAAGCCCGCGGCAGGATTCCCTCGCCGTTTTCCGGCGACGGCACCTTTCAAAAAGGACAGGCGAAAATAATGGATGCGGCGACCGGTGAGGCGCTGCTCATTACCCCACTCTCCATTCACCTTATTGAAAAGCACGGATTTTTCCAGGGAAAGGGCTCGAAATACAGGATTGAGCCTGAGGCGGCGGCGAGGGTGATGAATCATTTGACAATTGCCAAATGATTCTTTTGTTCTACTGTCCGGTCAGAAACTTCCGTATATGCACATGCTCGATTCCTTTATAGTTACCCGCCGCGGTTTCGTCCATCGAAACGACGATTTTTCTATAATTGTCAGTAATTGACAATAAGTTTCCGAATTCCCTGTCATGGGCTTTTTGATCCGGAATCAGGTAGGCGACCTGGACATACATTTTTTCCCCCGCTTTTTCGGCGACAAAATCTATCTCTTTATCTCCCAGTTTTCCAACAGTCACGTCGAACCCATGTATCTTCAAATGAAGAAAAACGAGGCGTAGAGATCTTGTCCATATATAAGGGTCTGGCAATAAATGAGGGAATTGGAATGTCCATGGATTTCTCCAAAATTGTTATCATTATACTTAAAACTTATTATACTATTATAATAAGTTTTAAGTATGATTAAAACTTATCGTGACACGGCGAGAAGGCAATGTGATTATTTGTCGTATACAATTCAAAATTTAATTATACAGCCATATTGCAGTGTTTTTATATTTATTGTGAACTATATCTGAATTATCTATGCGAAGAGGGTTGAAATGAACGTGCCGTTTTCCGTCAGAAACCTCCAGGTTTGTGGGTTCCAGGATAGTGAGTGGAGAATACCGGGCCTTTGGGACAATTTTTGTAGGTATCGAGGAGTAAATGAAGGCTTTTGAGTCTTCCGTCCGGCGCGCTTTAGTTTTGATCGGCAAAGCGCCACCACGCCGTTGTACCAAAAAATCCTATGATGCCGGTAGCGAATAAAATGAAATAGCTCAACGCTGCGGCGGGCGGCAACGCCTCCCGGCCGGCAATGCCGCTATACAGCGCGGGAATAGCCCAGGGGAAATAGGGCATTATATTAGGGAGTCCTACGGCAACGAAATTGGTTATAATCAGCATCAGAATGGCGAAACCCACCGGAAGTAAAAAACCGCGGCTTGCGCTTGCGATAAAAGCCACCGGAGTGCAAAGCATTAACGTCAAAATTGAACTGCCGGAGAATATACGGAATGCATGCACGGCCTTTTCAATCGACCAACCGGGAATATGAACCGCTAAACCCGTAAGAAGCCCTCCGGCAAAGAGAGTTATTGCAAGCAACAAACACCAAATTATGGTAATTATGAACTTTGACGCCACGATAGTAAAGCGGGAAATCGGCAATGCAAGCAGGTCCTTTACAACACGGTCGGAATACTCCCGGCCGAAAATCCAACTGGTAACCATTCCAAACCCAAGAGAACCCAACGCTAAAATACACTGAATCAATAGGTTTAAAAAGGAAGCCCAATCGGCGTTTCCAATGATTGATGTTTTAGCGCCGACCATTGCCGACCTTCCCGCGATTTCGGGATGCTGCGCGACATACATAAGCAATCCCATCATTATGGAAATAAACATGAAAACCATGAGCGTTATCACGAACATTTTTGATTTTCGCGCTTTAAGGCTTTCGGCCCATAGAGCCGGCAATAATCCGTTCATGCGTGACCTCCGGTATGGCCGATGGCTCTTAAGAAATACGTCTCCAGATCTTCCTCTTCAACCTTCACCATGAAGGGCGGATATCCCGCTTCAACAAGGGAACCATTGACTTTTTCAGGATTGTTGATCGCGTCGGAATCACTCAGTTCAAGAAAGCCGTTTTCCGCGAAGGTTGCGCTAAAACCGAACTTTTCAAGGAATGATCGCGCGCTATTTTTATTGTGCACATCGATCAATAGCCTTCTCTTTCGCAGCTTTTCAAGTTGGCCGATATCCATTTCCTGGATCAGTTTTCCTTGGTGAATGATACCGATGCGAGTGGCGAACTTTGATATTTCACCCAGAATATGACTTGAAATAAAAATGGCGGCGCCCCGATCGCGCGAAAGTGAAAAAAGCAATTCCCTGATTTCCACGATGCCCGCGGGATCCAAACCATTGGCCGGTTCATCGAGAAGAAGTATGTCGGGATTATGCATAAGGGCCTTTGCAAGTCCCAACCGTTGCGCGTTGCCGAGGGAAAGATTTTTTGCCTTTATATCCCGATACGGCCCCAGCCTAAGTTTTTCGATACCGGCGTCGACCACACCAGCATCGGGAATTAAGCGAAGCCTGCGCATCATCTCCAGGTTTTCCTTTACAGTTAAATCCGGATAGGAATACGGTATTTCGACAAGATACCCGATTTTGTTCCAAAGCGCCCGATTGCCCGCATTTACTCGCGCGCCATTCAAATACGATTCCCCTGATGTGGGACGGACCATGCCCAAAAGCATCCGGATAGTCGTTGTTTTACCCGCTCCATTCAATCCTAAAAAACCGTAAATTTCCCCCTTTTTGACTTTAAGGGAAACAGCGTCCACGACGTTCAAGCCGCCGTATTTTTTTGTCAAATTCTTCGTTTCAATGACATGTTCCATTATTTCCTCAGCCCCTTGATCAGCGAATCCATTTCGTTGACGTATCGTTTCAAAGCGGCGCTGCCCCTTGCGGTGATCGAGGCGCGCGTCAGGGGTTTATTGTCCTTGAATTCCTTGGTTATGGCCACATAACCCGCTTCCAATAATGTCTTAAGTTGTATCGAAAGGTTCCCTGCGGTAAAGTCAAGCGCATTCTTGATCTCGCTGAACGGCATTGCTTTGATGTCGCTACTCGCCAGATGGGTCAAAATAAGCAGGCGGGAGCGTTCATGAATGATTTTATCATTGACAAGTGAACTGATGCCGGGTTCCATGGTCCTATGCCTCCGCCCGTTTTTTTTTCGGCACGTACCACATCGCGGACAATAGAAGCAGACCGCAGCCCAGCGTAAGGCAGAGGCTTAAGAGCGGTGAAATCGTATTGAATACGAAGACGACGCACCCGGTAACTATGAACCAATAGCTGGTCCGGAGAAACTCCTTGAGCCCCAGCATCGCGTCAAATGTAGTATATACAAGCCCCGCGCCTATTGAACATAGAGGAATCACGAAACGGGAATTACCCGTAGCCGTCGCATACAAACACGAAAAGACAAGCACGACCCCCATTGGAATGAAATGACGGTATATCCTTATGGAAAAATATTCCCGAAACAAGCGCATAAGCGAAATACCGGGTTCCACGGCACGAGCCGATTTAAGCAACCCGGAATTCTTAAGAAACCCTAACCCAATCCCAATCGACGCTATTACACTGAAAACAATCGCCTTTATTGATAGAGGAATATCGGCAAAACAGCCGAAGTGTTTATTGAGCGCATAAAATAGGCCGCAAAAGAAAAATATGGCGAGCGCCGTCAACAGTGTCATCAAGCGCAGGGAAGAACGAAAGTCGATCCGTTGTACAATGGATGAATTCTTTTCAATAGCCTTTTTCACGAACGCAATGTCTTCGGCCAATTGGTCAAGTTGTTCCCGGTTCAGGGCATCCATAGCGCCTCCTATTTAATTATTATTAAATAGTTTATAATATAAACTTGTTTATAATATAACACAAATAAACTACTATCGCAACTTATTTTTAAAATTGATGTGGAATTTTTAATGCTCCAAGAACATTTTTACCGTATAAGCCGTACTATAAGAAGGAGTAAAATTATGGAAACTATGCCTACCAGCTTTGATGAATTTATTAAGTCGCACCCCAAGCCTATTCTGGCTGATTTTTGGGCGCAGTGGTGCGGACCATGCAAAATGATGGCGCCAGTACTGAAAGAATTAGCCAAAGACTGGAAAGACCGTATAACGGTCATAAAAGTGGATACCGAAGCAAAACCGCATTTGGCTCAGCGATTCAATATTACGGCTATTCCAACGATGATCCTGTTTCAAAACGGGATGGAAAAATACCGTATTTCAGGGGCAATGCAATTGGTACAATTAAAAAATGCCCTGAGCCCCTATGTATAAAAGCAAGTTCGCAGCCCTATTTCTTCACGAGCCTTCTGCCCTGTAGATTGAGACGTATGCTTTTTTCTTGTACATCCGGCGCATAGCTCCATCGGCCGTTGACAAACTGGGCAGAGGAAAGGCGGGCGGCCGCGCGGCGCGAAGGTGAATTCCGGTACGCCACCGAAGTCGGCCTGATCGGGTTTCCCTGATCGTCAATTGTCAACACGGCCTCGAACGCGCCGCCCGGGATTGTTTTAAGTTCTCCCAGCGTATCGTCGCTCCATCGCGGATCCGGAGCGCCTGAAATGAACCAGTTTGAGCCGTTATCGGCAACAATCAGGCCGTGTTTTTTCATGGCCGCGCAGATGATTTGTATCGGCGGGCTGAATCCGGAAATATCATAGTTCGCCTTCATTCTAAAGCGCAGGCCCATGGGTGGCCGGTTGGGATCGCTGCTCGAACTCGCGTAGTGACGCGCCGGAAAAATATAGGCTTTCTGAGAGTTCTGGACCGTCATACGGATAGCATGGTTTATTTCCTTCTTTATGTATACCTCTTCGTAGCGAACCAAACCTGGAAAAATCGGCAGGCCGGCGGCGTCGGCGGAGGTCCATCCGAGGGGATGATCGTCGTTGACCGTAAGGTCGAACTTCGCGCCGGAGGAGGCTTCCCAACGGTCCGCCTTCGGAAACGCGTAATATAATTCACAAAGGATATTTCTGTCTTTGTCAATGGCAATAACGTGCCGATCGCCATCGGACGCGGCCCCGCCCTCAATGGCTGCGGTGAGGGGAATGGGAAACGGCCCCGGATCGCTCTCGTCGCCGTAATCGGTGTAGGTAACCGATATGAGGGGCTGGGCCGACGTCACGACGCAATAGGGAATTCCCATCGGCGCGCCGTCCCATACCGTACCGAAATCCGGGTGCAGCTTAACGGCGGCGCCCACCGAGGCGATGTATTTGTCGGAATTGGGATGGACCTGGTACTTCGATACGTCCCATTTCCAAACATTGTCATCAGGGAAAACTTTAAAATCACCTATGTCCTGGTCCGGCCCGGCAAGAAGAACGCCCGGCGCAATTGCCAGGAAAATCGCAAACGTACTAATGCTGCTTATGTTTTTCATGGACCCACACCTCACGAAAAGGCTGAAAAAAATGAAGCGTTTCTCATAGTATATATTTCATAATGATGGAAAAACAATAACCGATACATCAAGCATGACATGGAAAAATTGATACGGGCGATCAGGTATTTTGCAGTTTTATTTGCATTTTTCATCCGGTATCCGTATCATTAAGCATACATGTTCTATAAAAAAGGAGCCGGTCATGGCCGACAATGAATCACGAGTCAACCATAAGAAAATCATCGAGTTCATGCCGTTAAAAACAATGAGCATGGATCTTGAATCCATCCTGGCGAATCTCGCGAAGCTCTATATCAACCAAAACGATTTCGACATGGTGGAGCTTGTCAGCATGTCCCAAGCCGAGTTGTTTCCTATCGGCAGTTTTGATTCAGAGGCCGAGCGCTACGAATACGTCCTAAAATTGGCGGTTCCGGTCCAGTTTCATAATCACCTCAGCTACCATATTCAAACGATTCAACCCCGGCTTCTTAAGGATATATCAACGATTACCGCGGCGTATATTCATGAATTCATCTCGGAAGTATTCATATCCGTCATTATTGAACAGGATTCCACATGGCGGGAAAAAGCTCTTGATTTTGTTGAATTGCAAGCGGCCGAAAACAGAAAGGGAAATTCCGAAATTTCCCTACTGTGCGCGAACGGGGATGAAAACGGCATTGCCTCGGAAATAGCCGGGCTGCTCGGGAAAAAGGGAATAGTCGCTGATATAAAGGAACTAGCCCCTCATAAAAAAAAGGAGCACCATCACGTACTCGCGGACCTGGAAAAAACCTCGCGGTCGGGCGTGTGCGTTATTTCCAAACGATTCATGGAACTGGAACTGACGCAGGAGTTCGTTGACGCGCTTGTATCCCGCGTTATCAATCCCGATCAACGCTTCTGTCAGATTTGGGACAAGGTGAGTCGAAACGAAGTCGCGAACTTCAGCCCGGCCCTGGCCCGCAGCCTGGCATATACGACGGAAAGGATGTCGTCCGAAACCATCAGCGGGTTCATAGCGGGATTGCTTGGACTCCACGTTGCGCCTTAAAGGACACATACGTTTCCCGCAGCCTGGTCATTGCGAAGACGGCTCTCAGGCAGGCATCCTCCTGTTTGCCGAAAAGCCTGAATTAATAAAACCGCAGTTTGTCGTTAAAGCAATACGATTTCCCGGCAATCAGATACATGTAACCGATTACTCGGACACCGAGGATTTTAGCGGCCCCTTGAGCAAAGTGTTTGAAGACTCCCTGGCATTTGTGATGCGAAATCTGCACAAGATACAGGCCGGTCGCGGAGTCAATGCGCCCGGAACGCCGGAAATACCCGCCGGTGTATTTGAAGAACTTCTTGTCAACGCGCTGGTACACCGGGATTACCTGGTAAGCGCTCCCATCCGGCTGTTTATTTTTGATAACCGCATAGAAAGTATCAGCCCCGGACATCTGCCTAATAACCTTACGGTGGAAAAAATCCGGACCGGCAACTCCAACATTCGAAACTCCATTCTTGTTTCATATGCAGCCATGGGGTTGTTGCCATATCATGGACTGGGTTCGGGGATCAAGCGTGCCTTGGAAGAGTGGTCGGATATCAGCTTTGTTGACGACCGCGACGGGTGCTTGTTCACATCCACGATTGCCCGGAGTTTAAAAGGGGCTGCACCTAAAAAGACGCTTTCAGGGTCAGATGCACCTATAAATGTACCTGAAACGGCGAATTTATCGGGTCACCAAGCCCGTCAAAACGACCTTTTAAATGACCTGTTAAATGAAAACGCTGACCTTTTTAAAGTAATTCGGAAAAGTCCGGGTTCTGATTATCTATCCTATGCAAAACTCATCGGTGCAAGCGAAGCGACCGTTAAGCGCCACATTCAGAAACTGAAATCACAAGACATTGTTCGTCGAGTTGGCTCAAAAAAAACCGGTCATTGGGAAATAAATTTGCCCGTCGAAATTGAAAAAGGACCAATCACATGATCCCCTCCATTCTCGATCGCCAAATCCGCCAGGGCGTCGCAGACTTCGTCCGTACCACCTTTTCCATTACTACCCCAAGTATGGCAAAAATGGTGGATGATCTTTGCGACGAGCCCGACCGCATGTTCAAGGGCCCGTACGATTGGGCACAATGCATCGCGTAAAAGGCCTGGAGTTCGACACGGTAATTGTAGCCGGTCTTTACGCCGCTTGCTTTCCATTGCCGCCTCCGGCAGGTTTGGACAAAACCGCTCAAGCGCGCTGGATGATGCGGGAGCGATCGTTACTATATGTAGCAATGACCCGTGCCCGAAAAGAAGTTGCTTTATCCGCTTGGGGAAAGATGAGTTCGAGTTTGGAGGATTGGTTGAGGATTAAAGATGTATAAATATGCCTGGTGCCTTGAATAGAAAAAGAAGAGATATATTTTTAAAAACTTAACAGGTTTTCGCTCTCTTAAATCTATTTTAAAATGTAAAATTGTTTTGTTTGTAGGAAATTGTATAAATTATAATTTATGCAACTTTAAGGAGAATATTTTGGAAACAACTTATAGTAGACCGAATGCATCGGAAAGCAGTAAAAAAGCATACACTTTCCTAAAGGCAAAACTCACAACTTTGCTGTTAACGATTTGTATAGTCGCCGTTACATCATTCTCAGCTCAACCAACCTATTCGATTACCGATCTTGTCGCCGGCAATATTCCCGGCATATCGCTATACACCATTGGCACCGCGCATACTAACCTTGAGCTGAAATTACGAATAGTTTCCAATAGTTCAAGTTCGTTTTATATTCAGATTCCCGAAGGAACGGTTTTTCATTCCTCGCAACTTGCCAAGCGAACCGCCGGTTCATTTCAAGATTTCATCGCTCCATTTACTCAGAATCCAACAATACCATTTGGCGGCAATATGCCCAAAAGGCTTGAGATAACTGCGGGAAGTTATACGTGCGACGTTCCCATTTATGCATTGTGTTTCAACGTTACCCTTGCTGCTCCCGATACAAGCGTTGCCGTTAAGGCAAGCCTCGACAATACTCCGTTGGAACCTCAAGTAACAAGCATGTTGCAGGCTTTGGGCAGCTTCAATCAAAGAATGAACTCAATCGATTTAAAAATTCAAAATGCGATCACCCTGACGGATTCCGAGACTAATTATGCCGGCTATATCGATTGGAATAGAGATACGATTCCCGGTCAATGGAGAGCATTGCCTAAACAATTGGCATCTGCGACATATTCCTTACAATCGCCGGTGCGGAGCTTGGCCAAGACGGTTCGGTTGAAAGCCGTAAGCGACTCACTCACGCCTGAAATGTCCCGGTCTGATGTACAAAATGTAATTTGGGCATCGAAACCCAAAGACTCAACCTATAATGCCGATACTATTGTCAATCAGATCCAAAATGCGATTCACTTAAAAAGCATTGCCGAGAGAGATAGCCTGATGTTCAGGGCAAATAGATTTATGTATTTGCTCGGCATCAAACGCAAGCTGTTTGTTTCCGATTCGCTGATATATCCAATTTCACATGATATCCCATATCCGCCATATTATGGTCTTTCTTGGGATGGCGTTGGGGCCGGATTCGCACTTCGCATGACCCCTCCTAATGATATGGCCGGCGGCTCTTACCGATGGCAAGTAATGGAAATCAGCTACAACATTCAATCCAATGCAGCAGGAACTTTTCAGGCTGCTATCCTTGAAAACGCTAATGGCATTCCGGGTAAGGATTTGATCAATCGCAGATTGGTTTCATTTAATGCTGTTCCAAACGGCACTTTGGTAAAAATTGACGTCTCAAATGAGAATCTTGTGATCAACAAAGATTTTTTCGTTGCCTTCTTTCAGACGTCTGCTGGAAAACCCGATATAGTTCTATCCTTGGCGAACAATAACCGGTCGTTCAGTTTCGATAATGTTTTCTGGGCCCATGATAGTTCAAATCTGTCGATATACTCAAAGGTCAAGAGGCTCGATTTGGCTGCAACAAAAGGGGCCTCTTTGGCTGAGAAGAATGAAATTGTTGGTTTGAGCATCGTCTCGTTCTCGGGACGAGCGGCGATATTAAAATATTTTCTCCGAGTAACAAGTCGCGTCGATTTGCAGTTTTTTAATGTCAATGGACGTTTACTTTGGACTGTCAAGCAAGGGTTACAGCAGCCTGGGCTGCATAGTCTCTCTCTGAATGATATACCATCTCTACAATCGGCCGGATGCTACATTGTAAAATTGTTTTCAGCGAACAATGCTGTTTCGCAAGTGAAACTTCCTTGAACTTCAGCAAAGGAGATATTTTGGAAAAAGCTAAATTGCATATTCCCGATGATATGGTCACCGAAGTTAAAGAGATGCTGAAAGCGGAGAAAATTGATTTTAATGAGCATTTAAAATCCGGAGAAATGGACGCTCAAACAGTAATTGCCATTATGGGTGTAAGCATCAGTTTTATATCCCTCTGCCTCCAATTCTATCAAATGCTTAAAGATCGTTGGGAAAAGAGCAGAAAACGAGACAAAATCGTTTTTGTGATTGAGCTGCCGGAACCTATTAGAATTGAAGTGGATACTTCGCTCCCTAAGGAAATAATTCGTAAGCGGCTTGAAATAATCAGAAAATATGCATCGCCAAAATGACCCCGAACTTGCTGAAAACTTCTGACTCTGAACTTATTAAATCGCTTTTAATAAGCCTTCGACAGACCTTCGAATCAGGGGACCATAATCGTTTCCGTTCTTGCTTCCTGGATTGGCTAACTCGGAATCGGGAAATAGGTTCAATCCATAGCAATCTCCTGCTTTCTCTTCAGGTTGAAAGTTTGAAATATCCTTCTTTTGTCAATGCTACCCTTGATATTTTACAGAACAATATCGACTTTTTTGGGCCCAACCGGGAAATAGCAATATTCTTCATTTTCTTTTGTCGTGGTGAATTGCACCGGGCAAACGGAGAAGAATCCGCCATCCATTTTTATCAGGAAGCCGAAGAACAACTGTTGGAAAAGTGTCCGAGGCAGATGCACATTCAAAGGAAAGTAGTCCTTGCCGGAAAAGCCGAATTTTATCGCTTGAACCGAGATTTTGATAAGGCAATTGATTGTTACCGACAAATCCTTGAAATCGATGAACGCCATGGAACAGCAACGGATTTGGTGATTGCTTATTGCAACAAGGCCAACATCATTATCGATAGCGAAGATGATTCGACATCGGAACCATTCTGGGAGAGAGCTGAAAAACAAGTCAATGTTGCTAAAGAACTGATCGGCAGTATTTCGCCACCTGCATCTTTTGAGCTTCTTGGGACGGTTTTTGGGTTAAATGGTAAAATTGAAATGACAAAAGGAAATTATTCAGCCGCACTTCAATTGTTTAAATTCGCGAAAAGCGAATTTGAGAAAGCCCAGCGACCAGAGCGAATCGGTAGAAGTTGGCGATTTATTGGTTTGGCCAGTCACGCAATGGGGAATCTTGAAAATGCAATTGACGCTTTTCAACGGTCTTCATCATTGCTTGAGCATTCAAGTGTCATGCTTGACAGATCAACCACCGATGCTGATTGGTTGGCTGCTATTTCTCCTGAAAAGCAGGGGTTTGAAGCGCGCTTATTTGAAACACTCAATAGCATTCGAAACTTCCAGGATTCGGTAAAGGAAAGGATCGCCTATGAACTGATGCTCGGTAAGTATTTCCTGGAAATCGGCAATCTTATTGAATCGAAAAAAATCCTCAATCTGGCAAAATCGACCGCATCGAAACTGAACTTACACAAAGAAGAGATACAAGCGAATATTGCATTGACTCGACTTGCAAGAGGGAATGGGGACTTTGGTGAAGCCGATCAAATAATAGCAATGTGCGAAGAAGTATTGAGGACGGACCCAAAATGCATCAGGATTGATATGGAATCGGAAATTCAATACGAAAGATTTCAAATTGAACAAGGCTTGCACAAGAAAATTCAGGATAGGGTCATTGAACGCCACACAAGTTTGATCCGTAAATTGGAATTTGCCGTCAATTTTGATTCCGAATGTAATTTCCGATATTGTGATAGACTTGTTAATTTGCGTAGCGCTTATGCCGCTTGGACTATAAATTCTCCTGGTAGACAGCAGCAATGCTTGTTGCAAATCGAAAATGCACATTGCGATTTATCCATAGCTTCAGGAAAATATAAGCCGAGGGCAACTTCATCTTTCCGATATAAAACATGGGATCAATTGTGCGCCGACCTATCCCTTATCGAACTAAAGCATGGAAAAAGTGCGGCAGTGAACATTATGTCGATGCTTGAATTTGAAGGGTCGCTGCTGATTGCCTATGTAGAGATTGCGGATGAACATAGAGAAATCTCAATTCGGCAATGGGATCGGGAGATAACTCAAAAAATCAAAAATATGCTTTGTCGGCCAATATTGGGTGAAGATGAATTATATCTCGAAAATCTTAGCCGATTTTATAGCGAGCTGGATTCTATAGCTGGAAGTTTTATGGAAGATACGTTATCATCTTTTCAAAAAACTCCGTCAACACGAAACGAATATCTATATATCATACCTTATAAACTATGGCATCATTTCCCTTTTGAGTTATTCATTAATAAAATTCTTAAACGACCCCGTTATATTTCGATTTCTCGAATACCATGTATAAAATCACTTGCGGAAATATGTGCACGAGCAGACAATTCATCTGCGTTCTCTGGAGCTGTTGCACTTGTGGCTGGAAAATCTCTACTAACGGGGGAAATCGAAAAGATGTCAATTGCAAACGCTTTTGGCCCCTCATTACAAACAATCCCACCAAATTCCCTAGAGCCGATTTTAACTTTGGATATTGTCCGAAAGGGAATGAATTGCTCAATTTTCCATATTTTTTCACATGGATCCTTTAATCAGCAATGGCCGGGTTCTTCCTATATTGATCTCTATAGCGGGGGTGAGAACGGCAGGTGGGCCCTGTGCGATTTAGTGCGAGAACTCCATCTTAAGAACATGCCGGTCGTTTTCATGAGCGCATGTGAAGCCGGCCAAATTGCTAATGAAGAAGGCCAGGATTTTATTGGTTTCCCAGGAGCTTTTTTGGAAGCAGGGGCAGCTGCCTGTGTGGGTTCAAATATGCGAATCAATGAAATCCCCGCGGCAATAATTGTTGATCATTTTTATTCGGCTTTGCGTGATGGCGTTGTGAAGAAAGGTCTTTGCAGGCCAAGCCTTGCCCTGTCAGCTGCAATTGCAAAGCTTCGTTCAATGACCCGCTCCGAAATAGACCAATTCCTTATTGAAAAAGCTTCCCAGGTCGAATTGATTGCCGCTCAATATAATTTACTAATGCAAAATAAGGAATCGCTTTATAAATTCTACAAAGGAGCTTGCCCGTTTGATAACGAGGCGCTTGGGGCCGGCTTTTCATGCTATGGGCTAACTGTTTTTCCAATGACAAAAATGTCGTGATCGGCGGATATTCGAGCGAGTACTCTGAAAGCCTTATCTTTACTGGGGAAACAAAGCAAAAGGGCCTCCACGTCGTTTGGACGTGAAGGCCCCGCTTTTTAATGGCGGATTGCTTGGACTCCAACTAATCCTTCGTCAATTTCCTCATTATCCCGCTGCGCCCATCAACCCTCAAGCGAACGATATAGGTTCCCGCGGGCGCGCGACGCGCATCCCAGGTAGTGGTATACGTCCCGGCCTTTTCTTGGCGGTCCAACAGCGTTGCGATCCGCGCGCCCTTGATGTCAAATACCTGCATGTTTACCGATACAAGGTCCCTGCTTTCCTGAGGAACCGAATAGCTGATGACCATGCCGTTTTTAAACGATTGGAAAACGCTCAATCGCGCTTTCCGCGGGACTTCCCCCGCGCGCTCCGGCCCGGCGGCGGACGTGGTATACGCGCTGGTTATGAATACCGAATGCAACGTCGTCACGTTCAGAGCCACCCGTGTAATCGGAGTTCCCGCCTCCGTTACCTGCGTATATTGCGGGGCGGATATCGCGCCTGTATGCGGGTCCCATTGCTGCGGCGTAAAACTTCCCCGCAATCGCGCAAAGGTGTTCACGGTCCCTGATCCGTTATTGCCGAAGAAATAGATGTTCAAGCTGTCTCCCATAACCTTATGGATGTATCGCAACCCTCCGGTCGCCGGTTCGAATTCCACGTCATACACCGCGACCGCATCGTCAAGCGCCGCGAGCATCTTTGCCGCCGTGGCGGTTCCAAGGGAAACCGCGCTTCCTCCATTGGCGTTTTTAAGCGTCTGTCCGGTTACCGGGAACATGGCCTTCACGGTGTTCACGACGTCCGTATCATGCCCGAATTCCGCCGATTTCGACGGCAGGGTCCCGGTGGCGATCACCTGGCCGCCGTTGTCGTAAAACTGTTTTATTTTCTGTAAATTGCTCCAATTGATGGTCACGTGTCCGGGGATGATGATAACCTTGTATTCCTCATGATTGAGCGTATTATTGAGTTTCATGATTGAGCCGGCAATGGTGCATTTCCCGTCTAAAACCTCGGGATGGATCCAGGTAAAATCACGGTGTATCCCCGATGAAAGAATATTTCCAACCGTATCATAGTCGGCCTCGGGAACGGGTGTGTCCCGCGAGGAGCCGCCCGAACTGCCGAAGTAATATGTTCCCTGACACGTGGCTATCGGGTACAGCACCGCGATATCGGCCACGTGCCGCGCCGGAGGCTGTAACAGAACGCCGCACCTGCCGAACCATTCGTTGTAGGTAAGCGCGGGAACGCTGAAGCAATGTTGCCGCTGGATACCGTCGGCCAATTGTTCTATGGCTTTGCCGTAATCCCCGCCATTCTCGATGGCCACGAGCGTTTTATCCCAGTTATATGCCGCGGAGCTGAAAAATTTATAAAACAAATGCGTGTACGTGTAGCCGATATCATCAACGGTGGGAATCGCCTGATATTTCCAACATTTTATGACATCTCCCGAAGAGCCGACGGGGCAGGTCCAATCTTCGTTGTCCTGATGTCCCGATGACATTATTCCGTGCGTGGAATCCCAGTCATTAATTTGTTTCATGAAGCCCCTGGAATAAATATCCGTTCTCATCCCGAACAAATAATTCCGCGCGGCCTGCGTCTGCGGGCCGATGTTGTACCATAATGCCGGATAATAGGGCCGTGGATTGAAACCGTACTTTTCAATGAATTTTTGATTGTAAAGCGGGGTCCAGGGCCTGCCGCTTCCCTGTTCCAGGCTTGGTTCATCATAAAAGGAGGAACGCAGCGTGTTCCCGCAATATTCGGGCATGCTGTCGGCATAGGGTTGATACGCCATTTTTATGTAGAGGTTGACTGAGACGGAATCCATGTAATCGCATATCACGTTGCCGTCCTTTACGCACTCAAATACTATGACGTCCCACCTTCCCGAGGGAACGCTCCAGGAAAGAGAGGTCCCTTTCACCGAATCGGTAAGGTCAATGAGTTTTACGGGCTTGTCCGCGGTATCCATTGCGACAATGGCCATGAGCGTTGTCGTGGCGGTATTCTGCTGGATCGTTGCGGTGAATGTCGTGGGCCCGGTCACCCAAGTATCGGTTTTATCCAGCCGTTTGATCGTATTATTGGGATAGAGCGTGGCCAGAAGCGGTTCCGCGGGCGGGTTGCAAATTCCACCGTGATTGGCGTTTCCGTTTCCCGCGCTTCCGCTGGGAAATTGATTCTCATCGTATATCGTATAATACCCGCCCAATTGCTTGATGGTAGCCAATGCCAAATGTATACTATGGTACCACGCCGGAGTACGATAATTCGAACAGGTTCCCATTTCACTTACCCCGCCCATTCCGTTTGTCGTTAATAACGTGGTTGCGTTGGAAACCTTGTTAAATCCTACAGGGCGGTATTTCAGCGGCGGGTTGGCGAAATCGCTTTTCAAATCGGCATAACTGAATTCGCCGGAAAAAATGATGCCTCCCAAACAGGCCAAAACCAAGCAGGATAAAAATGATCCTCGCGTTACCATGATAACCTCCCATGACAACTATGAGATTTATAAAACCTCCGTAAAAACGGCTGTTTGGAAAATAATTCTCTATGAAGGACTTATTATAACTATTTCAGGATGAGGTGTTCGAAGGCGCCGCGCCAAGACCTTTTTCCGCGAATTTTTTTCGCATGCCCTCGAAAAAGTCGTTAACGTATTGTTCCTTTTCCGCCTCTTTCTGTTTCGTAAATTCCGTGTCAAGGAATTCCTCCGGTATTTCCCGAATGAACCGGCAGGGCGTGACGGTGAGCGATTTTTTCCTGAATTCCTTGCTTGCCGGATACGAAAGAATGAGCCGTTTACGAGCGCGGGTCATTCCCACGTAAAAAAGCCGCCGTTCCTCCTCAATGCCGCCTTCGGCGATTGCCCTCGGCGACGGGATGACCGCGTCGTCGAGGTTGCACAGGAACACCACGGAGAACTCGAGACCCTTGGCCTTATGAACGGTCATGATGCGAACGCCCTTTTCGGAGGAAGCGTCGTCGTCGGATTCATCATTCTTGACCAAGGCCAGTTCCTGCAAGTACCCTGACAGCGCCGGCGCGCGGTTCTTCATTTTTTTTTCATAGATTTCAAGGCCCCGCAAAATTTCCTCCACGTTTTCCAAGCGCAGCGCGGCGGAGTCATCGTCTTTACTTGCGCGACGTAACAGATGCATATAATCGCATTCCTTTAAAATACCGCGGATAGTCTGCGATAGCTCGCCCTTTGAAAAACCCGAGGCATGAAGGTGGTAAAACGAAATGAAGGCGCTGCAGCGTTCGTGCTGCTGGGGCTGAATGTCGGCGTCGTTGTGGCGAAGCATCGCGTCCCATAGCCCCATGCGGCGGACCGAAGCGAGTTCGTCCAGTTTTTCCATGGTGGTGGCTGAAACGCCGCGATCGGGCACTTTTAAAACGCGCTGCAGGCTCATTTCATCGTTGGTGTTGGCGAAAAAACGCAAGTAGGCAAGCACATCCTTGACTTCTTTTCGGTCGAAAAAACTCATTGCCCCATATACTTTGTAGGGTATTTTATTGCGCCGAAAACCTTCCTCAAATCCCCGCATCATCGCATTGGTGCGCATGAGCAGCGCATGATCCTTTAAAGAATACCGGGATTGTTCCACATGATCGCGGATGGTTTGCGCAATCCAGTCCGCTTCCTCCTCCTCGTCATCGGCCTTATATACCGTAATGGACTCACCATCTCCGGCCGACGCGGTTATGTTTTTTAACGTACGCTTCCGGTTGTGCGAAACAACGGCCATGGCTGCGTCAAGAATCGAACGCGTGGAACGGTAATTAGTGTCTAAAACAACGCTCGTGCAACCCGGAAAGTGCACCGGAAACGAAAGTATGTTGTTAAGATCCGCTCCGCGCCAGGAATAGATACCCTGATCGTCGTCGCCGACGGCCATGATGTTGTTATGGGGAGCAGCGAGCAACCGCGCAATTTTAAGCTGAACGGCATTAGTGTCCTGAAATTCATCAATGGATAAAAATGAAAATCGGTTGCGGTATTTTTCTAAAATATCAGGATGTTTTTCAAACAGTTGCAGCGGTAACAGAAGCAGATCGTCGAAATCAATAGTCTGCCGTTTAAGCGCCGTGGTCCGATAAGTTTTGTAAATCCTTGTGAATCTTGGACTTTCATCGTCTCCTGCAATATAATTTTCAGGATCAATGGAAGCATTTTTTGCGAGGCTAATGGCTGTTGCGATCTCCTCATGCTTGTCTTCCAGCTTTTTACCGCCTGCCATGCGAATGACCTCTTTGAGCATGGTTATTCGCTGATGGTCGTCGAGAATTGAAAAATATTTTTGAACGCCGATGGCTACCCCATCTTCGCGCAAAATTCGGGCGCCAAGGCTATGAAACGTGGAAATAGTCATGGCGGAAGCGGCTTTTGATACCAGTCCGGCTATGCGCTCCTGCATTTCCATGGCGGCTTTATTGGTAAAAGTGACCGCTAAAATTTGGCTTGGCTTACAGACTTTTTCATGGACTAATCTTCCGATGCGATTGGTTAGCACACGCGTTTTTCCGCTACCCGCGCCCGCAAGGACCAAAAGAGGGCCATGATTATGAAGAACAGCTTTCTGCTGGCTTTTATTGAGTCCATGGGTAAATAATAATGACATACGTTCGAGAAAATCCTTTAAAGGGCATTCAAAATACTTCGCAACGAATTGAAATAGATGGATAATATATACCGGAAAGATTAAATATTCGACTAAAGACTTGCTCATATAATACCGATATACATAGTGTACGACAGGACGCCCCCTATCCAGGGATGGAGAATGAAGTATGGGGAAAGACCAGGGACGGACAGACTTCCAGGGATGGAAGAAAACCCCTTCTATACAATGGAAAAAAAAGGGGCGGCTGAAATGAGGTGATCTTATGGAAATAAAACGTGTTGCGGATGCTTATCAGGCGATGGCCTACGAACCATCGACCGCGAAAATCAAAAAGTCCGCGCCCGCCAAACCGGCGGAAATGAAAAAGGAGCAGGTGGAACTATCCGAGAAGTCGCAGAACCTGCAAAAAGTCAAGGAAGCCGTCAAGGCCGCCCCGGAAATACGAATTCCAATGGTGGAAAAAATAATGGAGCGGATCAAAAACAACGATTACCCTATCGATACGCACCTTGACGAGGCCATTAACAATCTGCTTAAACAAAGAATCCTCTAACCCGCCGCGCGGATCAGACGAACGCGCTGATCGCAAAAAAAAACCCCTGAGCTCCGTGCAAAGGGGGTTTTTTTCTTGCTTTTTCATGTTCCCTAAGTCATTTTAGCAACCTATATTAACCTCGACCGCTCCGACCTTTTCGTGCCCGGGTGGTGGAACAGGTAGACACAAGGGACTTAAAATCCCTCGGTCGCAAGGCTGTGCCGGTTCGATTCCGGCCCCGGGCAATCTAAACCTCTTCTCACTTTTCCATGGAATTTTTTTTAATGATTTGATTACTACCAAAAAAAGTGGTATATTATAAATATGCGTTTTACCGTTACAATGAAACGGTCGGTCTTAAAGGCAATCGGAAAATTGCCGGAAGCCGTTCAGGAGCGGTTCAGGGCGCTTTCACGAGTGCTTGAAGCGGAAGGCCCGGCCGGGCCGCACGCATGGAAAAACTACAGTAAATTGTGCGATAACGAATATCATTGCCACTTGAATTATTCTTACATCGCTTGTTGGCGGTATGAGAAGAAAACCATTATCATAGAGGTGTACTATGTCGGTAGCCGTGAAGACGCGCCATATTGAAAGGCACCCGACCGTTAAGCGGTCGGGAGTTATCCTTCGTTTTCGTCCGCGTACTCCCGCACGGATTATTAATCATATTGAGCGGGAATACCGGGATTATCTCATCAGTGATGATGAATTAATCATATGGGATGAAACCGAGCTTGCCCGAAAGATCGATGCGCGTATGACGCCTGGAAAATATCTTCGACACCTCCGGGATGCGCAAGGATTGACTCAACAGGACATAGCCGTCAAAACCGATCACCGTCCAACTTACATTTCGGACATGGAAAACGATAGGCGACCGATAAGCAGGATGATGGCGCGAAAGCTCGCTACGATCTTCAACGTGTCTCCGGCGGTGTTTATTTGAAATTAAAATGGGGATGGATCACGCCCTACGGCGGTCGAAAAGGCCGGAACCTTTCCGCCCGGCCCTTTCCCTCTCACACCATAAGTGGAATGCCCGGAATGGGGCAAAGATGACTTCAAAAGAAAAATGTGACTACTGCTTATAATTCTTCAAAAATCGCTGCAACCTCCCCAACGACTCCTTCAAATCCTCCACCGTAGGTAAAAAAACTATCCGGAAATGGTCGGGATGCGGCCAGTTGAAGCCCTTTCCCGCCACGAGCAGCACCTTTTCCTCGTGCAAAAAATCATACACGAATTTCTCATCGTTTTTAATTGAAAACTTTTTCTGGTCCAGCCGTGGAAATACGTAGAACGCCGCCTTGGGACGAACGCACGTCACGCCCGGGATTTTCGCCAGCATGTTCATGCACATATCGCGCTGCTTAAACAACCGGCCCGTGGGCGCGATGAGGTCGTTGATGCTTTGATGGCCGCCAAGCGCGGTTTGAATGATGGCCTGCGCGGGCACATTGCTGCAAAGCCGCATCGACGACAGCAAATTGAGGCCCTCGATGTAATCCTTTCCGGCTTTTTTATCGCCGCTTACCACCATCCAACCGGAACGGAAGCCCGCGATGCGATAGGCCTTGGACAACCCGGAAAACGTCACGAACAGCACGTCGTCGGCAAGCGTCGCTGTTGACACATGCGTAGCGCCGTCGTAGCAAATCTTATCGTAGATTTCATCGGAAAAAACGATGAGATGGCGCTCCTGGGCGATTTTCACGATCTGCTTAAGCGAGTCGGCGGGATAGAGCGCGCCGGTGGGGTTATTGGGGTTGATGACCACGATGGCCTTGGTTTTCGACGTGATCTTCTTTTTTATATCGGCGATGTCCGGGTTCCATTCAGATTTTTCATCGCACAGATAATGCACCGCCTTGCCGCCCGCCAAATTAACCGCCGCAGTCCACAGCGGATAATCGGGCGCGGGAACCAGCACTTCCGTGCCCGAATTGCACAGCGCCTGCATCACTAAAACGACAAGTTCGCTGACGCCGTTACCCGTGTAGATGTCTTCGATGGTGACATCCCGAAGGTTTTTTTCCTGGTAATACTGCATAATCGCCTTGCGGGCGGAGAACAGCCCCTTGGAGTCGCTGTAACCGTCGGAATCACGCAAATTGAGGATCATATCGTGGATGATTTCGTCGGGAGCATGCAGCCCGAAAGGCGCCGGATTTCCGATGTTGAGTTTTATAATGGTAAGCCCTTCATCCTCCATCCGCCTGGCCTCGTCGAGCACCGGACCGCGGATGTCATAAAGAACATTGTCGAGCTTGCTTGATTTTTTAAAGTTACTCATGATGAAAGAAGCCTTTCTTTAATTAGTTTCATTTTTTGGGGTGAGGTTCGCGAACCTCACCGCATTAATATACATTAGTAAATGCCCTCCATTAAAACAGGAAATTCAGGAAATTATAGGTCCGTCGACCACAATTTCTATCTTCGCTCAGCCACGCGGTTGTATTTTTAGGGATTGTCCAAAATAAAATAAAGGAAATTCAATGCGGTTTTTATCAAACGCCGTAGTGTTAATGCTTGTTTTTTACGTCCCACGGCTTCCAGCGGCTACGAACGCCGAAGGCTGGCATTTGCTCATGGAAAACAAGCCCGCGGAGGCCAAGGATATTTTTCTGAAAAATATAACCGACAAGGACAAGCATGCTTCGGCGGAGGCGTTCCGAGGCCTTTCCGAGGTAAGCGATTTCATGGGCCGGGACGATGATGCTTGCAGGTACTATTTCCAGAGCGGACTCGTTGAAAATAATGCGCATATTTTTTCCGCTGACATAATGAAAGCCTACCAATTCAGCCGCAATGCGTCAGGCGCTTCCTTAAAGGAAGGCTACCGTTTGCTTTCCGACTTTTCGGGAAATTCAGGTATCTTTAACGGAGAATTCAAGGACCTGCTTGCGGAGCGGTATTTGAACGACGGCGAAATCCGTAAAGCCGAAAAAATCGTCGCCTCCATGGGAAGTATCAAAACATGGATGATGATCGGTCCGTTCGACAACATCTCAAACTCGGGATTCAGCGAAGCGTATGCTCCCGAATCGGAAATCAACTTTTCAAAAACGTATCCCGCCAAGGACGGGAACATGGCCAAGTGGAGTCTTATCGACAATCCCGCGGCCACCGGTTGGATTTTTCTGGAACATCACACCAGCGCGCTGAACGCGGTTTTTTATTTTTACTGCACCGTGTCCTCCGACCGGCAACGTCAAGCCGTTCTCGCGTTCGGGGCATCGGGATCGTTCAAGATCTTTTTCAATGGGTCCATGGTCCTCGCCGACTCGGTTTTCAGGAATACGGGCATCGACATGTTCATGCGGCGGGTGCCACTCGTCAAGGGAGCCAATTCACTTCTTGTCAAATTGTGCCATGAAGGCGGCTCCAGAGCTTCGGGGGAGGGCAGGCTTTCCAACTTCAATCTGCGATTTCTCGACGATGCCTTTGAACCGATAAAAAACGCCGCCTATTCCACTTCGGCCGCGCCGCCGGCGAGCGGAGCCGTTACATCGGCTTACGATTCATATGCTCCTTCGCCCCTGGCCGATTCCATCTTGAATCCGCTTATAAGCGGATTGAAAAAAAACGACGATGACCTTGATGCGGCGCTCCTGTGCATGCACGCTTACAACGGCATGGAAAAAACCGATGAAGGCCAATTGCTCGCGCAAAGATTTCTCAAGCGATATCCCAACAGCAGCCTTTTGCGCCGGCTTTACAGCGAATCGCTCGCGCGTTCGAAAAAATTCACCGAAAGCCAAACGGAGTTGAAATCAGCCTATACTTTATCCCCGCAAAACCATGCGGCCTGGTCGAATGAACTCTACACCATCGCGAAAAACGCGGACCCGCGGAAGGTCCTTGAATTCATCGAAAATTCCCCGCGATCCTTATCCTCCACATTGGACGCGCTTCTATCGTCCTTTAACGCGCACGCGGAATTGGGCAATAGGGCCGAGGCGCTTAAGGACATCGGCCACATCGAAAAAAACCATTCATCGGAATACGCCGCGCTCACTACCCTTGCGGGCCTCTATATGCAGCAAGGCGAGGCAAAAAAGGCGGATGCTTTACTAAAGAAATACCTCGAACATGAACGAACCGACGTGACGTTGTATAAAACCCTGGCCAATAACGCCCTCAAGCGAGGCAGCGTTGAAAAGGCGACGGAATTCATACAGGAAGCATTGCGCTATTCACCGTGTAACGCGGAGCTGTACTATTACCTTGCCGATATGTCCTATTCCCTTAAAAAGTACGACAAGGCCAAGACATATATCGATCTATGCTGCTCAATCAGGCCCGCGGACGCCGGCGCGCTCAATCTGAAGGGAAATATCCTGATATCGCTCGATGAAAAGAAAAAGGCCCGGCAAGCCTTCGGCGACGCGATAACCTTTACCAGCGATGATTTTAACGCCTGGGAAAATCTGCGGACCTTGAACGACAAACCATCGCTGGAGTCCTTCGCGCCGCTTCCGCCCGTCGACAGCCTCATCAAAGCGAGCGCGAACTGGAAATACAGGGACCATGAAAACGGCGCGATTCTTTCATATATCGACGACGTCTTTTTTTACCCCAGCCGCTGCTCGCGGCAACGCACTTTCATGGTCGTACGCCTGCCCACGCAAAGCGCCATTGACACATGGAAGGAACGGACCATCGGCTACAACGATTACTTTCAGACCGTTTCCGTTGAACGGGCGCTCTCCTATTCGGCCGGCGGGAAACAAATCCAGGCCGACGTTGACGACAACAAAATCGTTTTCAAGACCCTTCAACCCGGCGACTGCGTTGTACTCGAATGGTCGATTAAAAACTTTTTCATGGGTGAAATGGCCCGGCACGTCTACGGCGATGAGGATTTTCAGCTTTCCTTTCCCGTGTCCGACAGCCGACTGAGGCTTATAACGCCCACGAGCGACACCATTCCCTATCGCGTCTACGGCGACTCCATTACCATAACCACAACGCTCCACGACGATTACCGGGTAACGGGGTTTTCCAGGGAACCCTACAAAAGCATTCTTGACGAATCGTATATGGCGGCGGACTGGCCGGCCCATAAAAAAGTGACGTACTCGACCTTCGGGGGCTGGGCCGATATCGTCAAATGGTACGAAGGCCTTACGCGGCGGAAAAACGACAATACGCTGGAACTCAAGGCCCTTGCGGACTCCTTGTTCGCGCAATGCTCCACGCCCGAAGCCAAGGTCGCCCGGATGCACTCCTATATTACCGGTTCGATCCGGTACAGCTATGTTCCGTTCAGGCAATCCGGGTGGATTCCCCAGGACGCCCACGACGTACTCGCCACGAAAATCGGCGATTGCAAAGACATGGCGTCGCTGGGAAAGAGTCTCTTGACACACGCCGGGGTTCCCTCCTACCTCGTCCTTGTCAATACGACCGCGCGGCAATTCACCGACCACGCCTTTGTCGGGCCCGATTTCAACCATTGCATCCTCTGCTGCGTCATCAACGGAAAGGACCGGTTCGTAGACCTCACCGACAACAATTTATCGGTTGCGACGCTGCCTAAAGACGACCAAGGCGCCATGGCGCTGGTCATCAGGCCCCAAACCATCGCCGCCATCACCTTGCCTTTTGATAAACCGGAGAGCCGGACGAAACGAAGAAACATCATCGCCTCGGTGGATAAAACCGGCACGCTTAAGGAGCGGGGCGTTACCCTGCGCACCGGCGTTTACGCGGGCCAGTACCGCGAGCTGTTCCGCTTCGAATCCGATGAAAAAAAACATTCCCTCATGCGGCAGATTCTCGCCCGTTACTACCCCGACATGACCCTGGACTCCTTTGCGATCGATAGTCTGCTGAATACGGTGAGCGACTCGCTCAATTACCGTTATGCCTACACCGCGAAAAACGCGGTGAACTTCAGCGGCGCAACCGCGATTGTAACTCTGCACGTTCCCGACGCCATTGAACCCGACGAATATCCGGTGGAGGAAAAAAGGCAATTTCCCATCGACCTTTCCCGGGCTGATTATGACGTCGGTTTTCAAGAAACCCACGGTGAAATTTCATTTCCGCAAGGCTGGAAACCCATAAGTCTTCCGCAAACCGTAACGTTGAATTCACCCTTCGGTTCCTATGCCATCGCTTTTAGTCAAAAAAGAAACACCCTTATCTATAACCGCAAGGCGGTTTTCAACTTCAATAAACAAATCCCCGCGGAAAACTACGCGCAATTGCGCGGGGTCCTCAATGCGGTATCGAAGGCGGACGCGGTTCAATTGCTTTTTTTCACGAAATAAAATTCAGCTCTCATTAGTTGCCGTAATTGAATTAACATTCAGAAAGCGAATCTCTGCAATGCCCCGTCATATATTTTGACCGTTTATTGTGCTCCAAAATCCCGCTTTGCGCTTTTAGCTACGATCATTTAAGGCGCTGAATTTATTTAAAATAAACCTTTATTTATTAAACGCCTGGGTTTATACTTATAGTAAAGACTCGATTATCAATAAAGGAAGGACCGTGCCATGCTGAATCGAATTACTATCATTTTTGAGATTTTGGGTGCAATGATTTTCATGTCAGCCGGGAATGTTTTTGCCGTTAAATCGAATGGTTTCAAAGAAAACAAACATTTTCCATTCATTTTATCAAACATCATCAATCAAAAAGCAAGTTTATCGAAATCAATGTCATCCCCATCAATAATAACACGTATGGTTCGTGATTCAGTGGCAATTTATGATTATATTAAAGGTGCATACATGCCTGGAGCCGTTTTGACCTATACTTATTCAAATAATGGATTCATCACATCATTAGAACAGGACATACTTAATGATTCCTTGGCATCTGAGGCATCGTTTATAAACGTGAAAAATTTATTTTCAACGGATGCTTCCGGTAATATCACCGAAACTATCGTACAAATATGGAGCAACAATAAATGGAACAATTCCGATAAAGAAATGGAAACTCCCTATTTGTCGCATAGTTATACCGCTAATGGGTATTATCATTATTCGACATGTCAATCAGTTGGATTTTTTTGCACAGTAAGCCAATCGGATCAACAATGGGATACGTTAACAAATAAATGGACAAATTATATAAGGGACACCCTAATAATCAAAACCAATAATATGGCGGTAGTTCTTTTCCAAACTTGGGATGCCGTTAAAAATTCATTTATAACTAAGCAACTTGATTCCATTTTTTTTTCAGAGAACCATGTGAATAAAGCTATTATAACTAACTATTTCGATTCCGATACGACAAAATCCGTTTATTCCGGAATCTATAATGAAAACGGGGATGAAATTGAGGATACACAACTTTTTTATACATGGAATTCGCAAAGCACAAATTGGGAGTATTATTGTAAAATAAAACATTTTCAATCCTATGATAGTCACGGCAACTTAATTCAAGCGATAGAGCAGGATTCAATCGACCATCTGGTTCCTCTTGATAGTTGTGGCAAATTCATATTTGCTTACACCTATGATAATTCAGGTAATATAATTACACGGGTTGATTCAATAAATTGGCATGATTTTTCTCCCAAGCAAATCCACTTTTACAAATACCAAACATTCCCATTGGCAGCCATGCCAAATAAAAATGTTGTGAATTCTAAAAATTATTCCATTGAAATTTCCCTTAATGGTTTGATTAAAACAAAAATACCTATTTTAATTGATCTGTATACAATTTCAGGGAAACATATCTCAATGCTATCAGTAAATTCGACGGGTTCACTTTGGGACTTCTATAAGAATCAAGGAGTTAGGATTAACAAAGGGATTTATCTGGTAAAAATACAAGAGGCAAAAACATCATTTGTTGTTTGGCATGAATAAAGAAGTATTCTTTCCCTGATAATAAAACGGGGGGGGAAACGTTTTAGGCGCATAGCCGCTTTTAATTCGATTGTTTTAAGCCTAATGCATTGAATAATAATAAGATACTTAATAAATTGATTTCTAAAATATCCTTACAAATTGCTTAAAAAAAGCCTACCTCTTGACTTAGAGGTATAGCTTTTGTTGTCAGCTCTGCTTCTATTGGTGCGCATTTGAGACTCTTTTTAATTTTGGCCAAAAAAGTCCTTTTTTTAATAAAATCCCGTGATATATACTTGATTGTAAAGAATTATTGGATTAAAAAGTTCCGGTTTGATTAAATGATATTTGGGGAGAGTAATCGATGCAAATAATTAGGAAGCGCCAAGTAAGCAAGATTATCGCGCATTTAATTTTGATTGCGGTTTTTTTAATCGGTTGCGACATTTTAACCAATGGTGGAAATGAACCGCCTCCCAAAAATGATTTAAGCACTAAAGATTCTTTGGCGGTAAGGGCAATATTGGATACTAATGGATTAAATAATGTAAAAGTTAGAAAAGTAATTTCCTTAGCTAACAGCAGAGTTGGAGTTATTAGTCTTGACTCAGTAGTTTTAAAAAAATTCATTTTTACTAGCTCATTTGATTCATTAGGTGGAGGAACTACTCTTAACATATTTAATAGTCAGCTTGATTCAATAATTATTCTTGATACCCTTAATTTGCAGTTAACACTTCAAATTTCTAATACAACATTACGGAGTATTCCTAATAATATCTCTATGTTAAAGGGGCCAATTTCTTTTTATTTACCAAATAATAAAATTCAATATATCTCTTTCGAAATCATGAAATGCAATGTTAGGTATATTGATGTCCAATATAACGCGCTATGCTCTGTATCGGATTCATTAAATAGTTGGATAATAGCAAATAGCCGTAATAGTTCTTGGCGGAGCACACAAAATTGTCATTAATCTGGTTCTTAAATAAAAACGTATCAAGGAGGCTTTTGTTCCATGTGTAAAAGAAGTAATAGTGCCTGTAAAATATCCTTTTTGCTCTTTTTATTGACCATATTTTGTTTTACAAGCCTGGCATCCATCAGCGTAAACGGTGTAGTTTTCGACAGTGCAGTTGTTAACGACAATGCAAGGCAAGCGACTCCTTCCAATTATTCCTGCATTCAGTCTGGCGGGACGGTTACCTTGTCTGGTCAGCAGCCGAAAAGTACCGCCAACGTTACCTATTTTTATAACCATGCATCACAGGCAAGTGAATGGAAATTCATGGCCGGCATCAACTTCAGCAATCTTACCGATACAAATTCCCTAATGGGAATAATGTTTTATTCCGGCAATCTGGTTGCCGGGGCCGGAGATCAAGGATGGTACAGACTCGGTATAACAGGAAACCGCAGGGTTTATCTCGAAACTCACAATTTTTGCGATCCGCCCCGAAAGGACCTGCTATGTACCCTCAAGATAAACGTTACAACCGCATATATAATGGCGAAAATAGAAAGTGGAATGCTCAGTTTCTTTGTTTCCGATGCACCTATTATTACCGGAAACGAATTGGAAGTTATACAAATCGGATCACCAATTTATTTTCCTTACAGTCATTTATATGGTTTTTTTCTTGAACCCCATGTGACCACAGGTTTTGAACGGGCTGTTTTCAATTCAATGTCGATAATTCCTAGAAATTCTACAAACGGCATCAATTCACTAAATAATTATACAGTTCCCGGAGTTTCCGGTCTTTCTGATTGGTCCTCTATTACCTTGCCGCCAGGTTTCTTTAATACACCCATGAAACTTATCCGGGATATACGAAGCAAATACATAGGAGGAACGGATAAATTTGCTGATCCTCTCCAGCGAAGACTTTTTACTAATATGGTAAACATGAAAAATAATTACACCGTGATGCCTATAACCGGCAGTGAATTGCAATGTATTGATTTAAGCATACATAACGCTCAAATTTACCTTGCGGATATTTTGGATTCCCTGATTACTGGAAATATACGAAAATATCCATCTCAATCGACGGCATTTCAACTTTATTTCGGTTTTAGCCTCAATGATCTATTACAACAGGGCATTGATTTGGTAAATGCTTGTCACGCTGCAACAGAAACGCATTGGTATGATTTTTTTAATCCAATCGAACCTTTTACACGCCTTTACAATATTGGCGATTGCGGTTCAGATATTATCGGATTATGGCTTAAATATAGCGCTATCATGCAGACATTCGGCGATAAAGATAACATTATAATGGACGGAGCGCAATATATTGAAAATCTCGCGCTCATGGCTCTTTTAGACCGAAATTTCTATAACACTTATTATATTTGCATTAATGGATATTTTGAACTGGTCCGCGCCTTTATTAAAAAAGCCGCGCCGGTCTATAGTAACAATAATATTCCCATGAAGGTTTATTCCGCCCTTGCCCTTTGGGACCTTGCACATAATACAACTACATCATCGGCTACCCTTAATTTGCTGTTGAAAGACAGGTTCATGGATGGCGGCGCCTATGCTGAAGGTTCTCATTATCTTGATTGGCTTAACAAAGAGCTTTTACCGTATTATTTTATTTCGGCATACAATGACTGGCTTCCGACAAATCTGCAATTGACGAGCGTAAAGAATTCTGGGTATTGGCTGTTGAACATGGCCGATAAATCCGGGATAATAGCACCGATTGATGATGGAACAAATGATGAACATTTCTGGCTTGCACCTTATTCTTATTTTAATAATGACAATGCATTCAAGGAATATGATACGAGCTCCTATTCCTACAATGAGCCATTAAAATTTCTTACTTACCCGCCACAGAATTATCCTGGACATTTCACGGTAAATCCTATTGGCGTTTATGAGGGTATTGGAAAAATCAACTATAATAGTTCTACCGATAGCGAGGAAATCAGCGTAACTTTACCCACGGAAACATCGGGAAAAATAAAAGAAAAAGGCAGTAGTCACGATCAGGAGGATGATGGAAGCATTTCTGTTCGTAGACATAAGCGAGGCGATCCTTTTATTTCAGATCTTATTATTGATCCCGGCTATGCCGGATATTTACATAAAAGCAAAGAAGAATACTTTGATAACCATAATACAGTCCAAATCACTTCGCTTACACATGGAGGCATTGACGCATGTCCGATTGGTACTCTCGATACATGCATGAAAATTGCAAGCCAAGCATTGGGGATAGATATAAATGGGACTGCGGATGGACTCCTTGGCGCGGTAGTTTTATTTGTTTGTGCAAACCCAGTGACCGAGGCAATCCTTCCAATGCCATGGTCAACAATACCTATAGTTAATTATTATGGTGACAAAAAAAACCAAAAGGACTCAACCAATAGAATAGGAGCAGGCGGACCGGGATATTCCGATATGGTTAAGGTTTATTCCAATGGATTTCAGGCAAAAATTACCTATGACACAAAAACTGATTATGCTCTGCGCTCAGTTTTGCATATTGATGACGATATTTTCGTAATTGACCAAATTTCTTCAAATAGTGGTGATTATGCTGTCCATTATAATATGCCCCCCAATACGACAGGTTCAAATAATATTTACATTGGAATTGATTCAACCAATGTTTCAAAAATACGGCTTTCCGAGTTTTGTTCGGATAACCTTAAGCCAACAATTTTGCAAAACGATTCCTTTGGAATCAATGGACAAGATATTAATCGTCTTCATGTTTCAAGCGTCAGGTTTTCCAATGACCGCACTAATCTTCCTGGACCGGGGTCCTTTTGTAGCTTTTTAACTACCCTCGAACCAGCGAGCGCTTTATTTGGTTTTGGGGCTGCATATACACCCGTTTCCGGCAATACAGGCAGCGCACAGATTTGTGTAAGCAGGCAAATAAACGCAAATGTCTGGAGATATGTTTTTGTTAATACTGTGACTAATGACGTAGGTGGCCCTCTAACTATTCCTGCACGTTCCGGATGGCATTCCATATTCAGCACGGATGCTCAATATGGTGTCATTGATTTTGACCGTACTACGCAAAGCTATATCTTAACACATACAAATTTATATTTAGGGACTTATGCAAGATATAACGGGAATAATGCTCCATTTAATAAAGCAACAATCAACCCTTCCGCAATTCAAACGAAAGTATTTGGAGGTTCTGGAAATACGGGGACTGCTTCATATATCCCATCCACAAAAAATATTTCACTTGTTGCGCAAAATTATGCAAGCGGCAAAGCGACAAATGGATACACTTTTGGATACTGGTATGTGGAAGGTGACTTTGATTTATCATTCCCATTGCCTATGATTTACAATTTTGGTCGCAGACCTGGTTTTTTAATAAAAACTTCACTCGTAGGAAATGATCCAAAAGATCTGTGGCTTCAAGAAAAACTGTACGATCCATGTGCGGCGTACTGTGCGGAATTTTCGAAAACAAATCCTGGGCAGACTTGTTATTGTGAAGGACAAGGCCCTCAGTACGATCGAATATGGGTCTGTTATGGCGCTGATACTGTATATAATCCATATTGGCCTTATAGAAATGATGCTAATAGCAATTACAGATGCAAGCGGATAGGAAACAAAATTGAACTATTTGCAAACACTTTAAAAGTAGCGAGTATCCCCGCTGATTCTCCATTTGTATATCTTGGATATACTTTTTGGAAAGGTTCTGCACAGCCTGATACGGCGCATTTCGATACATTGTCAAACACATCATCTGTTGCCAATTTAACAAAGAAAGCCACACTAACCGCTCTCGGCTATACGACCAACGGCCAGCCTGTTTCCGGCTGGGATCTTAATTCCCAAAACGGTTATATATACTCGACTACAATGGGTGATTCGGCACGGCAAGTTTCAATATCGTCCCCCCAAATCACAACGAACAGGAATAATAACGGCGGTACAACTATTGAATGGATGGCCCAATTCCCAGCCTGGTATTACAATCAGGACTTCAGCCAAAATAACCGCCTGCAAATCGACATAACAACGAGTAGCGGCACAAACGGATATTCCCTTGTTTTCATGCCTACGGCGGATAATTCCCATCCCATTCCTTACGATTTTCAATTAAAAAAAACCGGCCTGTTGGGCGCATTGTCGCAATTGAATTCAGGTACTATAACGCCTCTCAATGACACTACATGGGTGAAATTCAGGGTCGATATTCTTCCGACCCCTTCGTCCGGCGGCGCCGGAGAAATAAAAGTTTATTACGACCCAAGTGACGGAATGGGTTATGTAAGAGAACTAAGCGTTATCGACACATCATATTCGGATTTTCGTAACCTGACTTTTACATATAGTACCGGAAAATCTCCGGACAATTACACGGTCCGCATCAGTGATATCAATGTAACTCAACTTAAATCCGAGTTCGGGCTTCCGGATTATCGGTATTCCCTTATACCGGTTCTCGACAGGGTGATCTATAAAGGCAGTGGAACCTGGAATGCAACCTTCGGATATACCAATCCCAATGCTGTTTCAATTACAAAATCCATTGACCCAACCAATGGATTTACGTATAAAGGAACGGCAAACCTGAACTACGGGCAACCGACTACTTTTAGCCCAGGAACTGCTCATTCGGTTTTCAATGTTGATTTCGACGGCAGCAATCTTGTTTGGACGCTCGACAGTTTTTCGCTGACTGCGGTCCCTACATACTTGCTGCGCTTGGAAATGAAGGACAACGGGGTTTCGGAAAACAATATCTCCAAACCGCAAATTCGCTTGACCAATATCGGGACTCAGCCGATATCCGGTTTCAGGCTGCGATTATGGTTCTCACGGGAAGAATATTTCAGCCAGCAGATCATCGCCGATAAATACTATGTAAACCCATCAGGCATCACGCTGTCGCAAGGAGTGCATCCGTCAAATGCGAACATTGTTTTTGTCGACGTAAATTATCCGACGAGTTTCCAATTAGCTGCGGGGGCGAAAACCACCGATGACGGGGTGCAACTGGGCGTGCATTTCAACAATTATTATCCGGGACAATGGACTAAATCGAACGACTGGTCATGGCAGGGAATTACCGGCGCATTTTCCGAAACAAGGAACGTGACGATATACAACCAAAACGGCGATTTAATTTATGGTAATGAACCCAATTCCTCGGCAACTCCCCAACCTCCGTCACTGTCAATGGCTGATGTTTTCGGTTTTGAAAAGCTCAACGGTTGGATTGCGCCGCTCGGCAGCAATAGCTTGAATACCACGAATAAAACGCAAGGGGCTTCTTCCCTAAAAATGACCGGGGGCGGGTATCAGACAATCAATTCAATAGACATGCCAACGGCAAATATTACCGGTGAAACATCGAAGCTTAAAGTTGATATCTATATAGGTTCTACTCAGCCTAATCCGTATTGGATCGGCGCATTGCAATTGTTCGCGTCATGCCCGTCGGCAGGGCTTTATAATGCATATCTCGGTCAAAGCGAATTGACCGGAAAGCCTTATAATGCTTTCAGCACATTGAGTTTTACAATCACTAATGACGTATTGGCCGTATTACGCGGCACGTATACGGATTTCAGTTTCAAGTGGGCGCTCAATACGAACGCGAATTCAGGACCGTATTCTTTGGATAATATGAGGTTTGTTACCCCATGATTTCATGGCACCCCAGGCAGGCTATGCCTGGGGTGCCATGATGGCTGCCACGGCACTATCGTGCCGCTTTTAAGAATCACGGCTATGCCGCTATTTTAAAAAGCCACCAGCTTTGCTGGTGGATGCTTACTGTTTTATAGCGGAATCAATTTTTTAATTATGGGAGTATTCATTGTTTAAAATCATATTTTCTTTTTAAGGAGGTCCGTCTTGATTAAGTCAAAACGTTTTTTATCCGCAATTGCTTTGTTGGTGTTTTCGTTTTCCGGTTATTCGCAAATCTCTTTTTCGCCTGGTTTCTCGGCGGGATTAAACGTTTCCAATTTCAGAGCGACGGATTCGGCGGGGAATGCCGCTGAACCGGAGCCGAAATCATTGACGGGGTTCCAAGCCGGCGTATTCGCCGAAATCGGAATCCTCGGCTTTTTCTCCGTAGTTCCCGGCTTGGAATACTCGCAACGCGGCGCCACGGCCGTGGATACCGTTAATTTTAAAATCGTCAGTTCGTTTGATTATTTGACCGTTCCCGTATTGCTGAAATTCAAATACGGCGCGTTACCAATAAAACCGTTCCTTGCCGTTGGTCCGGAACTCGGTTTTTTATTGAGCGCCAAATCAAAGATACATCAGGTTTTTATGACAAGAGCCATTGACACAACATTTGATGTAACCGATTCAGGCGCTTCGACCGATTTTGGATTAAAAATTGCCGGAGGAGCGGAGTTGGACCTTGGAAAAATCGCGCCCTTTATTCAAGCGTCATATTATTTCGGTTTTTTAAATATCCAAAAGCATTCAAATGGCGATTTTACCACTCTCAATAGATTATTCAATATCCAGGCCGGTTTGCGTTTTAAACTATAAGGTATCAACAATCCAAGTTTTCTAACGAAATTCATTCCACGTTTAAAAAGTCCCTCGTGAGTGAACTTTTAAAATATTTTAATACAATTTATACTTTCACTCAATCAAACAGGGCTCAATCCATAAATATTCTATTTGAAGCATATAAGCATTTGGCACGGATAATTTTTGCCAAGAATATCTTATACGGCTTAAGCGGATTAGTAAATTCGATTGGCGCCTATTTCAAGACAGGAATACTACATGCCCCAGGAATCATTGCAGGTTGGACAAAAATTGGAAGGCTTCACCGTTGAGCGAATCGAGGAGATAGCCGAACTCAGAAGCATTGCCCGGATTTTCCTCCACGAAAAAAGCGGGGCGCGGTTAGCGCATCTTCTTAACGACGATCCCAACAACCTTTTCGCCGTGGCCTTTCGCACGCCGGTGTCGGACCACACGGGCGTGCCGCACATTCTTGAGCATTCGGTGTTGTGCGGGTCGCGAAAATTTCCCATCAAGGACCCTTTCCAGGAACTGCTGAAAGGTTCCCTGCAAACATTCCTTAACGCGCTTACCTACCCCGATAAAACGATGTATCCGGTTTCCAGCCAGGTTGAGGTGGATTTTTTCAACCTGGTCGACATCTACTGCGACGCCGTGTTCCACCCCTTGCTGTCCAACAACACGTTTTACCAGGAAGGCTGGCATTTCGACGTCGAACGGCCTGAGGGCCCCGTCGACATCAAAGGCATCGTCTACAATGAGATGAAAGGGGTGTTCTCCGATTTCGCAAGCCACGTGGAGCGAAAAACCATTGCCAACCTTTTTCCAGACGTCTCCTATCGCTTCGAGAGCGGCGGGCTTCCGGAACATATCACGGACTTGACCTACGAACAATTCAAGGCCTTCCACGCGCTGTATTACCATCCGTCCAACGCCTACGTTTTCCTGTACGGCAACATTCCCTCCGCCGTGACGCTCAAATTCCTTAATGAAAACTATCTTAACGAATACGACCGGATACGCGTGGCCTCTGAAATCCGCGTCCAGCCTTTATGGAAACGGCCGCGCTCCATCGAGTTGGAAGCGCCGGCGCCACCCGCCGACGACGGCTACGCGACCGTCGCGCTGAGCTGGATTTTCGATTCCGCGACGAACGCCGCCGCCTCCCTCCTTGGCGGCGTTCTTTTTCACTATTTTCTCGGCACCGAAAGCGCGCCGCTCAAACGCGCCCTCATCGACAGTCATTTAGGCGAGGATCTCGACGACATCACGGGTTTTTCCTCGGAATTCGTCCAGAGCGTTTTCAGCGTGGGGTTGCGTAAAACAAAACCCGAACATGCCGCGGCAATTAAAAAAATCGTTTTCGATACCCTTGCCGCCGAAGTTGAAAAAGGTCTTGATGAAGAACTCCTGGAAGGCAGCCTGCGCCAGATTGAATTCAAACTAAGGGAAATTTCCGACGCGGGACGCTTTCCCTATAATCTCCTCCTCGCGGAACGCTGCTTTCGTTCCTGGTTGTACGGGGGAGATCCGTTAGCCTATGTAGCGTTCGAAAAAAACATCTCGTTTTTAAGGGAAAGAAAGAAGGAGGGACGCGCGTATTATACCGGCAAGATCCGGGATCTCCTTATCGACAACAATCATCATTTGTTAACGGTTGTAAAGGCTTCTTCGGCAATGGGCAAAAATCTCGAAACGCAAACCCTTGAACAAGCCGGGCGGCTGAGCCGCGATTTTTCCGAAGCCGACATGAAAAATCACCATGCGCTCACCATGCAACTGATCCGGGAACAAAAAACACCCAGCGCGCCAGAGGCGCTTGCCGCCCTGCCGAGATTAAAAAAATCCGACGTGCCCCGGAACAACCAGGAGGTTGCGGCGATTGCCGCGCGCATCGCCCGCGCCCCCGCGTATTTGCATCCGCTTTTTACTTCAGGAATAGCCTACGTGGACATCGGGTTCGACTGCTCCTCCGTCGACGCTTCGGCGATTCCGTATCTGCCGCTCTATGCCGAACTCGCGAGCCGGTGCGGCGCCGCGGGCATGTCTTACGAGGAAATGTCCAGGCGCACGGCGCTCGCGACCGGGGGAATACACGGATCCCTGCTCTGCGAAACCCACGGCGCGGACGGCGCCCTCGTCTTCAAGTACTTCCTCCACGGTAAGGCGCTTATCCGGCGCGTTTCGGACATGGCGGGAATTTTTTCGGACCTGCTCCTGTCGCCCAAGCTTGATAACGCCCGACAGCTCCACGACGTGCTTTTCGAAATGCGCAACGACCTCAACGCGTCGGTGATCAACTCCGGGCATGTGTTCGCCGCGACCCATGCGGCGTCCCGGCTCGTTGCGTCGAAATTCATCGACGAGACGATCGACGGCGTCACTCAACTTCGGTTTCTTGACAATCTGTTAAAGAATTTCGACGCGGACGCCGTCATTGAAAAAATAACGGCGCTGCACGCTCTTCTCATTGATGGAGAACGATGCATGGTATCGATAACCGCCGATGATCCTCACGCTATTACCGCGTCAATCGAAAGCCTGCTGCAAAAACTCCCGGTAAAAAACTCTCCCACGGTCTCGGTTGAAGCCTCGGCAAAAGTCCCATCGACTTTCGAAAAGCACTTGGTTCCCGCACGTTGCATTGAAATCAGCTCTTCGGTCAATTTCGTCGCAAAAGCCTGGCGATGCCCGGATTTCGGTCCCGAATCCCTGGGTCGCTATTTCGTTCTGTCAAAAAACCTTTCCACGGACTATTTGTGGAACAAAGTGCGCGTTGAAGGCGGCGCCTACGGCGGCATGGCCATGCTGTCCTCCGGGCATCCGGTTTTCATGTGCGCCTCCTATCGCGATCCTAACCTGGCCTCCACCTTGCGGCATTTCGAAGCCGCGCTGCAATCCATCGCGCCGGGCATTGACGCAGAGGCAATCGACCAGAACATTATCGCCACCATCGGCCGCATCGACGCCCCGCGCACGCCCCACGAAAAAGGATTCGGCGAAACCATCGCCCTTCTCTGCGGCCGAAGCAAGGAATTTCGTCGGCAAGTCCGGGAAGCTGTGCTCAGCGCAACCCCGCGGGACTTGTCCGAGAAGGCCCGACAGCTCCTCGATGAAAAGGAAACGGCGGTCACCATGTTGGGAAGTCCCTCCGCGTTTGACAAGGCGCAACAGGATGGACTGGATATGAGACGTGAGAAGTTGCTGTAGTAACGCGCGTTTATCTTGAAGACTTTTTGTTCTTGAGGGCCTGCCAGCGCGCTATCATGTCCGGGCCGCGCTTGTCATCCGGGTGCATCCGCCGGAACTCCTCCATGACGGCGATGGCGCTGTCGTAGAGCTTGCCGTTTTCGTAGTTTTTCGCCAGCGCCGCATAGGCATATATCGGATCGGGGTCATTGGCGACCAGCCGCCTGAGCGCCTCGTTCGCCTCGGCGCGCTTGCCCCGCAGTTCCAAGGTTTGGGCCAGCATCTTCAGGTAATCCGTGTTGTCCGGATCGACAAGCAATGCCTGGCGGGCGCGTTTTTCCGCCTCGTCCAAACGATTGTGATTGACGAGGAACTCCTGAAGCAGGGTCCGCGGCCGCCAATCAGCGGGCATGAGCGTGATGCATTTATCCATGGTACCCACCGCCCGGTCGAGCATTTTCGCGTACTGTTCCTGTTTAACCTGCATTAGCGCCACCCGGCCGGCCTTGGAATTCCCCTTGGCCTTCGACAACGTCCCCGTATCGGAGAGTTCCGTTCGCATCCTGGTAATTTCGTCCCTTAAAGCCACGAGCGGCGCACGGTAGCTGAGGGCGGCTTGAATGAAACACGCAGCGTAGTTCGAAAGGAGTTTTTTGGCCGTTTCATCAAGGTTCGCGGTCCCGTCGCCGAGGCCTCTGAACCGGTAGACTTTTTCGAGGAAATACAGCATTCGGTCGGCATCGACTTTTTTATCAGCCGCGACGGGGTGCGGCATGACGCGGTACACAAGCCCCTGCATCTGCAGGTAGGGGTCCAGGCCCATGAAATTATCCTCCGAAACCGTGACCGCGAAATACAGGGGTTTTCGCCATTGGTTCGCGTCCACGAAATTCAGCACCATTTTGTCCTGCACGCGCATCGCTTCCTGTTGCTTGCGGCTTGGAATAGTAACGGTGATATGCGCGTTTTCCATGGTATAGGTCATGGGTTCGATGAACGGATTCAATTCGGCGTTCAAGGCGTCTATTTGCGCATCGGAAAATGAGATGGGAACCCGCGGTTCCAGGTTTTTCATTTGTTTGCAATACCAATTCGTATTCAGCAAGCTAAGGTTGACGATGCGTACATCGCGCCTGATCCCGTAGGCCTCCTGCAGCGCCCAGAGGGGAAACGTGTCGTTGTCGCCGTTGGTGATGAGAATGCCGTCCTTATCGCAGCTCATCAGCAGATTATATGCATAGTCGAAGGGCGCGAAATTGCCCCTTCTGCTTTGAACCGGAATGTTTTGCGAAAAGGGAAGCGCGGGCGACACCGCGAAGAGGACCCCGGCGATGGGGGCGAGGGTCGCGCGCAGGAACCTTCTTTTATTTGTAAATAAAACGTACAACGTTCCGCCCGCCGCCAGCCCCATCCACATGCCGAAATACATGAACCCGGCCACCCAGAAATAGTCCCGGACGCGCACCTCGCGGTGCACCACGGGAACCGGTCCTTGTCCGCCGCCGCGCACCCACATCGCGTAATCCCTTTTTTCGGGTTTCGTACCGTCGGCGAAATTCATGTAAAAAACCAGCCCCACGCCGGTGAGCAGTTCCAGGGAAATGAGCAGGATCGCGGCGGTGCGGTATCTTTTAAATAAAAAGTAAAACCCGAACAGCATGAAGCCCGTGGGGATAAGATAGATAAGCAGATGGAGCATGCCCGTTGCCGTCCCGTTTTTGGAAAAAAGATACGGCCGGTCCCGCGAATCATTTTGCGTGTCAAGAAGACTGAAATGAAAAAATTGGGTGAGGTGGAATCCGCCATACCCCATGTTCCCCTCAATGCCGAACTGGTGAGCCGCGGTCCCGCGGCGCCAGAACATGCGTTCCACCATTGTTTCCGAACCATATTGTTTTCGATTGAGATAGTCCTGAAAGGTCCGCCAGGCGGCGGGATGGTTCTCGTCGATCATGGGATTGAGCGCCGAACGGATCGGTATATACAAATGGCACGAAAACCCGAGGATCGCGAAAACGGACAACCAAAATACGAATCGCCATTGCCGTCTATTTCGCCCATCGGCGAAGGACATGCATAGGTTGACAATGATTAATGCCAATGCCAGCCAAATGAACCAGACGATATCGTACATGACCAGACCGATTAAAACCGACGTGGTCCAAATTCTCCAATCCTTTAATTTATCGCGGTCGACCAAAACGACAAACAAGAATATCGGCGCCATGACGATCATCGAATACATATGAATGCCGACGCCTAAAAAGCTGATATAGGCGATCAAAAGCAGGAGCCGGTCGCGTTTAGGATCCTTGCTCTGAGCCCAGACCAAGGCAAGCCACGTTGTCAGCGCAATCGGAAGCAAAAGCGGTTGGTTCACCTCGGCTTCAACCGAACAAAACGCCACCGTATTGGCGAAAGCGGCGAAGAGAGCGCCCACGAAACCGGCGATGTACACGGTAACACGCTTCCATGCGCGGTCGGGTATTCCCATGAAACCGATGAATGCGCGAACGATGATCAAATAGAGCAGTAGAGCGACCAGAGCGTCGGTTACGACCGTGACGAAATTTAAACGATACGCTACTTCCTTGATGAAAAAAAGCGACATCGATGCTACGCGCCCGATCATTATGTAGAGCGGATTGCCCGGGGGGTGGGGAATTTCAAGCGTATGGCATGATGCGGCATACTCCCCGCAATCCCAAAAACTTACCGTAGGCGCCACGACGATAAGGTAGGAAAAAAAAACGATTGCGAAAACCAGCGCGCCGAAGACGGCGTTAATCCGTTTATGAAGCAGCTCCATTCGTCACGTCCGCCCTTTCTTCACCATCGTTGCATTCGCCCCGCGCTTCAATCCCGCGTCATTTCCTTATGTATGGAGTCAATGACGCCATTGACGAATTTCCCCGACTCGTCCGTGCCGTATAGTTTGGCGATTTCGACCGCTTCGTCGATGACCACCTTATATGGTATTTCTTTGAAAAACAAAAGCTCAGCCGCCGCCATTCGGAGGATGTTGCGGTCAATAACGGTCATTCGTTTCAAATCCCAGTTCGCCGCATGGGCACTGAGGAGCGTGTCGATTTCGGTTTTTGAGCCGAGGGTTTTTCCCACCAGTTTTTTCGCGTACTCCATGATGACCGGGCTCGTGGCGGCCTCCTGCGTTATGGTCGCGAATACCTTTTCGAACGAATCGTCATTGCCCGATTCGCAAGCATAAAGAGCCTGTAACGCCAATTCCCGAGATTTCCTGCGGTTCGTATTCATGGTTTGCCGTTCAATGAGTCATCACCTCTCCCCTGGAAAGAGGGGACCGAGAAGTGAAGTGTTCTCTCAGTTATATTTTCGTAAACAAATCCGTCATTTCAATAGCCGATAATGCCGCGTCCCAGCCTTTGTTTCCCGATTTCGTCCCGGCCCGTTCGACCGCTTGATCGATCGTGTCGGTGGTAAGCACGCCGAAAATAACGGGAACTTCCGTGGACAACCCTACGCTCGCGACGCCTTTGGTGACCTCGGCGGCGATGTAATCGAAGTGAGGAGTATTTCCCCTGATAACGGCGCCGATGCAAATAATCGCGTCGTACTTGCCCGATTTCGCCATTTTCTTCGCCGCAAGGGGGATTTCAAACGCCCCCGGCACCCATACGATGGCGATACCTTCGGTTTGGGCATTGTGCCGTACAAGGCAATCGATCGCGCCTTCAAGCAATTTTTTCGTGATCAATTCATTAAAACGGCTCGCAACGATGCCGAAGCGCTTTCCCGATGCGTTTAAAATTCCTTCCACTACGGTTGACATGCGTATCCTCCTTCAAGAAGGTGTCCCATTTTTTCCTTTTTCGTTGAAAGATACCGCGCATTTTCTTTACGAGCAGGAATCTGCAGCGGGACCCGTTCGACGATTTCCATTCCGTATCCGTTCAGTCCTATGATTTTTTTCGGGTTATTAGTCATGAGCCTTATTTTTTGAATCCCTAAATCGCGAAGTATCTGCGCGCCGATGCCGTAGTCCCTGCGATCCGCCGGAAAACCCAGGACTTCATTAGCTTCAACGGTATCCAGCCCTTCGTCTTGCAGTGAATAGGCCTTGAGTTTGTTCACTAAACCGATACCGCGGCCTTCCTGCCGAAGATACAGTATCACTCCTCCGCTCGTACCGATTTCCTCCATGGCTTTATGGAGCTGGTCTCCACACTCGCAGCGAAAGGACCCCAGAACATCTCCGGTAAAACATTCGGAATGGACGCGCACCAGCACCGAAGCGCCCGGCTGTATTTCACCTTTCTGGAGCACCAGATGAACCGTATTTGATAGTGTTTCCTCATAGCATTTGAGCTTGAAGTGTCCGAAGACGGTCGGTAAATCCGCCACGGAGGTACACTTGACAAACCGTTCGTGACCCACACGGTAACGAATGAGATCGGCGATGGTCAAAATTTTAAGCGCGTGCCGCCTCGCGAATTCCTTCAATTGCGGCATGCGCGCCATGGTCCCGTCTTCGTTCATGATTTCGCAAATGACGCCTGCCGGAAACAGCCCCGCGTCGCGGGCCAGGTCGACCGCGGCTTCCGTTTGTCCGCTGCGCACCAATACGCCGCCGTCGCGCGCCCTAAGCGGGAACATATGTCCGGGTCGGGAAAAATCTTTAGGCAAGCTGTTCGGATCAGCCAACTTGAGCACCGTGGCGCTGCGGTCGGCAGCGGAAATCCCGGTCGTGGTGCCTTCACAGGCGTCCACGGAATCGGTAAAGGCCGTCCCGAAATGCGAAGTATTATCATTCACCATGAGCGGGAGATTGAGTTCATTGAGCCGGCCGGCATCCATGGCAATGCATATCAGCCCACGGGCTTCCTTTGCCATGAAATTGATTTTTTCGGGAGTACACGCCTGGGCGACAAAGGCAAGATCGCCTTCATTCTCCCGGTCTTCATCATCAACGATGATGACGAAATTTCCTTTTCGGTAATCGTCAATGACCGATTCGACATGTTCAAAATCGTTCAAAATCCGGACCTTTCTAATACGTCAAGAATCGAATTTCCCCGAGCAACGCCTTGATCGTTCCCGGAGGAGCGATTATCGTTTTCGAGAAGGCGGCCGCAATAGCGCGCGAGCACGTCGCACTCAATGTTGACCTCGTCACCGGGACGTTTGAGCGCCATGGTCGTATGTTCGAGCGTATACGGAATAAAAGAGATGTCGATTTCTACGTCACGGCGGCGGGCAATGGTCAGACTGATGCCGTCGATCGCAACGGAACCTTTCTCGGCCATATACTTTTGCGTTTCCGCGGGCGCCCGTATGCTTCGTACCACGGCGTTTTCTTGACGGGAGTCCGCTATGATAATCCCCACTCCATCTACATGGCCCAATACGAAATGTCCGTCCAAACGGCCGGACGCCGGAAGCGCTCTCTCCAGATTAACGCTGTCGCCGCGGTTTGCTTTGGCGAGCGTCGTACGGCTGAGCGTTTCTCGTACCGCGGTAAACATCAACATGTCGCCCGAAACTGATTCCAGGGTGAGACAGGCGCCATTAACGGCCACGGAAGCGCCGATGGAAACATTAAAATCCAGCGCCCTTGGCGTAATACCAAGGATAAGGCTTTGCCTTGACCGTCGAAGATCCTTTATCACTCCCGTGGTTTCAATGAGGCCGGTAAACATGAACGATCATCTCCACACGGGGATTCCCGTAACCATTATATCGTCTCCGAATGTCCGTACAATCGGCTCGCGGAGGGCGGCGGCGCGCGAAAGGCGCAGCCCTTTTTCAAAGGAAAACCCTTGTACGCCATTTCCCAGGAGTTTGTTGCCGTAAAACAAATACACTCTATTGACACATCGATTTTCCATGAAGGAAGAGGCGAGTTTTCCGCCTCCTTCGATTAAAATGCTGCTTAACCCTTCATCATACGCCATGCGCAAAAAGGAACGCAGGCTCTTGTCCATTTCCCTTTGACCGGTATGCCATAGTTCCAACCCATTGGCGAAATGCTCTTTAAACGGCTTTTTCCCTCCGGCGCTTACTATAATGCTCCTGGTTGCACGGGCGTTTCGCATAAAATAACTTTTGGCGGATAAACGGTGGTTTGAAGAAAACACAATTCGAACAGGGTCAACGCCGCCGCCATGACGCACCGAAAGCCTCGGATCGTCCCGGCAAAGCGTTACCGCGCCTACGGCTACCGCGCAATGACGGCTCCGCAGGGTATGCACGAACCTGCGCGACGCGGGTGAAGTGATCCATCGCGATGCGCCCCATTCATCGGCTATCCGGCCATCCAAGGTCAGGGCTAATTTCAGAGCGATCCATGGTTTCTTCGCGGTAATCCACCACACGAAATCCTCGTTGAGCGCGGCGGCTTCCCGGCGCAGCAATCCCGTGTGCACCGCTATTCCGCGGTTCCGCAACCGGCGTATGCCCCGCCCGGACACCAACGGATTAGGATCCTTCATCGATACGAACACCCTTGTTATTCCCGAAGCGATGATCGCGTCGGTGCATGGCGGAGTTTTCCCGAAATGATCGCAGGGCTCAAGCGTCACATAAAGAGTGGCGTTCTTGGCCAGTTCCCCCGCCTTTTTAAGCGCGTTTCGTTCGGCATGCGGTCCGCCGTATTCGGATGTTTTCCCGGTTCCCACAATGACGTTATTCGCGACGATGACGGCCCCGACCGCCGGGTTGGGGAACGTGGTTCCTTTGGCTTTTTCCGCCAGTTTCAGGGCCGCCGCCATGTATCCGTAATCTTTTTCTGTAAAGTTCATACGTATAAAAATATAATTAGTTATTGCGGACTCCGTCATGACAATTTATTTTTTATACCAGGCGTCATCCGGAGACGAAGATCGCGCCGACACTTTTTCGTAACTTTCCCCTTTAAATTCCTTGGCACGCATTTATTTTATTATCTATGCATTCAATTCACTCGCACCAGGAACTTCTGTATTCACTTGCCCGAACCGGCGATCCGGCGGCGTTTTATACCCTTGTCACCCAGTTCGCCAATGCCGCCTATATCGCGGAGCGCAATTCGGGGAAAAGCCACAAGGAAGCCCTTGCGGTATTGATTCCCTTTTTTAAAAAAGCATATTTCAATTTTATTACCACCCTTCACCAAAATACTTTTGATGTGTGGTACAGGGACTTTAAAAAAAAGTATTTCCATGGCGCCCTTGATCGATCATCCCCCGCGCCCGCTCAAGCCGGGACCGACTTTGAAAACATACCCATGGCCGATATAGCCCATTTCGGATCAATCCTCGACTTAGTATTGCAGCGGCAATACGGGAAACACAGGCGAACGTCGAAGGGACGCATTCTTTTGCGTCTCAGCGCGCAATTCCGTCAATTGCATTGGATGATGAAAACCGCTTTTGTTTTTGCTCTCGTCGGAATGGTCGCCATCATGTTTCTGTGTTTTCTCGCCCTTACTAAAAAGCAACTCATCGTGACCTATCTGTCCGCCGATACCCCCTACACCGTAACGCTTCCCTTTCCCGCAAACGCCTCTATCCTCGATCAGGCATTGCTTCGTCATTTCGGAAAAACAACCCTTGCCGGAGATACCATGACGGGGGAAAAGGTCTACGATACCCTTATTATTCACGATACCGTTCGTATGGGGCCAAGGAACTATCAAGGTTCCCCGCTTCATGGTTCAAGCCTTTCAAGCGCCATGGGATCAACTTCCGCGAGCGCTCCCTCGGCCGCGGCAACTCCTCCTCCTGGAACATCCGCCATTTCGGGAACTCAATCCCCGCCAAAACCTCCTCAGGCCAACAAAATCACCTCTCCTGTCAACGCTATAAAGCCAATCGCGCCGCCCTCCGTTGGAACCGCCAAGTCGGCGTATGATAGTTTGCAGTAGGATGCGCGCCGTCTTCATGCGATGAAACGCTGGTAGAGCTTCCCGCCGGGAAACGTTTTTTTTCGGCGCGCTTGAAAGTTTTTGTGTAAATGACTTATACTTATCTATTCGTCCTGTAACTCCTTTTTATTTGCAAATGCCATGAAAATTATCCCCATAGCGCTTTTCCTTTTAATGATAAGCGTTACATGCTTCGGTGAAGCGGAAGAATATATCCTGCAACCCGGAGACGTTATATCCATTTCGGTGGTGGAACATCCCGAGTTTTCCGGACGTCATAAAATACGGCCTGATGGGCGTGTCAATTATCCCGTCATAGGGGAAATTGAAGTCGCGTCATTGACCTGCGCGCAATTGGTGAAAATAATGCAAGGCAAATTATCGTCCTATGTAAACAACCCGGTCGTTTCGGTTTCCATTGAAGATTATTATTCCAATAAAATTTTCATTATCGGCGCGGTCCGCCAAGCCGGTCAATATCAGATTTTCGAGCCCATTGATGTGATGAAGGCCGTGGCCATGTGCGGAGGACTTGTAAATCCGAAGGCGAAAATCATCAAGATCATCCGCGCCGACGGCACCATCGTGACCGTTAACGCAAAAAATATTTGGGGAGCGGAAGGCAAGCGGGATACCAAGCAATATGTTCTCTATCCGGGCGACACCATGTACGTTCCCGAAAGCTTTGAAATTCCCTGGAACCTTCTTTATATAATTTTAGCTACCGTCAGCCTTTCGATCAGTATTATTCTCGGAATCAACGCGCTTGGAAAATAGCGGCCGCGCGCCATCCTCTCCCCTATGTCACTACACGCCGATTGTTAACGGCGCGAAGCGCGTATCGTAGCGCTCTCCATTATTAAAAGAGGTCACGTATCCCATGGGATATCTTAAACACTGGAATTTATCCGAAAAACCCTTCGAAGAACTCTGCAATACGCGCTTCTTTTTTGAAAGCGATGATCATCGGGAGGCCTTGGACCGCATGGTATATGTGGTCAATGACCGCAATATGCGCATGGGGCTTTTAACCGGAGAAGTCGGGTCGGGCAAAACCTTGACTAAGACCGTGTTCCAGAATTCCCTGACCAAGCACTCCTTCGAAACCATAGGATTTGAAAACTCGCATTTTTCCTTTTTAGACATTCTCTATGACGTGATTTCCCGTATCCGGCTCAACAACGCTTCACGGCCGAAAGCAAACGCGCCCGACCTGCCGTCCCGCCGGGACGCTTACGCGCTCATGACCACGTTTCAAAAAATGCTGGAAACGTTGTATTTCGAGGAAAAACGGCACCTCGTCCTCATTTTCGACGAAGCACAGCAAATTGAAGATCCTGTTCTTGACGAAATTAAAAACCTGACGAACATCAGCACCGAAACCCAGAACTATTTGACCATTTTTTTCGTCGGCCAGCCGGAACTCCGGGAAAAAGTCAAGAGACTTAAACAGGTTGACCAAAGGATTTTCCTGCGGTTCCACTTGAACAATCTGGATTACAACGGTTCAGTAAACTATATCCATCATCGACTGCGGATAGCGGGCGTGGAAAATTGCAGTATATTCACCGACCTTGCCCTTAAAATCATATTTCGGATGACCGGCGGCGTGCCGCGCGAAATCAACCGGCTTTGCAAATTGGCGCTGAATTACGGATTTGCCCAGGATCTCTCCGAAATTTCCCAGGAAGATATCGAAGTCATTAGTGAAGATATGAGAAAACACGAATCATGAGCGATAAAAAAAAACAAAAATTCAGCCTCAGCGACATCATTCGTAAGCTTAACGAATCATCGACGGATGAGGCCGGGCCCCCGGTATCGATTTCCGCCGAAACGCCTCCCAACAATGCCCCTCCGCGTACTTCCCTTGAATATAAAGAGGCCTCCGAAAAAGGCGTCTCAATAACGCCGCTTGACCGGGACGCCGCCGCGCCGTTACCGCCGGCCCCTACGCCGCATGTCGCGCCGGAAATCCCTCCCGATCCCTCACGGCCCCATGACGACGCCGAATCCGGCGATTTTGACATTATGCGATACGTAAGCATCGTCGTACGGAGAAAAAATATCATCATAGCGGCGATGATCGTCGCCGCGTTTTTTTCGGTTTCCACCTATGTAAAAGCAGTGCGATTGTATACGGCCCATGCGCGAATGCTGTTCAGCCCCGGTTACCAGGACATCATGGGAAACAATCAAGGTATGTTTTTAGCGTGGGGGTCACGCGAAGAAAAACTCAATACGCACCTGGAGCTTTTAAAATCCCAAACGGTCCTCAAACGGGTGGCAGAGAATCTCGGCGACAACATAAGCCCCGGCTCGATGGCATCGGCCCTTAAAATCACGCGAGGAGGAAACGAGGGAGAAAAAACCGACATTGTCGATCTGACTTTCAGTCATGTCAACGCCGAAACGGCCCGTGACGTCGCCAATGAGGTTTGCAAAACGTACATCGAGTATATCAAGGAAGTAAATGTCCAGGATATTACCCGGCTGATCCTCAAACTTGACGACCAAATCGGCAAGGTTGAAAAGGATCTTGATAAAAAGGAAGACGCGCTGCGCGTTTTCAAGGAAAACAACCGGACCGTGCAACTCTCGAATGAAACAAACATCGCCATCGCGAAGCTATCGCAGGTGGAGACCGCCCGGCAGCAGACGGAACTTGATATGCTGGAGGGCAGGGAAAAATTCATCGGCCTAAAAAAGGAGATCGATCAACAGGAAGTCGATGTCATCCAGTCGATGACCTACCAGAACCCGTATCAAAACCGTCTGGCGGAATTGGAGCTTCAGCTTAACACGCTTTCGGCGGAATACAGCCCGGAGCATTATAAGGTCCGGATGATAAAAGCGGAAATCGATAAAATCAAGGACGCGATGAAGTCGGACATCATTAAGGAGGCCGCGTCAAAAACATTCGTTAAAAACCCGATACGCCAATCACTGCTGCAGGAATTGATCAACGTCACCATTGAAAAATCAGCTCTTGACGCAAAAAGAAACGCCCAGGAGCAGATCGGCAAACAACTCTATGGCGACCTTCAGAAGCTTCCCGCCACCGAACTTCAGTTCGCTCAATTAACGCGGGAAACCGAATCGCTCCTGCAGGTCCTTAAACTCCTGAAAAACCGCTATGAAGAGGCGAAAATCAAGCGCGATTCGCAGGATTCCGACTTAAAAATCCTTGAGTGGGCCCCAACTCCGTCAATCGCGGTTTCCAACGCCAAATCCTCCAAAATCCTCATCACCATACTCATCGGGCTCATTATCGGCGTCGCCTTGGCGTTTCTCCTGGAATATCTTGACCAAAGCATAAAAGAACCGCTGGACATCGAGCGGACCTTGGAATTGCCGCTCCTGGGCATCGTCCCGATGATCGAAACCGAAAAGGCGATCATCGAGAGCTCAAAAAACCGCGGGAAAACCGTTTTGGAGCCTTTTCGCGCATTAAGGGCAAATGTCAAGCATATCGCCGAACAACGAAACGCGAAAACATTTATTGTGTCAAGCGCCGTAAAGGGAGAGGGGAAAACGACCCTCGCGGCCAATATCGCCATTACCTTCGCCATGGATGGAAAAAAAGTGATTCTCGTTGACGGCGATCTTCGCCGGGCGCAGATGCATGGGCTTTTTCACCTAGAAAAAAAGAACGGGCTCTGTGATTATCTGCAAGGGGCTTCAGAGATACAGGACATTTTAAAACCCACCGTGCATCACAATCTCTTCGTCATTACAGCGGGGGAACATCCGCAAAATCCCGCCGAGCTCGTAGGTTCATACAGATTCGGACTGCTGGTAAAGGAATTACGCACCATGGCGGACTTCATTATTTTCGATTCCCCGGCTCTCCTACCGGTAAGCGACGTGCTGAGCATGGCGCCGAAAATGGATGCCTGCATCATGGTCGTCCGGGCTTTATGGACTCCTTTAAAGGCCGCGCAACAGGCGAAAATCCAATTGAAACGCATCGGTTGCACCATTATCGGCGGCATTCTCAACGGCATTTCACATTCGCGCGGGTATTATCCGTATTATTACGGGTATTACCGATACTATGCCTACAAATATTCTTATGAAGATGATCAAAGATCTCGATTTTCCATGCGGCAATTCGGATTAAGCATTGAGTCTAAATTCAAGGAATACGTTCAATCGGCCGGACTATCCATTCCTCGCTGGATCGCCTCAATTCGAAGTAACACGCGTCATCTTTTTCAACGCAAAATATTCTGGATTCTATTCATTATTGCCATATTTCTCCCGGTGGCCGAACGGGCCGTGCACCATTCCGGATTCCGGATTCTTCCAAAAAGAACCGTGACCTATCTTGGGGATGAACGGACAAGCGGTACAAACAAAACGAAAGAGCAAGAACGGGCGCCATCCGCCCGAGATCAGGCAACCATGTTGAAAGCGGATTCATCCATGACAACCGCAGGCCTTTCTTCGGATTCGGCGAAAACAGCCGCCGACACCCTTAAAATTCCCGAAATAAAATCCGATACCCTTCATGGGTTGGACCAACTAGGCTTAATTAAAAACAGTCTTTTTCAATGGCAGCGCGCATTCAATAGCAAAGACATTCAACGGTATTTGGCCTATTACGATTCCTCCCGCTTTCAGTACCCCGGCGGTGACTATGCCGCATGGAAATCGGAAGTAGCCACTTATGTGTTGCTGAGCGGGCCCCGCAATCGTAGTATTCACATTGATAGCATGTGGCAAGATACTTTCGCGCCGCCTTATATAACGGTTTCCTTGAATATTTCAGCCCGCTCGTCAGGCGCTATTGCGCATAAACGATATACCATGGTCTGGCAACGGGCGCGTAGCCAATGGAAAATCATTCGTGAAAAGCAAAGGGATTTGTGATGGACGCTCCCGTTAAAAAAAAGTCCTCCGGAGCGATCAATGCGGCGTTGGGCATCATGGGACTATTCATCCTGTGGCGAATCACGCATCTTTGCATCGGCGTTTTTGGGGAACCGCGGCCGGCGGATCTTTGCATCGTCAATATCCAGGGAAACGTCCTGCACCCGGGAAAATACCGCATTCCCTCGGGAATGACGCACTTTGAAATTCTCAAAGTCGCGGGAATCCGCCCGACGTCGGACATTTCTTCATTCGATTTGGCGCAACAGGTTTCAGGCGACAAACAGCTTGACGTGGGAACGATGCCCAACGCCGTTTCGATAAAAAAGCAACCGGACAATGTCCGGCTGGAATTTTCCCTCGGGCAAATCTCCATCATCGGGCGCGATGGGAAAAGCCGCCCGGTCGAGGAAGGCCAGGCCATTGCCGCCGGAGACCGCGTCCTTTCCGAGGAAAAATCCCAGGCTGAACTATCGGTAAACGCCTATTCACGCATGGACGTCGACGAGTATTCGGAATGCGTTTTTGATAAAATCAACGAAGAAGAAAAGAATAAAAAACTGGTCGCCGTTTTCCAAAAATCCGGGACCTGTTGGTATAAAATAACCTATGGCGCCAAAACGGAACTGTTCAGGACAACTACACCCTTGGTCAATATTTCCGTGGCGGGAACGGGCGCGGACTTCATGGTCGTCGTACGGCAAGACGAAATCGATATCCACGATATGGACGGGCTCCTGCTGGTCGAACGAACGACGGGCTCGGAGGCGATCAACATGATATCGGGGCAGTCGGCGGTCATTTTCAGCGACAACAGGCCCTTTCAGGTGTCGCAACTCGCCTCGGAAGTCAATCCCGCGGACCGTTTTTCATCCTTAACCAAGCAAAAGACGGATTTCGTCCTACGAAACATGCCGCTCAATTTCCTGTTCTGCGCGGTGCCGAGCGTCTACTACTTCATTTCCGTTCATTTCGAAACCGGCAAAGTTCATGCGGTAAACATACCAGGGTCCGTCTCGGTCGAGGAATTCGTTCAGGGATGTTCGACGCTCGACCAAGCGTTCTTATACGGCGGCGCGGTGTTCGTCGGTACGCTCATCGAACAAATCATGGACGCGCGCATTCCCAAATATTGCGTTTTTACAAAGGACGATGTCATCAGGGCCGCGGCGTCTTTCGGCGGCATTTCGGTGGACGTTGATGAAAAAGCAGCCTCGACCCTTCGAGTGACGAAGGGAATCCAAAAGCTCAACAATGAGCAGCTTGTCGGATTCCTCAAACCGGGCCTCTCCGGCAGCGAGGATTTCCAGGCGCGGCAAATCCGGGTCATAAAGGCGGTGTTCGAAGGGCTTCGTTCAAAAAACATCATTTTAACCGCCCTGCTTGCCGAACAAATGCTTGCCAATCTAGAAACTAATTTTACCGTCTCGGAAGTCATGAACCAATACGCGAAATTCAACGAAGGCCATAATTGGTCGTTCAAGGAACATGCGCTGCCGATAAAACAGGTGACGCAAAAAGGCAAAGTTCGCAACGACCCCAATATCGAAGAATGCAAGACCCTTCTTCAAGGTAATTGATACATGAATATTCTCGTCATCGGCTGCAACGGACAACTAGGCAAAGACATGGTTTCGACGCTTACAAGCGCCGGGCATTCGGTTTCGCAAACGGATTTTCCGGCCATCGACATTGCCGACCCCGAAAGCGTTGCGCAAGCCGTTAAAGACGCCCCGTACCAAGCCGTCATCAACTGCGCGGCCTTTACCGCCGTGGATGCATGCGAAACTCGGAAAGATGACGCCTATGCCGTTAATGCGATTGGTGTCCGGCATATTGCCGAGGCCGCCCGCACCATCGGCGCGAAAGTGCTTCATTTCAGCACCGACTATGTTTTCGACGGAATGAAAAACGTCCCCTATGTGGAAAGCGATGCGCCCAATCCGAAGTCCGTGTATGGGCAGTCAAAACTCGAAGGCGAGCGGCTCCTGGTTCAATCGCTTGACAATCATATCATTCTTAGGGTGGCATGGCTCTACGGCATTCACGGCCAACACTTCATCAAAAAAATTAAAACCCGCGCGCTTTCACTTAAAGGGACAGGACAGGCGCTCAACGTCGTTACCGATGAAATCGGCACGCCGACCTATACCCTTGATGTATGCCGGCAAACGTTGGAACTTCTGAAGAGCAATGCCCAAGGACTGTTCCATTGCACTAACGAAGGTTTCTGCACGCGTTTTGAATTCGCCCAGGAAATAATCAAGGCTTACGGGCCGGCTATTGAAGTAAAGCCCTGCTTATCAAAAGACTTTCCCCTCCCCGCTCCCCGCCCCGCCTACGGCGTGCTGGAAAACAAGCGTTTAAAGGATCTGGGCATCAATGTCATGCGCGATTGGAAGGTGGCGTTTGGGGAGTATGTTCAAGCTGACCTGTAATCGGCCGAAGCAAGGGGGCGGTTTAACCCGTAAAACAGGTACTTAAAGCTATTGAGAGGTTAAAAAATGAAAACCCTTCAGCAGGATTATTATTCATATCGGGTAAGTTGGTCTGAAGAAGATAAAGAATATGTTGGCCTCTGCGCTGAATTTCATAGCCTTAGCTGGCTGGCCGCTTCTCCGGAAAGCGCTCTTCATGGTATTCGGGAGGTTGTAGCGGGGGTTATTGTGGATATGAAAAAAAACGGAGAGCCCATCCCCGAGCCATTGACTTCCAAACAGTATAGCGGAAAATTCATTGTTCGGGTTCCCCCCGAGGTCCATCGACGGCTGGCGCTTGAAGCGGCGGAAGCTAAAGTAAGTCTGAACCGGCTTGCGAGCGCAAAGCTTTCTTGTTGAAAAAGCGTTTAAAGCGGGGACTTTCAATCGGTTTTAGAACAGATAAGCTTCTCAACGTTACCTGCTGAAGCGCAGGCAGACAGAGTAATTAAGCGCATTCCGGCATAACCACATACTCAGCGACACTTTGTCCTTTTGGTATGGGAAATCCATCTTCTTTCAGACCGGATTGTTTAAGCACGCTATTAAGAGTGTCCGGCGGCATGTCGCGCCCCGTATTTCCTGAAATTGTCACTCTACCCTCTTTTATGGGATGCTTATATTAACGGTGGTCTCCTTTTGCAAGGCGGTTCCGGGTGATACTAATTTATTTTTGTATGAATCCTATTGTCAAACTTCCAGATCAAGTTGGATTTCACGTGCCGCTACATTTTCTTTTACGGCATTAATAAGCTTTAGTGCTGTTTCAGCAGCTTGTAGGGCTTCGGATTTATTGCCGGTTTCACGCGATTCGTAGAAAAAAACATTCCGTTTTTTCCTGAACCGATCGAATTGTCGGGTGACCTCTTCATATTTCCGTCCGAGTACCTTACTGGTAAGTTCTACGACCGTTTTATGCTGTTGGCCATCGACTGGAAGATAACCATAAGAGAAAAGAATCGCTCTTCCGACACGTAACATGGATTGATAGGCAATCGTAGCCGCCCATTCCGGATCGTCATCAATAACGAGCTTGAATGTGTGCATGTCCCGGATTGCGCGGTTAATCTGCAGCGTAATCTGCTTGAAATCAGGTTCACACTTTTTTAATAAGCCTTGTCTTTGATAATCGCTAAAATCTACCATGGTGCGCCTTTCAGAACTATATGTTTATTACGCCGCACATTTTCTAAAAACGGATCATTTTCCTTAAATTTCTTTTTAAACTCCGCCGGCAGATAAAACGTGTAATTGATCTCCCGGCGAATCCGTTTCTCAATGCCGGATATTTTTTTCATCAAATCCTTCTCAATGCCATTATGGGTTCCTACTATCAGGACGTCAATATCCGAATCAGGTCTCATGGCGCCTGTCGCATAGGAACCGTAGATAAGCGCCGACGAAATATCGGATATTTGTTCAAAAATTATTCGTAACTCCGCTTCCGCTCCGGCGCTCATGGCAACGATGCTTTTTATTTCATTAAGAAGCGGATGTTTTTCATTTAACTTGAACAGACGCTGATTACCATATTTCCGGCTCGTAATGATCCCTTTGCGCTCAAGCGAGTTGATTCCTTTTTGAAAAACACCGGGGCGCTTGCCGATGGATTCACCTATTTCACTCATATAAAATTCCTTAGCTGGTTGGCTAAAAAGCAGCGCCAGAATCTGAATCTGATTTTTTGTACCGAATTCCATATTCGTCCTATATAAAAAGCTTATGCTCTAAGCATATAAATTTATGCTTTGGGCATAAATTTGTCAAATTATATTTCTACTTGATCTCATGCATAAACCTTTCCAATGGTCGAGCGCTTGTCCGATCCGCAGGACGGACATTCGTGTTGTTCATACCCTATAAGTATATAAAATGGTGGGTGTTGATGGCGTGCATATTTTTGTGAACATTATTTGCTCATGTCAAAGGAATGAAAAAATAGCGAGTTTTCCGAAGGTTTTTTTGTTTATTTCTCCTTCATCAATTCCTTATCCAGTTCCTCGTTTATCTTGACGAATTTCTCCGCGGCGGCCATGTTGAATTTTTCCTGCTTGAATTTTCCATCGGGCCGGATTTCTATTTTCTGCCCCGCCACGATGTCCCGCCATTGATCGAGCGGCACTTCGAAGGGACCGGGAATTTCCTCGGGGCCCGGCACTTCGACCGGCTTTTCCATGGGCCGAAGGGGTTTTCCCGGATGCAATCTTTCCCTGAGTTCGTCCGACGGTCCCACCGCCACCTTGCCGTTGTAAACGTCAATCTCCGACGACGAGTCGGGATTACTCTTCATGCGAAAGACCGTCCCCCGGATGGCCGCGACGGCCGTGGGCGTGGACACGTCGAATTCATTCCCCCTGGACAGCAATTTTTTCATGTTGATCCACACGTCGCCCACGGCGCTTCGGGTCTTCAGCGTTTTTTCCGACGAGGCTTCCAGGGTGATCTTCGTCTTTTCGTCCATGCGCAGGACCGTGCCGATGGCATACCGGATTTCCGCGAAGCTTTCTTCTCGCGTATAGAGCTGGTCGCCGGCTTCAAGCAGCATCAGGGGTTTCGCGTCGCGCCAATCAACGCCGCCTTTTTTTAAAACGCTCGCCTTCCCTTCAATGCGGGTGATTTTGGCGATGGCCTCGGCGCCCACGCCAAAGGCCGTTGTAACGATGATCGTAAGAATCAGTAACGAGACCCGTTTCATTTTCTCATTCTCCTCTTAGGTTATCCACCGTCTGTCCGAAGTTCCTTCGATCCCTTTGACCTTTAATTCGAAATCATCGGGATTGCTCGCGTTTTGGCAAGCGACATGAAAGGTTATCAAATCGTCGCGTAGCAGTTGCAGGAGCGATTGATCGAAAGATTGCGACCCATATTGCGTATAGCCTTCACACACCGCACCGAGGATCAAATGCGATTTTTCCTGATCCATGAGATATTCGGCTATCGTGGCGTTGTTGATCAGGATTTCAACCGCCGGCACCAGCCCGCTTCCATCCTTGCGTGGAAGCAGCCGCAAGGAAATGACCGCCACCAAAACGCTGGAAAGCACCAGCCTGATTTGTTGGTGCTGATGCGGAGGAAAAAAGGAAATAATACGGGACACGGTTTCCAGCGCATTCATGGTATGCAGCGTGCTCATGACCAGATGGCCGGTATCGGCGGCGCTCATGGCGGTTTCCATGGTGTCCTTATCGCGGATCTCGCCGATGAGAATGACGTCCGGGTCCTGCCTGAACGAGGCGCGAAGCGCATTGGCGAAGCGGTGAGAATCCATGCCGATTTCCCGCTGGGCGATAATGCTTTTATTATCGCGGTATAAAAATTCGATCGGGTCCTCGATGGTGATGATATTGACTGAAGCATTTTTGTTGATATGGTCGATCATCGACGCCAGCAGGGTCGATTTCCCGCTGCCGGTAGTGCCGGTCACCAGGATAAGCCCCCGCTGTTTCATGGCGATATCGAGGATGACCGCCGGAAGTTTTAACTCGTCAAAGCCGGGAATTTCAGTGCGAATGGCTCGAATGGCCAGCGCGGGCGTTCCGCGCTGGCGAAATGCGTTGATACGGAAGCGACCGATGCCTTTTAACCCATAGCCGAAATCAATCTCATGGTTTTTTTCGAACACGGCGCGCTGTTCGTCACTCATCAGTTCGGTTATCATCTGCGCCATATCGGGAGGCGATAGAGGATCCATTTGAGCGCGAAAGAGCTCGCCGTGAATACGCAGTGTGGGGGAAGTGCCTACGCGAATGTGGATATCCGAGGCTTTTTTATCGATCATTGCCTTGAGGAGCGCGCCGATGTTGATCATGGCGTCACCTCGATAAGGTTGCGGGGCGAGGAGGTCAGCGTTTCGCCCCCGGTTTTTCGAACGACGACCATGTCCTCGATTCTCACGCCGCCGAACCGTGGAATGTAAATGCCCGGTTCCACGGTGATGATCGCGCTGGCGGGTAAACTCGCTGTTGTCTCCCGGCCAATCCGGGGTTTTTCATGAATCCGCAGTCCCACGCCGTGTCCCGTCGCATGACCGAAATACGCGCCGTAGCCCGCCTTTTCAATGACGGTCCTGGCGCGGGAGTCAATGGAGCGCGCGGCAACACCTTCATGCACCGCTTCGCGGGCGGCTTGCTGGGCCTTGGCCACGATGGAATGAATTTCACGCTGCCGGGGGCTTGCTTCGCCCATAACGACCGTACGCGTCATATCGGAAACGAACCCGTCTATGGTACAACCGAAATCAACGAGAATGAAATCGCCCTTTTTAAGCCGCCTTTCCGAAGGCCTTCCATGCGGAAGGGCCGAGCGTTCGCCGAACAGAACGATAGTATCAAAGGAAGGCTTTTCGGACCCTCGTCGGCGGCAATCGTCTTCAAGCATGAGCGCCGCCTGTTTTTCAGTCATCCCAACCTTGATGCGTTTGAGCATACGGTTAAACGCCTTATCACCGATATCCGCCGCCCGGCTCGAAAGGGCGATCTCGGAGGCCGTTTTAGGTATAAGCAGCGTGTCGATGGTATCGCCGAGTTTGACAAAACGTATTTTTTTCAATGTACGTTTCAACTCGTCGAAACGGTCCACCGAAAGGGCGCCCGATTGAATTCCGACAACGCCGCCGGCGGGACAAAATGGAGCGATGGCCGCAAGACCGTTTTCCTTTACCAAGACGAATCGCCATCGCGCATGCTTCGCGCAAAACGCGCGGGCGGCCTCCGTATACCTGAAATCGGTAAACAGTATATTACTTGCGCGGGAAATGAGCAGAAAGACATTCGATGAATGAAACCCGCAAATATACTCCGCGTCAATGGGATCGGTAATGAGAAAATGGCCGCACTTTTTCTCCACAAGGAGTTTCTTAACGAGCGCAAGCCGGAGATGATCTTCTTTTTTCATGTGCACGACGCGTTACCCATTGTTCGTTTTCTTTTTCGGGCTTTTTTTAATCCGTACCCCAGCCAAAGGTTTTGGCGTAGCGGATGATTTTCCGCCGCGTAGAGACGCCCGCCTGGAGACGCTCTTTTTCGCCGGTTTTTTTTCCATTTCCGCGGGCTGTTCGGGATTCAACGCGACGTACTTTTTTATTTCGTCAATACGGCGCGCGATTCTTTCGTTATCGGGGTCTTTCCGTAAAAGCCTTTCATAAATTTGCACCGCCAACCGCGGCTGCCCTTGCTGAAAGTAAATATCCGCGAGCGTCGGGGTAAGGACATGATCGGGAATGGCGTATTCCGCAACCAAACCCCCGCCATCCTCCACCTCGGAGCTTTTCAGCCCATCCGCAAAAATATCTTCGGTATGGTCGCCGTCGCCTATCGGCATGGAAGTTCGAGGCGCTTCAAATTCCACGTCATCCAGTTTCTCTAAAAAAGCATCCTCCGATTGGGCCGTTTCGGCATTATCTCCCGACATTGTATAAAAACCCTGATTTACCGTTTCCTCGTCCTTTTCGCCTTCAGGAATATCGTCAACCTTGGACAATGAGTCTCCCGTAAGCAATGATTCGGGGAATAGTTCATCTAAACGATTCAGAACATCGTTGCCCGACATTTCCGGAGTATCCTCAGGCGGTACGGTATCGTCGAGGGGCGGCGCCGCCGAGGCCGCCAAAAAGGTCTCCTCGGCCTCCTCTAAAACTATATCGGCACCCGTTTCTTCCATGGCCAAAGGTCGAGGGAATTCAACCGAAAACGTCTCGTTTGGAGCCTGTTCCTGAATGACCGTCGCCGCCGCTATTTTATCATCACCCGGAAATTCACTGGACGCCAGCTCCGCCATCGCATTATCCGGTGAATCAACGGGAGATTGAAAAACAACAGGCTCCTCATCAAAAATCGTTTCCAACCGTTGCGCGATATCATCACCGGAAATCGTTTCGTCAGCCGCCATTATACCGGGTTCAGCCAACGTCGCTAAAGCCGGAACTTCAGGCGTATCCTCGAGGACCGCCGCGATTTCATCGGCAACGACATCCATATCGCCGTCTATTTCGCTAACATCAGTATCGGGCCGTTCGAACATTTCGGCCATGCGCGAAACGACATCTTCACCCGAAACATGCGAGCCGGCGTTCCCTTCCGCCGGGGAGGAGGATTGCCGAAGAATTTCCGGTTCCGCGGTCGGTTCCATTGAGGGCCGCGCGACCGAGGCGCGAACGTCAAACATCCGCGTGTAATCTTCCGTGGGAACCTCGGCTGTTTCCGGCTTTTCGCTGAAAAGCTGATCAATACGCAAGGAAATATCGTTTCCGGAAACTTCGGGAACAGGCCCCGGCATGGTCATTGAGTCGAATGAATCCGAGGATGGAGTTTGGGCGATCGAAGGTTCGGGAGTTGAAATAGGTTCTTCCTCCATTGCCTGGATCTCTTCCGCGGCGGGCGGACCTTCTTCCTCGAACATTAAAGACATGCGTTCGCTGATGTCGTCGCCGGTGACCGAACCGCCGGCACCCTGTGTGATATCGGAGACGACCTCTTCCACCTCATATTCTTGCGAGGCGGCCGGCCTGAGCTGTTCGGGATCATACTTCATGGTTTGCGCGAATGAACCCACGTCGAGGCTCTCCCCGCTTGCCGTAAGCTCTTCCGCGTCGAATTGCATTGTTCGGGCAAATGCCGCGTCGTTGGAAACGTCTCGCGCAGGCAAGGATTCCCCGGTAAAAATGTTTTGTCCGTCGTTACTCGGATCCACGGGTGAAGAAACGGCAAAACCGAGAATTTCGTAGATATTGGTTTTTCCCGTTCCCTGAAAAGTTCTTGTCAAATTGGATAGCGATTCGTTATCGGGGTCCATGGCGAACACGTAAGAGTATAAATCACCGGCCTTGTCCTTCATTCCCTGCCGGGCGTATACATCCGCCAACATCTTGACCGCTACCTGGTTGCGGCGGTCGTACTGGAGCACGTTGGTAAATTCCTGCATGGCCTCCTTGAGCTTTTCCTGCTCCAAATAGCACCTGCCGAGGATGATGCGGCCCGTCGTCGAATCCGGGTGGTTGGCCAGTCCCCGTGAGCAAACGTCAATTGCCTCTTGGATGTCGCCGCGTTTGCGGTAACAATCCGCAAGCCTTGAAAAAACCAGCGATACGGGGTTGTTGTTAAGTCTATTTTCCAAAGCATGGACCGAACCGTCTTTATGCGCCGTCATAAAGTTCTCCGCTATACTAACCAACAAGGTGGATGAGAAACATTAAGATAAGAAACATAAAATCGTCTGCTTCATTAAAATCAATAAAATCAATGAAAACTACTCCGCGATAGGAGTATTTAAATCCATAGTATGGATACGCTCTTATTCTAAGAATACAATATCGCGGAAGAAATATCAATAATCCGCGGAATGGAGGCTTTGAAAACGCGAAGTTGGAATACGATCACTGCACCATAAAATCCTTCGACGCCACGCTTACCGAGCCCGTCGCAAGTATCCCGTCGGCCCGGAAACTCCCCGCGTCGGGCATGGAGAAGGACGATAGAACTATATGGCCGTAGGATTGAGGATTGGTAAAGGTAAACGAATTATAACTCGACCAGGTTCCCGAAGACTGTTTTTCAATCTTGATCGTCACGCTTGAGCCCGCCATATCGGCCGCGCTCTCAAGCCTGAAATAGATCGTTACGTTCCCTCCAATCCTGGTGAACGATGTTCCTTCATTAACTATTGAAAATCCGTTCATGCCTGTTCCCAGCGTAAGCTTATTCGAAAACCCCGAGTTGGCGTCGGTTGAATTTTTATTGCATCCGATCGAGAAAAAACCGATACACAGAATCAGATAAAAAACGACGTTTTTCATGATGGACATTCCTTTGTTGAATAGAAAAAAAGATTTCATAGTTGAAAGAAATCTCATTAATTATACCCTTTGAAGCCACGAGAATGCAATGAGAAATCTTAATTATGCTTCTCGAAATTTTATCTTAAACCCCTTGATCGTCTTTCAAAAAAAATACTTGATATTTTCGAAATAAAACGGTATATTTAAACAAACTAACGGGTATGTAAATTGTTTTATGCGAAAAACAAAAGAAAATACTGAAATATCAAAGCTGCGTATTTTGCTGGCGGCGGAAGAAGAATTTTGTCAGCGTGGGTATGTTGCAGCCAACATGGATGCTATTGCGAATACCGCAGGTTTGACCAAGGGTGCAATATTCTGGCATTATAAAAGCAAGGCAGGTCTTTTCAATGCGACTATACAGCGTGCAATAGATCGAATAAATAAAATCAATAAAGAGGCGTTCTCTTCTTCGCTGCCGATTATGGAAAAATGCAGGAAAATGATCAAGCAAATAAAGAAGGATAAGTCATTCAGCATCCTGCTTTCTCTACGCAATGCGGAAAGTACCGGGGATATTCCCAAAAGCGTGATGACCGAATTAAACAAGAGCGTTCGGGAAATATCTACCGATATTTCCCGTCGCTTTGAGGAAGCTAAGGAATGTGGTGAGTTGCGCGCCGATGCTGATATTCGAAATATTTTCCTAACGATAAACATTGTGATGTGCGGATTTGCAACGAGTATGGACCTTGATATCATGTCGCAATTAGGGGGCAATGCTGTAATCAACGACGATTCAATAATAGATATAATTTTTAATGGCCTATTGTCGTTTCAAATTAAAAGATAGCTTTTTGCCGGTTATATATACTGACCAGACAGTATTAAAAAGTATGTAAATGGACCCATCAGAAAGGAAGTAACTGTGCGATTACGAACAATTGCTGTTGGAGCTGCTGTTATTTCATGCATGGCATCGATTTCTGTGCGGGCACAAGGTCCGCTTGAAAAAACGCCGGTAGTCGATTCCACTTCAAGTACGAGTTCCCCGAAAGCTTCCGATTTTTCAATAGGCGGCTATATCAGAGGGGGGCTTTATGGAGGAAGAGATGACGGCAACAATGCAGAAATAAAGGCCGGAAATGGTCTGGTTTCTCTGAAGCTGGATGCTAAAAAAGGCGAAATCGCGAAGGCGTATGCGGATATTCGCATGGAGAGCGGGTCTCTCAACGGCAACACTATTGACAAAATAGACGTTCGGGAAGCGTGGGTCCAAACCAGTATTGGTTCATGGGATTTAAAAGCAGGGCAACAAATCATTGTATGGGGACGAGCAGATGGTATCAACCCGACAAATAACATTACACCGATCAATCCCTTGGCTTTGTCTTCCGAAACCGATGACCAGCGTCTTGGAAATATTCTTTTGCAATCTTCATTCGGCTGGAATCAATTCCGACTCGAGGGAATTTGGGTTCCGGTATTCAAACCCGATATATGGCCTTTTGATGCGGTCACTCTTCCCGGCGGTATAGCAATAGACTCACCCAGCTACCCGCGGAATACGGCAAAGAACGGATCGTATGCCCTTCGGCTCAATGCGGAACTCGCTCATGTTGACGGTTCTATTTCCTATTACAATGGGTATGTGACCATGCCGAGTTTTGATTTTTCGCTCAACGCAACAGGCATACATCTCATACCAACGGCGTATCGCATCAATGCGATCGGCGGAGATTTTTCCACCACCCTCGGTTCCTATGGCATACGCGGAGAAGCGGCATTCAAACAGACGGTTGACGACTACAAGAACGCCTCGTATCTTCCAAATCCCAATCTCGAATATGTTGTCGGGGTTGACAAGTCTATCGGTGATTTCAGTCTACTGCTGCAATATGCAGGCAAATACATTTTTGATTTTGAAAAGCAAAATGTACCGCTTCTCGCAGACCCGAATGATTCAAATGCCGTTATGTCATACAGACGGGCGACAGTAGATTATCAAATGACGCATCTTACCCGATTGTTGTTGCAGCAATCGGATGAAATAACCCATTCAATTACGGCGCGTGTGGGCTGGACGACGATGCACGAAACACTCAAACTGGACCTTGCAGGCATCTACAATTTCACAACCAAAGAGTATGTTCTGAGGCCTACCATAACCTACGACATTACTGATGCGGTAACGGTGTGCGTTGGCGCCCAGAAAATAGATGGCCCGGATGAATCGATCTATGGGTTGGAAAGCAACTTGCTCAGCAATGTATTCGCAGAATTGAAATTGTCATTCTAAATATCAACACCAAAGGAAACATGCAACCAATGAAAACAACACAACATTTTGCCGTAAAATATCGATGGCCGATACTATCTGTCTTTTTTGCCATCACCATATTTATGGGAATGCAAATACCCAGACTTTCTGTGGATTCCGACCCCGAACATGCAATGCCGGCAAATATGCCATCCCGCATTGCTACTGATAAAATCAACGCAGTGTTCGGCAATACGGACGCCGTCATGATTGTTTTTGAAACGAATGATGTTCTTAATGCCGCTACGCTAACGCGGGTCCAAAAGATCAGCAAAGAGATAAGTCATATCAAAGGGGTCGATAAGGTAATGTCGCTTTTCGAAGCGAAAAGAATAGTCGGTCAAGGTGGCGCAATGATCGTTGATCCTGCCATTGCGCAAATTCCGTCCGATTCAGCGCAACGGGAAAAGCTGCGAAGTGATTTAAAAGATAACAAGATGGTTTATAAAATGATTGTGTCGAGTGATTTCAAATTCACCACCATCATTGGACTATTGTCAACAAAATTGAACGAACCGGATAAGCACGTCGTTGTTGCTCAGATTCAGCAGATTATCAATCAGACTCCGGGCGCCGAAAAGACGTCTCTGGGCGGCAGAACCGTGCTGATGGATAGAATCAACCACGATGTGATAAAGGATGTCCAGACACTGATGGGCATTGCATTGCTATTGATGATGGTAGTACTCTTTATCTTTTTCAAACAGAAACGCGGGGTGCTTCTTCCGTTTGGAACGGTCGTCATGTCGATTGTCGTCGGGATGGGCGCAATGCCGCTGCTCGGCTGGACCATGACTGCGGTTTCGAATCTATTACCGATCATGATCATCGCCATTGCCAACAACTATGGCATCTACTTCATCTCCAGATATCAGGAGATCAATACGCCCGGCAATTCTCTCACAAAAAAGGAAATCGCAGGGCAGACAATTCAGAGTTTATGGAAACCGGTGCTTATGACCGGTATCGTTGCAATAGTAGGAATTCTGGGGCTTCTCTGGCATGCAATGCTCTCCGTTAAGCAGCTTGGAGTGCTCTTGTCGATCTCCATCGCCTTTGCAGTTGCAATGAGTCTGTTGTTTATTCCCGCAATGCTCTCGCTTTTGCGAATTCCAAAGCCCATAGCACTCGGCCACGCTGATGAGAAGCATGCATTCGACACGATCCTGTTAAAAGGAGCCACCATTGTTGCCTCAAATCCGAAAAAAATCTTCGGAGGATTTCTCATTCTTTTTGTCGTGTTCCTGTCAGGAGTATCATTTGTCCAGATAGATGCGGACATAGCAAACATGTTTCCGAAAGATCATCCGGTACGTGTAACAACCGATCTCATCAACAAATACTTCGGCGGCGCGGAAAACATTTCGGTTCTGGTCGAAGGGGATGTGAAGGACCCGGCGCTCCTGAAGAAACTGGACGACTATCAAACGGAGATGGCAAAAATTCCGGAGGTCGGCAACACCTCTTCGATGGCAACGGTCGTACGGGAACTAAGCAAGGCGCTCAACAATAAAGATGAACCCGGGTACGACAAAATCCCGGATACCAGAGACGCGGTTGCTCAATACCTGGAGCTTTACTCGATGAGTGGAGACCCAAAGGATTTCGATCGCATCGTTGATTTCAACTACACAAAAACGTGCATGAATATAGCCCTGACGGATGTAAAGCCGGGTACGATCAAGAAGGTGCTGGCGAGATTTAAGGAACTCTCGCAGGGCGACCCGACCATCGCGGCGGTCGGCGGCACGGTCGTAAAGAATAATGACATACTTGGGGCCATCCTAACGGGACAGCGAGATTCGTTGCTTTTTGCGATCGTCGTCATATTCATACTCCTGGGCGTGCTGTTTCGTTCCTTCAAGGTCGGACTGATCGGCATCATACCGGTAACCTTTTCCATCGTCATGCTCTTCGGGATCATGGGATTCTTCAATGTGCATCTGGACACGGCATTGGCGCTTCTGTCGTCGGTTGTTGTTGGCCTCGGTACCGATTTGGCAATTCATTTCCTCTGGAAATACCGGGAAGAGCGTGCTCATGGACTCGATTATCGCGCAGCAGTTGTAAAGACCATAACGACAAGAGGAAGAGGGATTATATTTAACGCGCTTGCAATAGTTGCCGGATTCTGTGCACTGTTCTTTTCCCTGTTCCCGGCGCTCAAGGCATTCGGATTATTGTTCGTCGTGTCGATTACCGGCTGTCTATTGGGAACATTGATTTTAATGCCAGCCATCTGTCTCATTTTCAAGCCTAAATCGTTAGAGCCCAATAAAAAGATTGTCTGAAACAATATAACACCATTTTACAAAGGAGTAAGTAGTATGAAGCTTCAAAACGTGATAGTGTCTGGAATGCTGGTAGCTGCATCAATTGTTGCGTCAAAAGCATATGCCGAACCGGAATTGAGCGCGAAAGAAATTATGGTCCGTTCAATTGATGCAAGCAAATTAAGCGGCTCAGAACAAACAGCCACGCTTGTAATTATAGACGAAAAAGGAAATACCCGTGAAAGGACTATATCGACGGCATCAAAACACTATGCAAAAGATGATGTGACGAAAACATTAATGCGATTCATTGCTCCGGCGGATGTAAAAGGGACAAGCATATTGATGTTTGAATATGCCTTGAAGGACAACGATATGTGGATTTACATGCCGGCGTTACGTAAAACACGGCGCATTGTGAGCAGTGAAAAGAGCAAGAGTTTTATGGGTTCTGAGTTTACTAATGCGGACATATCCTCTCCGAAGCTTGACGAATACACCTTTAAACTGCTTGGAAGCGAACCAAGCAACGGCGTTGATTGTTGGCAAATTGAGATGACGCCGATTTCAAAAGATATTGCAGACGCCTATGGTTATTCGAAAAGGGTTATGTTGATTGGCAAGCAGGATTACGTGACACGCTATGCATCATATTACGATCTGAATGGCGGCCTTCTCAAAGTGTCGGAAACGTCGGAAATTAAGGAACTAGATAAGGTAAATCACAAATATCAAGTTTGCAAATCACAGATGACCAATAAGCAAAACGGCAGAATTTCCAGGTTTACAATTAGTAACATTGTAAACAATCCGAATGTGAAGGATAGCTACTTCACGACACAGTATCTGGAAAAGCCCTGACTTTTAAAAAAACCGCCGAATTCGAGAGAAAGCTCGGAAATTTGGAAAATCTTCGGTAGTATATCATTTCGTAATCGCCCGGATCTTCTCCACGATCGACGTGGTCGAATACCCTTTTACAAAGGATACGATTTCGATACGGCCCCCATGGCGTTCCACGGTTTCCCTTTCAAGGATGCCGCGGCCGTAATCGCCGCCCTTGACATGGACGTCGGGCCGCAGGACCTCCAAAAACGCGCGGGGGTCGTCTTCCCGGAAGATGAACGCGGCATCGACCATGCGAAGAGCCGCCATGAGGAGGAGCCGGTCGTTTTCGTTTTGGAGAGGGCGGGAAGAGCCCTTGAGTTTTCGCACCGATTCGTCGCTGTTGATCCCCACGGCCAACAAATCCCCGAGCGCCTTGGCCTCTAAAAGATACTTGACATGCCCCGCGTGCAGGATATCGAAACAGCCGTTGGTGGTAACGAGCTTCTTGCCCTCCGTGCGCAGGGGAGCTAAAAAATCACGGACATCGAAAACGTCTTTAAAGGCGGATCGCGGCGGCAACTGATTCATCATGATGTAAAAATACCCATCCTTACCGGTCTAATCAAGTGAAAAAACGCATGATTCCATGCGAAGGTACTATTTTCAATGCTGCCCGGTTGCCGGGGAAAGGCCGATCGATGCGTTTTCAAACAAAATTACTCATTGTCTTTGTTCTCTTTCTTATAATCGGTGTGGGGTTGATGCTGGTGTTTTCGATTCGTTCGGAACGCCGTATCATCGGCCAGGTGGAACTGGACCTGCGTAACATCGTCCATACGGTGCATGTTTCCAACCAAAAACTTTCCGCGCAAAAAGGCCCCGACCGCGAAGCCCTTGAGAAGTTCATTGAAGAACTCAAGGACATCAAGGCGGTGAAGGAGGTTTCCATCGTCAGCAGCACGCAGGAAATCGTGGCGAGCAGCAATCCCAAAAAAGTAGGCCAGCACAGGGCGCTTGACGGTAAGGAAGTCATCGTGCAGGAGCAGTTCGGCATGGCCGACTCTTCGGGCCGGCACAATCGCTACGACGTGCGGATTCCCATCAAACGCGACAATAAAATCATCGGCCTCGTGCAAACGCAAGTCGTGGTCAACGACTACCGGTATTTGCTGCAGCAGCTCCAGGAAAAAAACATTCTCATCGCCACCGCCGTGCTCCTTTTCGCGTTTTTCGCAACGTTTTTCGCCTTATGGCGCATCAACGCGCCGCTGCACCAGCTCAGCATCGCGGCCGAGCGTGTGGCGTCCGGCGACCTTACCGTACAACTATCGGACACCAATTCCAACGAGGCCGACGAAGTGACCCGTCTTACCAAGTCATTCAATACCATGACCAAGAAGCTGCTGGCCCAAAAGGAGCTCGAAGACAAATTGCGGGTGTTGGAGCGCCGCGCCATTCTCGCGGAAATGGCCTCAAATCTGGCCCACGAGATACGAAACCCGCTTAACCTGATAAACCTCACGGCCGACCACCTCGGACATGAGTACAAACCTCTTGACGACGACAAGCAAAAATCCTATAACGAACTCATCGGCGCCCTGAAAGCGGAAGTCCAACATCTTAACAAAATGGTAGACGATTTTTTAAACGTCGGCAGGCCGTCAAAATTGAAAAAAACCAAATTTACTCTGCATGAATTGTTCGAACAAGTGCAAATACTCGTCAAACAGCACATGATAGCAAAGTCGATCCGGTTCAGCGTTACGGGGCAGCCGGGGGAGGAAATCATCGCCGATTTGGAACAAATGCGCCTGGTCATTTTGAACCTGCTGCTTAATGCGATTGAGGCCGTTCCCCACAAGGGCGCCATCACCATCAACGTTCAACGCGACGATTCCCTTCGAAATCTGATAGTAACCGTCCGCGACAGCGGCCCCGGCATACTGCCGGAAAACCTGGAACGGATTTTCGAACCCTATTTTACCAACCGTCCCGGCGGCACCGGACTAGGACTGGCCTTAGCACGCCGGATCGTTGAAGAGCATGAGGGGACCATTAAAGCCGAAAATCATCCCGAAGGGGGAGCGCAATTCGAAATTTCCCTTCCCATTGAAGTATTTATCGAGGTTTGAACAATGTCTAGAGTACTTGTGGTCGACGACGAATCGGCCCAACGCAACATCGTCGCGAGCATCCTGAAATCAGCCGGGCATCTCATGTATGAAGCCGCCTCGGTGGACGAAGCTTTACAACAGATTTCCGAGAACAGGCCGGAAGTGGTTTTGACCGACCTGAAAATGCCCGGGAAAAGCGGCATCGTTTTGGTTGAAGAGATCGCCAAGCTCCAACTCCCTCCGGAAATCGTGGTCATCACCGCTTTCGGCACCGTGGAAACCGCGGTACGGGCCATGCGCAGCGGCGCCTATGATTATCTCAACAAACCGCTGGAACGCGAGGAACTGCTCCTCGTGGTCGAACGCGCGGCCGAGAAATATTCCCTTCGCGTGGACGGATTTCAGCTGCGAATGGAGTTGACGCGTCAGGTCAAATCCGGACTTGTCGCCGAATCCCAAGCCATGCAATCGGTGCTCGATATCGTGTCGAAAGTCGCCGTCAGCGATTCGACGGTCTTGATACGAGGGGAATCCGGGACGGGCAAGGAGCGTATCGCCCGCCTACTCCATTATCAAAGCGCCCGCGGACATAAACCGATGCAAAGCATCAACTGCGCGGCGTTTCCCGAATCGCTCCTTGAATCGGAATTGTTCGGCTACGAAAAAGGCTCATTTACCGGCGCCCAAAGCCGCCGGATCGGCCTCATCGAATCAGCCTCCGGAAGCACGCTGTTCCTTGACGAGGTCGCGGACATGTCCCTCTCCACCCAGGCAAAGCTGCTTCGCGTTTTACAGGAAAAGGAAATCCGCCGCGTTGGAGGGACTAAAACCATTTCCGTCGATATCCGGATTATTTCGGCAACCAATAAAAATCTGGAAGAGGCCATCAAGCAAGGCTCGTTCAGAGACGATTTGTTTTACCGGCTCAATATCATTCCCATCACCATCCCTCCGCTACGGCAGCGCAAGGACGATATCAAGGCGTTGGTCCATTTTTTCATCAATCGCTCCGGGCGCCCGAAAACCATCGATCCCCAGGCCCTCCAATTTCTGATCGATTACAACTGGCTGGGCAATGTGCGGGAATTGGAAGCGGTAATGGAACGAATTTCTGTTTTGTCAAGCAACGACGTCATCACCATGAACGACCTTCCGGCGGAGCTGCGGAACAATTCCCCTGGAAAAGCCGGCCTCATGTCGAATGCGGGCGCCTTGGAACTGCCTCAGGACGGTATTGTATTTGAAGAATTGGAGCGCAATTTTTTACTGCAAGCGCTTCGAAGATCAAATGGCGTAATGGCGGAAGCCGCGAAACTTTTAGGCATGACCTATCGGACGTTTCAATATCGAGCGGAAAAGTTTGGAATAAAAGAGAATTGACGTTTTGGGGTATTCTCAGTACACCATTTGGGTTAAAAAACAATCTTGTGTTCTTTGTTTCAATTTGACACATTGTTTTTAATTCAATTAAAATCATTATGTTACAAACAATATTCATCCATATTATTCTTTGGCCCGCTGTTTGCTTTTTAATAGACCGTATTCAATGAAATTAATTTCAAACCCCATAAACCAAACCTTCAAACCCTAATTTTAAGGAGTTATAGTATGAAACTCTCACATGTTATGATTGCCGCTCTTGCCGCAGCCTCATTGCTTTTTGCTCAGGAAGCCGCTCCCGCGAAAGCCGCAAAAAAAGAAGCCGTAAAAACGATCATTGGAACGGTTGTTTCCGTTGACGCCGTTGCCAATACCATTATTGTAAAAGTCAAAAAAGGCGAAGATACCCTGAGTGTTGAAGCCGGCGCGAAAGTCATGAGCGGCAAAAAAGAAATCGCCCTTGCCGACATTAAAGCCGATGCATCGGTAACCGTTACCACAAAAGTAATCGACGGCAAAAAAGTCGCGACGAAAATCGTTGAAAAAACCGCAGCAGCCGCCAAAGGCGCAAAAGTAGAGAAGAAAAAAGTTGAAACCACTTCTACTACTACAACGACGACCGAACCGGCTCCGGCCCCCGCAGCAGCTCCCGCTACCGAACCGGCCGCTCCTGCCGCCAAGTAATGATTGGACCTGAAAAGGTCATTGTTTTTTCAAGTATCGATTGTTTCCTATGGGGTTTGGTTGCTAAGCCCCCTCGACCCAGGTCGAGGGGGCTTTTTTTATACAATAAAATTGAGCGATAAAAAGGCCCTTCATTGTCTATTATATGAAAACGGAAAAAATGAAATGAACTCCGTGCCGGCCAAACAGTTATACGAGCAGTACGGTTTTTTGATTTTCCGGACATGTATGCGTATCCTTCATAGCGAGGATGATGCGAAGGACGCGCTTCAAACGGTATTTCTAAAACTGCTCGAGGAGTATTCCTTTATCAGGGACCAGCAACGGGTGGTTCCATGGATTTTAAAGGCGGCGAAAAATCATTGTTTTAATGTTCTTCGGTATAATAAAAAGTTTTTGCAGTCAGCCGACGTCGAGGATATTCCTTGTTCCGCCGATAATGGAAAAGGCTTTGAAGAGCGGGAAATCATCGGGCTGATTCTCAAACAGCATTCAAAAAAGGTCCGTGAAGCGGTCTATTATACGTACATAGAACAATTCGATCAGCGGGAAATCCAAAAATTGACCGGCCAGTCACCCGCAACGGTCAGAAGGAACCTGCTTCGGTTTAAACGGAGCTTGCAATCACTGAAGAAACGATGGGCGTTACCGTATGGAAAATCATGAAATTGACAAATTAGATCTGATCGCGTACGTCGCGGGCGGCTGCGTTGAAAAAGGGTCCGAAGTCATCGGCGCGCACCTGCGCTCGTGCGAGTCGTGCCGGGCATATGTTGATGCGTTGGCCGCGGAAAAAGCCGAATTCCTTGAAAAATTCCCCTACCGGGAAACAACGCGGACCGCCCCCCTCATCATGGTTCGCCGAGCGGCGGGACTTACGTCGTGGCGCGTGTACGGAATTGCCGCTTCAATCGCTCTCATGCTGACCGCCGGATACTTTTTTCAGGCGCCTCAGTATGCGCTCTCGGGCAGGACAAAAGGGGAAACCGGGCTGAAAGTATTCGTCAGGAATTCCCGGGGTGAAGCGGAACAACGCCTTGAACGGACGTATTATAGCGGCGAACGCATTCAGTTCGTCTATTCCTGCGCCGGCCTGAACAAATTCATGCTTTTAAGCATCGACACCTCCGGATCGATCACCAGGTATTATCCGCAACAGGGGGACAGCTCGGTTGTTCTTCAACCCGGGCAGGACATTCCTCTGCCCCACAGCATTCTTCTTGATGACTATACGGGAAAGGAACTTTTCATAGGCATTTTCTCCGAGAAAAGCCAAGGCCTCACCGAGGTGCAAAGCCGCATAAAAACCGAATTCAACAGGGTTAAAAAAATAGATTCGCTCAATGTTCCCGTTACCGACGCCGTTGTCTGCAAACAGTATATTGCCGTACGCGAAGGAGCCCGTTAAATGGTACGACGCGCGCTGATTGTTTTTATAAGTATCACCGCATTCAATTGCGCGTACGCGGAACGGTACGCTCTTTTAGTGGGTAACGCGAACGCGAAGGGCGCGTTTTCACCGCTCAAGTACGTTGAAAACGACCTCGCCGGCCTTAAGGCCATTCTCGGCGACTTTTGCGGGTTTGACAAACGCAATATCGTTACGCTTTACAATGGCGCGCCGGAGGACCTCAACAGGCTGTTGTCGGAATTTTCCGCCCGCACGTCGCAAACGAAAAGCAACCTGTTCCTTTTTTATTTTTCCGGACATGCGGACCAGGCCTCCCTCAAGATGGGCGACGCGCCCTATCCGCTGGATACGCTTAAGGAGAAATTGACCGCTTTCCCCTCCGATATCCGTATCGGCATTTTCGACGCCTGTCAAAGCGGAAGCTTTACCCGCATCAAGGGCGGAACGCTTTCGGAGCCCTTTCTTTTCAAGGACGACGGTAAGACCAAGGGACATGTTTTTCTTAGTTCAAGTTCCATCAGCGAAAACTCACAGGAATTCGACGCCTACCAAAATTCCATTTTCACCTTTCATTTTATCAACGCCCTCCGCGGCAGCGGCGACCTTTCCGGCGACGGCCGGGTCACGCTTTCGGAGGCGTACCAATACGCCTATAATCATACGGTTTCGAGCACCGCGGGCTCTTCGGGCGGAATCCAGCACCCCTCCTATCAATTCAAAATCCAGGGAGAGGGCGATATCGTGCTGGCGGACCTCAATGTCAGGTCGCAGGGTATCCTTCTGGGGCAAGGCGTGTGGGGCGACATGACCATTTTCAACGAGCAAAGCGGCGTCGTGGCGGACTTCAGCAAGAAGAAAAATTCCGCGGTTCTCATCGCCCTGGGCCGCGGAGCCTATCGCATCGTCCAGGCGCAATACGGAGCGAGGCTTGAGGCGACGGTTGCGCTGGAAGGGAATAACGTCGTTACAGTCAAGCAAGATAACTTTTCGACAATCGAATCGCATTCGGCGGGCAAAAAAGGCATTACGGAGAGACGCCATTCGGCGCAAGCGGGCGTTTGCTTCGCCGGCGTTTACCAACGGCTTGACTTGTCGTCGCTTGCCTCGGGCCTGAGCGAACGTTTCCAAGGCTACCGCTATTTTTCAATTGTTCCGTCGTTTTCGTTTCCATCAAGCGCGCGCTACGCCGCCATTACGGGTGAGGTCATCGCGCGGGAACACTATGTAGGACGCCTGGGATTCAGCGCTTTTTCATTTTCCTCAACCGCGGACTATCATGGCAGGCGACTCAACGAACTTGACAATACCACCTACGGATACGCTCTTCATACCGAAAGCAAGCTCTCGGTTTTTGCCGTTGATTTCGGGGCCGGTTACCGATGGAATTCATGGTATTTACGGCGATTTTCTCTGCTCGTCGGATTAAATATTTACGAGGCGACGCTAGAGGTCTCGTCGCTTTTTAAAGATTCGCTTTATAATGTTGCACTCCGTGGAACGGAAATCGACCGCGGGACCATTGCCGTGCCATATATAAGCGCCGGGTACGCCTGGCCGATAACGAATTTTTGCGAAGTCGGCGCGGAGCTTCGCTACCGCTATCAACGCGGCGCTCAGGAGCTATCCAATCAAGAAAGCCCGGCGTTCGACACGCTCGTTTCGAGCGCTCCCGCACCGCTGAAATGCAATTTCAGAGGCTTCGATTGCAGGCTATATGTCAATTTCAACCTCAAATTCGGAAATATGGAGTGAGTGTATGGGCGTGATTTTAAAATGGATGCTGCCGTTGATCCTTGCTCTTTGGGCCGGATGCTCATTGAATGCCCCGATGGCCGGAAGCGGCACCGATATAGGCAAGCCGCCTTTTCCAAGGACCAAAAGCATTCTGCCGCTTGCCATAAACAATAGCTGGATATTCTCCTATACCGAATATAATTCCCTCGGCCGCAAACTCATCCCCAACGACATCAACCTTCACCTTTCGATTACCGGGGAATACGGATTGACATTAGATAACACTCTCGTACCGATGAATACCACGAACTACAGCGACGTTTTTTCAGCCTACGCGTACAAGTTTGAGTGGGAAGCGCCTGACAGCGGGTATCTTGTCGTGTACCACGACCTTTATCCGCTTCCCAAACGCGGATTGTATATAATCGGAGAATACGCCGGCGGGGTTATGCGATTGTATCCGTCGGAAAAGCTCTGGCTCGCCTACCCGGCCGACAGCGGCAAAACATGGGAGTATAACCTCGACAGCGCGGGCGATTCTTCAAAGACAAGCACCATGGAACTGCTGTCGACCCATGAGAGGTTCTATTTTCCCAACACCGGCTCCATGGCCGCGCTTTCATTTTGCGACTGCTATTTGTACAAGAAAACAAACGGCAATTCCGTCTCCTATTACTACTATAACCAAAATATCGGACAACTGGGCTATTTAGAGTACGTCAACGGCACACTTCGCGTGACGTATCTTTTGAAATCGTACAATGTGAGAAGTTGAAGAGCACGACAAAACTTGGATGCTAAGAAGAATTTTACTGAGTGGTTCATACCATAATGACATGGATGCGATGTCACCCTTCGGAATTTTTTATGAATACAAATCTTGTCATGGTGAGCCCGTCGAACCGTCTCTATCATGAGATACCCTTCGACAGGCTCAGGGTGACACGACAGGAATGAAAAAAATTATTCCCTTCTTACTATCGCTCTATCTACCCTGCTTTGGATACGGCAATTATAAAAACACCATTTCCCTGGCCTTGGGCGATCCTGAGATTCTTGACTTTGAATACCAATACGCTTTCGATCCGTTCTATGTAGCCGTTAAGCCCGGGATTATCGTGATGCTGATCTATCGTACAAATATTAACGGCTGGAATGCCTATCCGGCGATACGATGGGGAGCGGATATGCTAAAATTCGGATCTTTCAAAATAGGGCCTCAATTTGAGTGCGCGTACTTTTATTCGAGTTGGGCGGAAAAATCGGTTCTCGTATCGGGGGGAGCCGATGAAAGCTACTTTGTATGCAATGATTATTCTGAAGGGAAAAGCGATTACTTGATGTTTTCATTCGGTCCGGCTATCCGGTATTTTGTCAATCGCCTTGAATTTCAGCTTTGCGCGGGATTTCACACTGAAACAACAATAATTTATTCAAAGACTATCACCGACAATAACAAAATGGAACAGACCACGATACGGGATACTAAATTCTTACCCATGGCCAGGATTTCGGCGGGATTTTTATTTTAGGCTTTTAAAAATATTATTCCACCCCATTTCGTCAGTATTCTCCTTGAGGTTTGGAACACTCCCCCGCCGTTTATGTATTTTATTCTTACGGACAACACAATTCCCATTTTTGAGCTCAAGGACAAGAATCAATGCACATCCGGAAAATTCTCAGTACTCACAACATCAGTTTCAGCTTTGAATTTTTCCCGCCAAAGGATGAAAAGTCCTCGGAACAACTGTTCACGACCATTCGCGAGCTCATTCCCCTGCAACCCCTCTACGTGAGCGTAACCTATGGCGCGGGCGGATCGACGCGCGAGCTGACCCATGACCTCGTGGTGCGGATCAACAAGGAAACAAACCTTACCGTCGTTCCGCACCTGACCTGCGTTTGCAGCACGAAACAGGATGTCGAACACATCGTGGGCACATATGCGGATAATGGGATTGAAAACATCATGGCCCTGGGCGGCGATGTTCCGAAGGACCGGGATTGCTCGGTTCCCCAGGGAGAGGGTTTTCCCCATGCCGCCGACCTTGTCGCATTTATCAAGAAGCAATTCCCAAAACTCGGCATCGGCGTCGCGGGATTTCCCGAAGGGCATCCGGCCACCCCGAACCGCCTCAAGGAAATCGACTATTTCAAGGCCAAGGTGGACCAGGGCGCCGACTATATTTGCACGCAACTCTTCTTCGACAACCACCTCTTTTACGATTATTGCGAACGATGCCGCCTGGCGGGAATCACCATTCCCATCATTGCCGGGATCATGCCCATAACGTCCCTGAAAGGCATGCGGCGGATGGCCGACCTTGCGGCCGGGACGCTTTTTCCCGCGCGGTTGATCAAGGCCTTGGCGCGAGCCGAGGACGATTCGCACGTGGAAACCGTGGGCGTCCACTGGGCAACGGAGCAGGTTCGGGACCTTATCGACAACGGCGTGCGCGGCATCCACTTTTATACCTTGAACAAGTCGACCGCGACCCTTAAAATTTATGACTCATTAGGCGTAACCAACTCGGCGCGGCTGAGCATGTAAGGCGTCGCGCCGGAGATTTTTATGACCGCTCAAATCATCATTGTTCTCGTCCTCATCTTAATCAATGGGCTTTTCGCCATGAGCGAAATCGTCATCGTTTCTTCGCGGAAGACCCGTTTGCAGCAGTGGGCAAATGAAGGAAGCGCCAAGGCGAAAACGGCCCTGGACCTCGCCCAGGCGCCGACGCTTTTTTTGTCAACCGTTCAGGCGGGTATAACGCTCATCGGGATCATGGTGGGAGCGCTGGGCGAGGCGGCGCTTTCCGGATCTTTGGCGGAAAAACTCCATCGTATCACTTTGATCGCGCCCTATAGTACGATCATAAGCCTGGTCATCGTCGTTATCGTCATTACCTATGTTTCGCTCATCATCGGCGAACTGGTCCCCAAACGCCTGGGGCTGTATAATCCCGAACTCCTCGCGGTGGCCCTATCGCCCTTCCTGCGCCTGTTTTCGAGGGTTGTGTCACCGCTTGTCAAATTGCTCAGCGCCTCCACCGACGCCATACTCTGGTCGTTGCGCGCCGTGGGCATCAGGCAATCCGACGAGCCGACGATTACCCAGGAGGAAATCAAAGTGATGATAGAACAAGGCACGGCGGCGGGAACCTTCGAAGAAGCGGAGCAGGATATCATCGAACGAGTATTCAGCCTCAACGACCAGCGGGTCGGCCGGCTTATGATCCCGAGAACCAAAATCGTTTGGCTTGACATTAACGGCGTACCCGCTTCCATCCAAAGAACCCTTCGCGCCAACGATTTCACCCGTTTCCCGGTGTGCGACGGCGACCTTGACAAAATAGTCGGCGTGATCCATGTTAAAAGCTTGCTTGACAGTTGCATAGCCAACCTGCCGCTGGACCTCAAAAAAAGGATGCGGCCGCCGATATTCGTTCCCAAGCAGATGCCCACGCTCAAGGTGCTGGAACTCTTCAAGCAATCGGGCATGTACCTCGCCATCGTCATCGACGAATACGGCAGCATCATCGGCCTGGTGTCGCTCAACGACATCCTGGAGGCCATCATCGGCAACCTGTCGCCGGTTGACATTAAAAAAGAACCCCAGGTTGCCCGCCGCGACGACGGCTCATGGCTCATGGACGGCATGCTGCCCATCGCCCGCTTTAAGGAAATCGTAGGTGCGCAGGAATTGCCCGGCGAGGAAAAATTCCAGACGCTGGGCGGGTTCATCATGGCGCAAACCGGCTTGGTGCCCAAAGCGGGCGACCATTTCGATTGGGAAAAGCTGCGCTTCGAGGTGATCGACATGGACGGTAATAGAGTCGATAAAGTGCTGGTGGGAGCGGTACCGACGTAAAAATACGGTTCTTCGTGTCCCGTTTTCGGCGGGCATATTTTGCCCTTAGAAAAGGCCCGGTTTTTATTGAGTCAAATACTCGCCGATGGCCTTGGCCGCCTCGCGGCCATGGAAAATGGCGCGAACGACCAGGGATGCGCCGATGCCCGCGTCGCCGGCGGTGAATACGCCGGAGACGGACGTAGCATATTTTCCTTTCGAAGCGATATTGCCCCGGCCGTCCAGTTCAACCTCCAAATCCTCAAGCAGCTTGTCGTGCTCGACATGCAGGAAACCCATGGCGAGCAAAACAAGGTCCGCGTTCAGGGAAAATTCGCTCCCGGTCACGGAAACCATTTTCGAAAGCCCCGGAGAAGTATCGGAAGGCTTCCATTCCACCTTGACGCAGTGAATTTCATTCACGCTGGTTTCTTGGCCTGTAAATCGCGTCGTAAGAATTTCCCATCCCCGTTCGCACCCTTCCTCATGGGAGGTCGACGTGCGCAGGATCTGCGGCCAATGGGGCCAGTTCGGGTTATACGGTTCCTTCCACTCCATGGGTTTGGGCAAAATCTCGAACTGGTACGTTTTTTTCGCGCCCTGCCGAATGGCCGTGCCCACGCAATCGGAGCCGGTATCGCCGCCGCCGATCACCACCACGGTCTTGTTCCTCGCCGAAATCATGCGGCTTTCATCGATCAGGCCGGCCACGGCCCGGTTTGACCGGGTAAGATACTCCATCGCGAAATGAATTCCCTCCAACCCGCGTCCGGGAACGGTGAGGTCGCGCGGAGCTCCGGCGCCCGTGGTCAGCAGCACGACGTCGAAGGTGCGCTTGAGGTAGCGGGCCGACAGATCGTCGCCGATGTGCACGCCGGTCTCGAAGGTCACGCCCTCCTGGAACATCTGTTGTATACGCCTGTCAATCACCCATTTTTCAAGCTTGAAATCGGGAATGCCGTAGCGCAGGATGCCGCCCGCGCGGTCGGCCCGCTCGAACACGATGACCGTATGGCCCATACGCCGCAGTTGTTGCGCCGCCGCGAGGCCGGCCGGGCCGGACCCGATGACGGCGATCTTTTTTCCGGTTTCGAGGCGCGGGGGCCGCGGCTCCACCCACCCCTGCTTGAAAGCGTTCTCTATGATGGCGCATTCGATTTGCTTGATGGTGACCGGTGCGCCGTTGATCGAAAGCGTGCAGGCGGTCTCGCAGGGCGCGGGGCAGATGCGGCCGGTGATCTCGGGCAGGTTGTTGGTCATTTCAAGCCGTAAATACGCCTCCCGCCATTTTTCCCTGTAAACAAGATCGTTCCACTCGGGGATGAGGTTATAGACCGGACAGCCCATGGAATGACAGAACGGAACGCCGCAATCCATGCAGCGGCTTCCCTGCACGGCAAGCTCGGGCGCCGAAAGCGGCACGGGGATTTCATGATAGTCCTTTATCCTCTCCGAGGGAGGACGGTTGGCGTAGGTAACGCGCGGGTGTTCGATGAATCCGGTGATATTTCCCATTATCCGAAAACCTCCTCGGTCATTGCGACGATTTCCGTTTCCCTGGACTCTTCCTTTTTGATCCGCTCCAGCGCGCGGCGGTAGTCGATGGGCATAACCTTGACAAAAAGAGGGCACATATTCGCCCAATCCTTGAGGATCTGCCCGGCGAAAACGCTGCCGGTATAACGCGCATGATTCGCGATGAGCGTTTGCAGGAGCCGTTTGTCGTCCTCCTCCCTGACCGGTTCGAGATCGACCATTTCCAGGTTGCACTTGGTGTCGAAAAGCTGGTTCTCGTCGAGCACATAGGCAACGCCCCCGCTCATGCCCGCTCCGAAATTGACCCCGGTCCTGCCAAGCACCACGACGCGGCCCCCGGTCATGTATTCGCACGCGTGGTCTCCCACGCCCTCCACCACCGCGATTGCGCCGCTATTACGCACCGCAAATCGCTCTCCCGCCATTCCCTGTATGTAGACTTCCCCGCTCGTGGCCCCAAAGAGGTTGACGTTGCCGGTAATGATGTTGAAATGGGGCCTGAACGAAGCGGACTTTGACGGGTAAACGATGATTTTCCCTCCCGAGAGCCCCTTGCCCACGTAGTCGTTGGCGTCGCCTTCCAGTTCGAAGGTGACCCCCGGAGCTAAAAACGCCCCGAAACTCTGGCCCGCCACTCCCGTGAATTTTACGTTGACGGTATCAGGCGGCAGCCCCTTTGAGCCGTAGCGTTTTGAAATTTCGGCGCTGAGCATCGCGCCGGCGGTGCGGTTGCAGTTCCTTATGGGCATCGAAAGCCTCACGGGAGTTTTTCCCTCTATCGCCGACTTTGATTGTTCGATGATCGAGGGGTCCAGCGACTTCGAAAAATCATGGGTTTGGCCCGATGTGCAGCGTAGCGTTCCTTGCACGGGCATGTCCAGGACTTTCGAAAAGTCAAGGCCCTTCGTCTTCCAATGCGTAATGGCGGCGTTGACTTCCAGCATATCGGCCCTGCCAACCAATTCGTCAATGGTTCGAAACCCTAAACCCGCCATGATTTCCCTGGTTTCCCGCGCGACGAACAGCATGAAACGCGTGAGGTGCTCGGGTTTCCCCGCGAATCGCTTGCGTAGCAGCGGGTCCTGCGTGGCAACGCCCACGGGGCAGGTGTTGAGGTGGCATTTTCGCATCATGACGCAGCCCAGGCTGACCAGGACAATCGAACCGAAGCCGAATTCCTCGGCGCCCAGGAGCGCGGCGATCACCACGTCCCTTCCGGTGCGCATCTGTCCGTCGGTCTGCACCCGTATTTTATCGCGCAGCGAATTCATCACCAGCACCTGTTGCGTTTCGGCAAGGCCTATTTCCCAGGGTATGCCCGCGTATTTGATGGACGACAGCGGAGAAGCCCCGGTGCCGCCGTCATGGCCGCTGATGAGCACCATGTCCGCCTTTCCTTTTGCTACTCCGGCCGCAATGGTTCCCACGCCCGCCTCGGCAACGAGCTTAACCGAGATGCGCGCCTGAGGGTTCGCGTTTTTCAGGTCGAAGATGAGCTGCGCGAGATCCTCAATGGAGTAGATGTCGTGATGGGGCGGCGGAGAAATGAGCATGACGCCCGGGGTCGAATACCGCACCTTGGCGATCACGGCGTCGACCTTGGCGCCGGGAAGTTGTCCTCCTTCGCCGGGCTTTGCGCCTTGCGCCATTTTTATTTGAAGTTCGCGTGAATTAACCAGGTAATTGCTGGTAACCCCGAAACGCGCGGAGGCCACCTGTTTGATTGCGCTCTTGGAACTGTCTCCGCCCGGCAGCGGCGCGTAGCGCTCTTCATCCTCGCCGCCCTCGCCGGAATTGCTCGACGCGCCAAGCCGGTTCATGGCAATGGCGATGGTCTCGTGCGCCTCTTTGCTTATGGAGCCGAAGGACATCGCCGAACTTACGAAACGCTTGACAATGGATTCCTCCGGCTCGACCTCGTCCAGGGGTATTGATTGGGCTTTCTTAAACGAAAACAGCCCCCGCAGCGTACAGAGGTTCGCCGCGACATCGCCGATGCATCGCGCGTACCGGCGATACGTTTCCATATCGTTTTCTCGCACCGCCTTTTGCAGCAAGGTGATGGCCTCGGGCGAATAAAGATGTTTTTCCGAAAAACTGCGGAACTGGTAATTGCCTCCCGACTCCAGGCCTTCGGCCGGCAGGGCGCCGACCGCTTGGCGGTGTCGCTCAAGGGTTTCCCGCGCTACTTCGGAAATGCCGATGCCGCCGATGCGCGAAGGGGTCCCGCGAAAATATTCCTCGATGAACTCGTCGTTTAGGCCCACGGCCTCGAACACCTGGGCGCCTTTGTAGCTGCGGATGGTGGAAATGCCCATTTTCGACATGACTTTAAGCAGGCCTTTTTTAACGGCGGTAATATAATTTTCAATCGCCGATTCCAGGGTGAGGGCTGAGTCAAGCGTACCGGTTTCCTTGAAATACGCCAGGGTCTCGAAAACCAGGTAGGGGTTCACCGCACTGGCCCCAAAGCCTAAAAGCGTCGCGAAATGCATTACCTCGCGCCCCTCGCCGGTCTCGATGATGAGTCCCGTGAGCTGGCGTTTGCCCGCCCTGATCAAATGGTGATGCACCGAGGAAACGGCCAGAAGTGCCGGTATCGCGGCGCGCCCGGCGTCCACCCCCCGATCGGAGAGAATGAGCAGGGTATAGCCTTCATCGACGAGCGCCTCGCATTCCTTGCGCACAGAGTCAACTGCTTCCTTGAGGGCCCCGTCGCCCTTCGAGGCATCGAAGAGCAGTGACACCCCCCGCGCCTTGAAGCCGCCGGTGTTGATAGACCGGAGTTTTTCCATATCATCGTTGGAAAGGACCGGATGCGAAAGCTTGAGCTGGTGGCAATGCTCCGGAGTCTCATCGAGGAGGTTGCCTTCCTTCCCTAAAAAACTCATCAGCGACATGACCAGATTCTCGCGGTACGGATCGATGGGCGGGTTGGTCACTTGCGCGAAACTCTGTTTGAAATAATTGTATAAAAGCTGCGGCCGCTCCGAAAGCGCAGCGAGCGCGGCGTCATTACCCATGGAGCCTATGGGTTCCTGCGCATTTTCAGCCATGGGCGCGAGGATCATTTTGCAATCCTCCAGCGTATATCCGAATATTTTTTGTTTCATGGTCAGGGTTTCGGGGTCTACCAGTATCGGGCCCGGTACGCCGAAAAGGCCGCGTAGTTCAATTTTGTTCTTTTCAAGCCAGCGGCGATACGGTTTTCTGCGCGACACGGTCGCCTTGATCTCGTTGTCCCCCAGGATCCTTCCGCGAGCCGTGTCCACTAGAAGCATTTTCCCCGGCGCCAAACGGCCTTTTTCGAGCACTTCCCCGGCGCCTATATCCAGGACGCCGATTTCGGAGGCCAGGACGATTTTTCCGGACTTGGTGATCACGTAACGGGCCGGCCGAAGGCCGTTTCTATCGAGCGCCGCGCCAACCGTCGTACCATCGGTAAATGCAATGGCCGCCGGGCCGTCCCATGGTTCCATGATGGCCGCGTGATATTCGTAAAACGCGCGTTTGTCCTCGCTGATGTGGTACTTGGGACCGAACGCTTCGGGAATCATCATCATCATGGAGTGCTCCATGGATCTGCCGCCAAGCGAAAGCAGCTCGAACACGTTGTCGAACATCGCCGAATCGCTGACACCGGGGGTGATGATGGGAAAAAGGTCCTTGATTTCCGAGCCGAACAGGGACGACGACAAGGAATTTTCGCGCGCGTTCATTTTATTGATGTTGCCTCGCAGCGTATTGATCTCGCCATTGTGCGCCATGAACCGGAACGGCTGCGCAAGACACCATGAGGGCAGGGTATTGGTGCTGTAGCGCTGGTGCACCAGGGCAATGGCGCTCTGGAATTCCGGACTTACGAGGTCCGGATAAAATGTGGCGAATTGCGGCGCCACGAACATCCCTTTATACGTAATGGTTTTGTTGGATAATGATGAAATGTAAAAATCTTCCAGTGAAAAGCCCTCTTCGGCCGCCCTTTTTTCAATGCATTTACGAAGTACATATAATTTTCTTTCCAGTGCGTCGCCAACCAACTCCCCGTAGCGCACGAAAATTTGATGTATGGAAGGCATGCACGCGCGAGCCAATTCACCTAAACATTCGGGATGGATGGGGACCTTTCGCCAACCAAGCACCGTCGCTTTTTTCGCCGTGATCGTCTCTTCAGTCAACTGCCTGGCGCGTTTTGCCCCGGTCTCGTCGCTTGGCAAAAAAAACATCCCGACACCGTAGGCCCCCGCCGCGGGAAGTAGTATGCCCAATTCAGAGCATTGCAGGTTAAAAAAGGAATGCGGGATTTGCGTGAGCATTCCGGCGCCGTCGCCCGTTTTCATGTCTCCGCCGATGGCGCCTCGGTGTTCGAGGTTTTTAAGGATCGTGATTCCCTCTTCAACAATCTGATGCGACCGCCGCCCGAGGATATCGGCGACAAAACCCACACCGCAACTGTCGTGTTCGAAAAAAGGATCGTAAAGTCCTTGAGCTTTCATGGGTTCCCCATAGAATTAAAATTCATTTTGACAACTTCAGGTCAAAAGCATGCATAATTTTTAAGTCAAATCCTATAAAAATACAACATAAAATAATAATGAATTTAGATATTTTATTAAACCGCAAAGATCAGGCCATACTATCGCCGTACTTCTCATGATGCAACTTAATAAAATGGTTCTCTCATCACATTGCGATACGAAAATGTGCTTTTTCTGTTTTATTGATACAAAAATGTGCTTTTTTGCATAGTCGAACCCGCCTTTTTATCAAACTAACGGAAAAAATCACTTCCTTTATTTTTTTTGGAGACGGAAATAACCTCTAAAAAGAATTCAATCAATCTATTTTCCATACTGGCACGGTTATTGCATTTCCATTTGAACTTGCAATTTTGATAGCAATAGGTTGTAGGGTAAATAATTAATCGTATTTTTTAAACGCTTTGAAAGGAGTTTATGGTGAGCAATCGTACTCAAGTTACTCAGATGATTGAAGCTTGTCCGATTCCGGCCCGCGAGACGCATCCGAGGGTCTCCAATTATTATGGGTGTAATACCTTCAATGAAGAGACCATGAAAAAAATGTTGAATGAAAAAACGTTTCAGGCATTTAAAAAATGGCAGGAAGGCGGCGCGGTTATTTCCGAAAAGCAAGCCGACGAAATCGCCAATGCCATGAAGGAATGGGCGATGGGCAAAGGCGCCACCTCCTATACACACTGGTTTCAGCCCATGACGGGGCTCACGGCCGAAAAGCACGACGGGTTCATCAGCGTCAACGGCAAGGACCAGGTCCTTGAGAAATTTTCCGGAAGCAAACTCATCCAGGGCGAACCCGACGCCTCGTCGTTTCCCTCGGGCGGCATACGGGCGACCTTCGAAGCGCGCGGCTACACCGCGTGGGACCCCTCTTCACCTGCCTACATCGCGGAAGTCGAACTGGGTAAAACCCTGTCCATCCCCAGTATTTTCGTTTCGTATACGGGTGAAGCGCTCGACAAAAAGCTCCCGCTGCTTCGCAGCGACGCGGCCATCAACAAAGCGGCCATCGAACTACTGAAGTTGTTCGGTCATGACGTGGGCAATATTTTTTCCACCTGCGGGCCCGAGCAGGAATATTTTTTAATTGATGAACGCTATTACAAGATGCGCTCGGACCTGCAGCTCGCGGGCCGTACGCTGCTTGGGGAAGCCTCTTCAAAGGGTCAGCAGCTCGAAGACCAATACTTCGGCTCCATCAAGGAGCGCATTCTCAACTACATGAACGACGTCGCGGAAGAGGCCTATAAACTGGGCATTCCCGTGACCACGCGACACAATGAAGTGGCGCCGCACCAGTATGAGTTCGCTCCGATCTTCGAACGTTCCAACATCGCGGCCGACCATAACCAACTACTCATGGATATCATGAAGAAAGTGGCGCACCGTCACCAACTCGTTTGCCTGTTGCATGAAAAGCCTTTCGCGGGCATCAACGGCAGCGGAAAGCATCTCAACTGGTCGCTCGCCGACGACAAGGGAAACAACCTGCTCAATCCCGGGGAAACGCCCGAGGACAACCTTCAATTTTTAACCATTCTCACCGCGGTCATCCAGGCGGTATACCAGCATGCCGACCTGCTGCGCGCATCAGTGGCCTGCGCGGGCAACGAACATCGGCTGGGCGCCAATGAGGCCCCGCCGGCAATCGTCAGCATTTACCTCGGCGAACAGTTGACGAAAATCGTCGAAGCCATAGAAAACGGCAAGCTCAAAAAGACCAAAAAGAACGATTCGTTCGATTTCGGCGTGGGCCTTCTTCCCAAGGTCCTGGTGGACCAGTCGGACCGCAACCGAACTTCGACCTTTGCCTTTACAGGGCAGAAATTCGAATTCCGGGCCGTGGGCAGTTCGATGAATATTTCCACCTCCATCGCGGTTATCAATACCATCGTGGCGGAAGCCTTTAATTCAATGACCGCCCGTATCAAGACGGAGCTCAAATCGAACAGCGATTTTAACGCGGCGGTTCTCAAGGTGCTCTCCGCCATCATTCAGGATTCCAAACACATTCTTTTCGAAGGCAACAACTACTCCGAAGAATGGCTCATGGAAGCGAAAAAACGCGGTTTACAGAATGAACCGTCTACGGTTGAGGCGCTCAAGGCATTCATCAAACCCGCCAATATCGCGCTGTTCGAAAAGCACAATGTTCTTTCGAAGGTCGAAATGACGTCGCGGTATCACATTTGGGTCGATACCTACGATAAAATCATCGACATTGAAGCGAAAACGTTGCTCGAGCTGGTAAACACCCAGGTGCTGCCTCCGGCCTATGAATTCCAGATCACCGTGGCCAACAGCCTGGATATCCTTTTGGACTATTCACAGGACAAGAACATCAAACTGGTGGACGGCGTTGTGGACGACCGTAAGGAGCTGTTCGCCGAACTCAGCGCGAACATCTATTATATCCGGAAAAACGTGAAGGAACTTTCGGCGGCCATCGTCAAAGCCGACAAACTCGGCGAAGTCGACCGAGCGAAAACGTATTTCACGGAAATCAAACCCATAATGGCGCATATCCGCAAGCATGTCGACCAGCTTGAGGCTGTCATGCCCGACGATTTGTGGGAATTGCCGAAGTACAAGGAAATGCTGTTTATTTGCTAAGAGCGTTTCTTTGAAACACGTGCGATAGTAGTAGGGGCGAATAATCATTCGCCCCTTTTTATTTTCGCTTGGCATTAAGGATGCGTAGGCACGACTGATTATCCGCCCCTTCCGCATTTTTACCTTTTGTTATTGATTTATAAAACAATAAAATGTACATTTCAAGTGCACAATTCAATGGAGTTCTCCATGACCATCGTCAGCATCAAAGAAGCAAGAAGTAACATCGGCCTGCTCATCGAAAAGGCCGAACACGGAGAGGAGATTCTCATCACGCGGCGCGGGAAGCAGGTTGCCAGACTTCAGGGAATCAAACAGGATCGGCCCCGGCTGACCAAGCAAGCGGATTTCAGGAAATCGATAAAAATTTCCGGAGGCGCAATGAGTAGCACGGTTATTCAAAACCGCTGATTCCCCGATCACGGCCCGTCAAGAGGCGTAGCCCCTGTCTGAACCTCTGTTCGCTTATCTTACTGAGAATCATCGTATCGTCGTCGAGAAAACTGTGCTCAAGAAAATTTGTGGCAAGCCCCCTATCCCGCGAAACTAAAATATTTACTTATGTCCGCAGGACAATTAAAATTTTCAAAATGATCTTGCTTAAAGGCGATTGATAAATATATATTGTCTAATGGTTGTCCGGCTGGGTCCTTTGTTAATTAAAAGGAGGAATTGGTTTTTAATAATTCATCGAACCTGAAATAACACACTCGCGCAGCTTTTACATGTTCTGCATCGAAAACTAGCAATTTTCATCATACCAGAACGAGTAGAAAGTATGCGCCCCGAAAGGGGCGCTCTTTCTTTCGTCTTGGTATGTAGGTATGCTAGTACCTCGATGCTGGATGAAATGGAAGTAGCGTTCTTTTTTGTTTGGCATTTACTGTTTTCCAACGACTATTGATTTCGTTGGAATTTATAATCGGAAATAATATTTAAACAGATCTTGTCTTGGCTTTTTACTATAAAAACGAATTCCGAAACACCTACGAAATTATCCCGATATTTAAAGAAGAAAGGAGGAAAGTAATAGATAGGCCTAAAAAAAAGGAGCCTGAATAACCCGGCTAAGAGTTTAAACGAGGCTCCTCCCCAAAAGATACCTGTAAAAGGTATCTCAAGTGTTTGCATGATAGTATAACGCAATTTTTGGATTTTTCAGCAAAAATATAATTCAAACCCAAGATTCAGCCATTAACAATAAAAATGATTGGAGTTTTATCATGATTCGTCTATTTTCCAAATCTATTTTCGGTGTTATGCTTATTCTCGGTTTCATCGTTTCCGCAAATTCACAAATTAATATCAATTCACCGGCAATAAATTTCAGGACCGCTGCAACGGCGAATAATCAAACCGTTCATTATGGAAACCTTTTGTTAGATGGCGGGAATTTTGGTTCAAGCTATGGTAATTTAATTTGTAATTCCGGCTACTTTTATGAATCTGTTGGCATTGAAACGGACCTTAACGTGTGGGGGACAAAGAATTTTATTCAGCCTCATCCAACCGATACTAACAAGGCAATAAAGTATGTAGCCATCGAATCCGGAGAAGCGCTTACCATTACCCGTGGTATTGGCAAAACCGTTGATGGCGTAGCTCAAATATCGCTTCCGGAACATTTTTCATTGGTCACCAGCGATAGCGGCCCTTTAACGGTTATTGTTACTCCGGAAAACTCCCCTGCCCTTCTCTATATAAAAGCTAAAACGAAACAAGGTATTACTATTGCAATGAAAAACAGCGACCGTTTTGAGTTTGGAGATGTAAGTTTTTCATATCAAGTTACCGGCATACGGGATGGCTTTGAAAATTTGGAGCCAATTATTGAACTTGATAAAATTTCAAAGAATGAAGAAGCCCTCAGAAATAGTGCTCCTGTAAAAAACCGCCTGGCTTTTGCAAAAAGGTATGAAAGCGCCAGAAAAAAAGGGAAAAATTAAGCGGCGCGATGTACTAAAAATGGTATTATAACGATGATACCTTTGTTAACTAATTGTTTTGTTTACATATAACCTAGGAATGCTAAAGGAGAATTATTTTGAGTGCAATAAATCGAATAAATGTTTTATTATTTCTATCGATTATAACCTTGAGCTTTTCCGGATGTGTGGTTAATCAGAAGCTTGTAGGCAAGGCATTCTATTTCGAAAATAATATGATATGCACAAAAGTAAACTGTCAATGTTGCAATGACTGCAAAAGTCCTTTGTTTTTTATTACCGATAAGGACACCATACAACTTTACGGCGCCAGAACTTATTCCGGAATTAGAAGCGTTTGTAAAATAATAAACAACGATACGTCCTTTACAGCAGAAACCCTATCAACAACCAAAAAGAAACAGCCCTTGGTTTGTGCTGGAAAAGAATGTGGCGCCTTAAAATGCACACCGTTTGAGTTGGGAAAAGTTTATGAGATACAAGGAAGCTATTTGCCCCAAAGCGAAGGTTCTCTGCAAAAAGCATTTAATGTTTTGCATTACACGTTGGCCAAATAATTATAAAGAGAGATTAAACCAACGATATATCATTATCATGGATTTTTATTTTTAATGAAAGGTTCAAAAATGAAGCGTTTATTATACCCAAAAAAAGAGGCCCTGGGTAAAAGGGTATTCCTTTTTGCTTTCGGCCTTTTGATTTTTCTCATACATTCATCAGCCGTAATTGCGGGTACCGAGGTAATATATGGCGACTTTGATGATCGTCATCAATATTTTTCTTTGGGTGCCGATCCATATTTATTATCAGCAGATATTCCCTATTATCAAGAAATAGCAACAAGTATTTGTTTGATTACTTATAAAAGCAATACAGCAAGTACCACAGACGGTAAAACTAAACTCTATCTCTACGGGACTCTTTCCAAATTAATTTTAGATAAATATGACGGGACTACACAAATTAAAAAAGTTTGTGATAATACAGCATTTAGAAATGAATATGTGTTAGCACCCTCAGCAACCGGATCGCTTATAAACAACAACTCCATTCTTACAGCGTTTCATGTTGTTGCCGATTTCTTATCCAATGACCAAATAGTTTGCATATTTAATTATTTTAAGAGTAGTTCAGGCGATTTTCCTGTCAGGTTTGACAGTCAAAATAGACCCTATGTTCTAGTTAACACCTCGGATGTTTATGAGGTAACTAATACTTCAGCTCAGTTGATTAAAGGCAATGGGAATTCACCCTATGATTTTGCTGTTTTGACGTTAAGTAAAAATGCGGATGTGAAGCAAAAAAGAATGTGTTTTTACTCTGGAACTGGAACGGATGTGCTGACAACACTTGGAGTCAATGGCTATGAGCTCTTTACGTGGGGTTTCCCAATGGGTTTGCCAATGATATTCACGGATGGCGCTCATTTAAAAAGAAGTGATTTGTTTCAAGTAGACATGGATTTATACAAAGGGAACTCAGGAAGTCCGATATTGGTTAAAAATTCAATTGCATTTAAGTATAAAATATTTGGAGTTGTAAGTGAGGGGAATGTGGATTATGCTCCCTCGAAAGGAACGATTTGTCCGACTAACTGTAATTGCTGGGTTGATAATTGGATCAAACCAAATTCAACAGCAACATACGAGAACATAAGTTTTATTGATCAAATTACCTGGGTTTCGGGAGTGGCAAACAACTCATGCAGCACTATACCCTGGAGCAAGCCTGTTGTTGAGAAGCCTAAGCCATCAACACAAAAAACCCGAGGACAAAGCCTGATATTTTCTTTTCAAACCATTCTTAATACCAATTATTATGTTTCGTTAACTTTAAAAGTTAGTGGAAAAGAATTTGTCAGATGTTCGCAAACATTTGGAAAAAATCAAAATGCTACTATTATCATGCCCTTTGCTCCTTCCAATCTTAATTATAATTACAAAATATGTTATTTGTCAGGGGCAAACGCTATTGTGTTAAGGAGTGGTTCAGGAATAACTAACGCTTCAGAATGGGGCACTATGGATCCCAACATGGCTCCACTTTTGGCTAATGTTCAATCGGAAGTTTTTGTTGGAAATGCAACCGATTATCCCTATAAAACGCTTCAACAAGCAGTTACAAACGCTCCTTCCGGATATGTCCTGCATCTTGCACGTGGCGTGTATACTGAAAATGTAACCATCACTAAACCACTGAAGATAGTTGGAGATAACAATGGCTGCGCTTTAATAGTAAATATGGGCTCAACTCCAGCAATAACTATTCAATCCAATGATGTTTCTATTGAAAATGTTTATTTTCAAAACGCTGATGCAACAGCGGCAGCTATTGCAATGGTAAACGTAACGCGTTGTACCTTGAATAATAATTTCTTTACCACTGGCTATAGCCCGGCAATTGTTTTGAAGAATAATTGTACCGGAAATACTGTCACTGGAAACTTCATAAACGGCGCGTCTACTGTTTATGGTATTGAAGTAAACACATCAACAGGGAACACGCTGACAAATAACACAGTTGATTTTGGCAAAAATATATTTAATTTTATCGGATGCACGCAACAGAACAATACTGTTTCAGGAAATTTGATGTCGGACATTGTCTGGGAAGGAGAAACGGTCAGCAGTCAAATTAATGACATTAAAGCTCAAAACTCGATTACTATACGCAAAGACAACATTAATTCCGGAGGAAAAGCTAATTTTATTGCAGGGAAGAAAATTGATGTTAATTCTGGAACGACAATTCAATCAGGATCGACAGTGAATATTACTGTTGACCCGAGCGTTCATTAAAGCATGTGTTTTTTCTCACAATGATTTGTTAAATGCGCTTTTTAGGGGCACCATGTTGAATCGTGCCCCTATTATTTCGTAATGTAGTGGATTTATGTTTCCGAACAGTTTAAAGATCTTTTTAAAGTGGGACTTGCACCCTATAAAACAATGTCATGCATGGCACACATTGTAGGGGCGAATAATCCTTCGCCCCTACACAAAACAACCTCAACCCCACAATCCCCTAAATTTCAAGAACCATACCTCCCCTCTTTGCTACTAACTTACTATATTATATTACAAAGACAGAAATTAATCGCTTTAGCGATAAATATGGATAATTGAGGGGGCAAAAAAAGGATGAAGGTTGCAAAGTATCGTTTAGTTTTTATTAAAGCTTCCTCACGACGTTTTTTACTGTTTTCCTTTTGGGTTTCCTCTCTTTCACTGAGCGCCTATAACGCTCAGCCTCCGTTGGATTCCGTGTATATAAATTCAGGGAATCCGGCTTTCCCCTTCCCCCAATTTTTACCCTATCAAAATGGCGCCCTTGGCAATCTTGCCACGCATAGCGGCGTTGGCGTTACCCATGCGGAAATGGAGCAGACTATCCGGGATGCGTATAGAATTGCGATGAATCGTGCATCCAAGCCCGGTGGAGGAGTAGGCGGAATTGATTATGTTTATTTTAATTCGGATTGTCATTGCACGGAAGGCGACGGCTATGGAATGCTTGCAGCAGTGGCAATGGCCGATAAAAAAACGTTTGACGGCATGTGGTTGTATGTGCATGATAAATTCATGAACCAGGTAAAACGGTATAGCGATTGTCAAGTAAACAACCCCAGTTACATTTATGGCAGCTTTCCCGAAGTTTATCATAATCCCGGCGAGAATTCCGCGGCCGATGGCGATGTCGATATAGGATTCGCTCTATTGTGCGCCTATTATCAATGGGGCGAATTCATGGGAATCAATGACGCCTGCGGAAATCCGATTTCATATAAAAAAGAAGCTTTGGCATATTTAAAAACATTTACGGACACATTGAAGTTTGCATTGTCATCCGATCCTAAATATATGAGCGGTGATATCGGATTTGATGGATATTTCAAGGGTGGCAACACTTTCGGCGAATTGACCGATTGGGCCTTGACAAACGGACCATATAGGCCCTATCAGGGGAAACAAACGCCTCAATACGTCGATTACATGGCGCCATCATATTATAAAGAATTCGCACAGTTTTTACAATCGCAAGACCCGCAGAAATATGCGTGGAATATATCCCAATTTTCCCGAGCTGAAGCTTCAAGCGATTGGCTTATGGGACAGCTTTTCAGTAAAAGTTCTTCCACGATCCCATTTGCCGGAAATGTTGGTTTTGATTTGAATAATGTTCCGGTTTTTAATACCACTGGAGTAGCCGCGGAAGATATGCGATTGGGATGGCGAACAATATTGAATTACCTTTGGCATGGCAATCCATCCACAACATGGGATCCTATAGCGCATCAAATAATGTCGGCAACCCCCAATACCTTTGAGCGCGACATGGGGCAACGGTATGCAAAATTTCTTTGGGACAATCGTCAATCACCATGGAATAATCCATGCGTAGCCGTTTCGAACGTTCCTTATAAATTTTGGGGCCCATCCGTACTTTGGACTCAATGGACTGTTAATGGAACCGGGGGAGGTTTCTTTTGGCTCAACTGGATTCAGGGTTCGGGTTCACCTTCAGGAGTAATTTCCCAGGATTTCAACCTCATGGCTGAAATGTACCGTCAATGCGAAACCATTTGGGATTCTCCGCAAGCCGGAGATGGTTATTTGACAAGTCTCCCTACATATTTCCATGAATGGTTTCGGCTGTTGGGCTTGTTGACGCTGTCGGGCAATTACCATCCTCCGTCGGTTTTCCAACCCACCTCGAACATGAAGGTCTACATGGCCATCGATAAAACCTTCGGGTTCCAGGGCGACAGCGTCACTTATACCATTGACTACCGCAACTTCGGATCGATAGCCGCCCAAAACGTGACTATCGTGGACACCTTGCATAAGGACTTCGTGTTTTTGTCCGCCACGAGCGGCGGCGTTTACGATCCCGCCGCGAATACGGTAACCTGGAATATCGGGCCCGTTGCCGGATTTAAAACCGCGACGGGAATCGCGCCGACGAAAGGCCAGGTAGTCCTTAAGGTAAAGGTCGGCAACGCAACGCAAAAGCAATACCGTAACCGCGCCGTTATTTTGTGTTCAAACGGAACCGGATGGACGTCGAATGAATATCCCAACCATGTCACGTCCGTCATGGAGCGCAACTTTCTTGACATAGCCAAACACGCGCTGGTCGTGAAAAAAACGGTTTCCATTCCCTCGCCCGAGGCCGGAGCGGACGTCCAGTTTTTAATAACCTTTAAAAACACCTCCGACGCCGGCTGGATCAACGGCGGCAGGCCGGGCGTGCATTTTTCCTTCTCGCAAACCGCCCCAACCGGTAGCGCCACCATGAACACTATGCGCTTCAAGCTTTTTCACGACGCCAACGAAGCATACATCGACTTTGGAAATTACCGCGTTTCCTATTTTCTTTATGATTCGGTCAATACCTGTGTACAAGGTGTAAACGGTTGCTCCGCGGGCTGGCAAAAAACACAGACGATTACCAAAGGAATAAACGATCCTACAACGGTCAAGCTTTTCCAAGAAATGATAACGCCCGGGAATGATTCTCTTGGAAAATGGAACCAGCGTCTTGTTGTTCAATTCTCCGACCCGACGAATCCCAATAGAATTATTAACCTTGCCGGCCCCGACGCCCTTTTGGAACAATATTTGGGAAATACGGGAACAAATATTCATCGTGGCGGAAATCAACCACTTTGGTTGGTATGGTATATCAACAGCAGTTCGTGGACCAATGTAAACTGGAGTAAAAGTTGGTCGTGGGACGCCAATGCAGACGATAAAGACCAAGGTATGTATTTTCCGGTAACCAATGATTGGACCGATCCTAATGATACTAATGTTGCGGTCACTACATGGAACCCTAAAGGATGTTCCCAGGCGACCCATACCGTTAAAAACGTCCTCGTCGAAGAATGGGACGGCTACACCTGGCGCAGGGTTGCGGGCAACGGTCCCCTGCCCGGCCGCGACGTGAACAACGTGATCATCCGCGACACCGTTCCCGCGGGACTGACTTTAAATCCCCTTACGGTGACCACTCCCACCGGTTTTACTAAAACGATATCCGGCAACGTCATTACCTGGACCAAGCCGAAAATGCAGGTCAATGATTCGGGCGTCATCACGTTTACGGCCAAGGCTTCAAGCTCCTGCCCGCTTCGGACCAGGCGGGCGGTGAACCGGACCTGGATTTCCGCGGACAAGGAATCGCCGTATGCCGACAGCGCCGTAGTGACCCTGACCTGCGATTCCATAAACGTCATCCCTCCCACGAAGTCCTCGCTTATTCTCAAGGACCCGTCGAACCTGACGATTCCCAACGGCGACACGGCCCATATCGATACCACCGCCTTTACCATCGTTGTGACCGACAAGGACCAGGACACCAATAGCAGCATGCGCGATACCGTGACCGCTCTTGTCAAGAACCCGTCGTCCGGAGACTCGCTTAGAGTAAAGCTCATCGAGACCGGAAACGCCACCGGCATTTTCCAGAGCGCCTCCCCCATTATCGTGGCTTCGCAGGGCGGGCCGAATAAAATCATCACGAGCGGCGGCGAATCGGTGTACATCACCTATACGGATCAGTTCGATTCAAAGGACATTTCGCAGGCTTTTCTCGTGACGCTCGCGGCCTTCCCGACGCCGGTTTACGGATGGATTTTAGACGGCAACGGCGACGGCAGGGCCGACAGCGCCGTTGTCGTTTACAGTAAGGACCTAACGGCCGACCCGGATTCGCTGCGGTTCTATTTCCCGGACCAGATAAACTTTCAGACAATCAAACCGGGCCAAGGGTCAATGCTGCGCAGCGGCGCCATCGTTTCCGTATCGTTCGCAACGCCGTTTCCCGCCGCTACCACCGCTTTTACCGGGAGCGGCCTGGGATCGGGTTTCGCTTACTTGACAGACGCCGGAACGGTTAAAAAATTCCAGTTCCCCGTGGCCGACAGCATCGGTCCCATCATCACGGTCGCCCAGGTTGTTGAACGAGCCATCGGCGCAACTATCGACACATTGTATGTGACATTTTCCGAAGCGACCCAAAAGACGTCTCTAAAGGGTCAGTCGCTTATTCTCATTAAAAACGGCGCGCCCACGGTCATTACCATCGACATGGTCGATTCGCTTACCACTACCCGATACGCGCTCGCATGCGCGGCGGGAACGCCGCAACCCCTTCCGGGAGACTTGCTGCGCATCAACCCCGCCGGACCAGTGCGGGATATATACGGCAACGCGGCGCACCAGCTTAATCCTCCTGCAATCATTTCGCTACGACAGATCCCGCCGTCCATCGTGGATGCCTATTACGTCGACCGAGACGCCGGCGGCGCGGACGGTTACGTGGATACCGCGATCATCCGGTTCAACAAAAAGGTTTCCCTGGGAGGCCTATCCTTACTGCTGGACTGGGGCAATGGCCTTTCCGTAAACAATATCCGCGGTGATACGATTTCCTACAGAGGGACCGACAGCATGAGCATCGGGATCGCGCTACGGGCGGTATTTCCCTATAGCGGCGCTTTAAGGACTTCCGGCGCAATGAACCTCATCGCGCAATTCGACGATTTTCCCGGCGAGTCGCGGCAATCGGCCATTACCGACAGCGCCGCGCCGGTCATCGACAGCGCCGCGTATTTGTATAACACCGCCGGCGCCGGCGGCTGCGATACGCTGCTGGTGTCCTTTTCCGAACCGGCTTCCATTACCGGCGCGGATCCATTCGTATTTTCGGCAAGGTCAACCGCGACCCGCTATATTCCGGCGCTGTCCCCCCTCTATTCCGGCGGAGGCGCGGTTAAATTTTGCGCGACGTCCGGGGACGTTTCGCCGCAGAACGGCGATTCCATTTGGATAAATTCCAACGGCAGCGTGCGCGACCAATTGGGGAATTTCCAAAACAATTTGCACAATAGGAAAGCTGTCTTGCGGGTTATCCGGCCCTCGACGCAGTGGAAGGTATATCCCGTGTGCAATCCGTTTCCCGCCGGACCCGGATTCATCTGCACGGCGGGTAACGCGGGCGTTCCGGGCACGGTCATTGAAATAACTCCCGTCAAGCAGGGCCTTGCGACGCCGTCCATCACCCCGCGGCTCATGATTTTCGATATATTCGGCAATTGCGTTTACGAACAACAATCAGCGTTGAAACGGCCTGACCGAGACGCCTATTACTTCGTGTGGGACGGCCGCAACAGGAACGGCAGATACGTCGGCTCGGGCGCATATCGCGCGAATGTCATCATAACCGAGGGAAACGGTGCATCGTCGATCACTCAAATATTGATCGGCGTGAAACGATAGATAGAGGGGCGGACGCGTTCGCCTTACCCCAACACCCCGATCTCGCAAGCAAGACCACACCGCCGCCGATATTAAGCGATCCGAATCCGCCGTCCCCGAAGCGGGAACTCCCTGTCCTTAAAGGGTGGAAGGATTTAGTCTCGATTTCATTACTTCAACCTTTAGTGCGAATATGGTATTTTCTAAGCGTGACACATTAAAAGGAGCTTACGATTATGGATATAAAAGTCGTACTTGAAAAAGATGAAGATGGGTATTTTATCGCCACTGTTCCGGCGCTGCCCGGTTGCATTTCCCAGGGTAAAACCGAAAAGCAAGCATTGAAAAATATCAAAGAAGCCATTGAACTCCATGTTCACACGCTCGCCGAAGATGGTCTTCCGTTGAATGGAAATAAGGGTACCAGAGAAACGCTGGTTTCGGTGGTATTATGAGTCCAAAGCTTCCCGTTGTTTCCGGCGCTCAGTTGATTAAAGCATTCGGAAAACTTGGATACTATATCCGATCGCAACAAGGTTCACACATTCATCTTCGCCATCCGATCCATCCGCCTCTTACTATTCCAAACCATCGCGATGTAGCGCGGGGAACGCTCCGGGCCATACTCCGGCAGGCCGGACTATCTCTCGATACTTTTGTCGAGCTTCTTAAGAAGTAAAGTAGTCTTTCCCACTATCGTACTTTAGAATACAAGGTTAGTTTTACATCATAGCTGAAGAAAAAACTTTTTAGCCGAGTTTAGCCACTAAATACTAGATTATATTAGGGGGCATTAGTCTTTAAAAGTGGCTAATTTTACGTTTTCACCCTTTCCGCCTGTTTTTTTTGTTTCAGTATGTTCAATCTTTTAACAAATAAATTGGAAGGCTATGAATTCTATTAGAATATGTAACGGATTGTTTTTATTTGCGTTACTGACTATTTTCACTGCCAAGGCTCAAACCGCCGACCCCCCACCCTATGCGGCCATCGCGTGTCCGCTGCCCGACACCATGGACCAGCTTTTGCGGGACTCCATCAACCTCAAATTTTCCCCTATCCGCCTCAACCAGGCGGGGTACAGGCCCCAGGACGAAAAACTGTTTTACTACGTGGGAACCTCGGCGTCGAATTTTTCCGTTATTAACGCAACTACGGGCGCCGTTGCGGGAACCGGAACTCTTACGTCCCTCGGCGTTCAGGCGCCGGGACAGTTTAAAATCACGTGCTACTACAAGGCGCAACTTACCGCCGGCGGCGACATTAAATATCAATTGCTCGGTCCGCAATATACGGGGACCGTGTACAAGGGTCTGCTGCCCGACCTTCCGGAGGGAAGGTACAAGGTGGTTGTAGGGACCAATCAATCCGCGCCCTTCGTCATACGGGCCGATGTTTACAGCATGGTCAAGGATGCGCTGCTTAAATATTACGGCGTGGCGCGCTGCGGCCCCAATGAATCCTGGTTCCACGCCGGGTGCCACTTGAAAGACCCGGTGCCGGGCGGCTGGCACGACGCGGGAGACCATATCAAGGTTCCCCAATCCAACGGCTTCGCGTTCGCGGTGCTCGGGCTCTGCGCCGCGGCGCTCAAGGACCGCGACCAGGACCACTACGCAAAAAATCAATCGCTCACGCTTATTACCGACGGCATTCCCGACGTGCTCGTGGAGGCCAAGGTCGGCGCCGACTTTATGGTAAAATCCTATGACCTCGGCGGCGGCACGGTTGCCGGAATGAAAACCGATATCGGCGATTTCGGCAAAGACCATGGTTGGTGGGGCAGACCCGAATATCAGGACGCCATGGGGCCCGACCGGGGCGGCCCGCCTCGGCCCGGGGTCCAGGGCCTTGGAGGGAATACCGCCGGTTCGCTCGGCGCGGGCCTAGCCTTCGT
>Ga0224523_1000029_pt1 | contig 104618 bp, 75 predicted proteins | sample CFST50metaG_FD_182732 | JGI IMG/M metagenome (GOLD analysis project Ga0224523, IMG submission 182732) | Peat soil microbial communities from Stordalen Mire, Sweden - C.F.S.T50 | ecosystem: Environmental > Terrestrial > Soil > Wetlands > Peat | place: Sweden: Norrbotten County, Stordalen Mire... | reverse complement strand
GTTCGGGTCTTGCACCCTATAGTCATCGCCCATGCCGGGCGCACTAAAAAGAGGCCGTCAATTATTGACAGCCTTTTTCGATCTTTTAAGTCGGAGTATCTGTTTTTTCCGGAAGCTCAATCTTCTTCTTTTGAATTTTAATCTTAATTTCCGATTTAGCGCTATTAAATCCTACATTAATAAAATCTCCCTCTTTAAGGTTTGCTTTAATAAGGACTTCAGCCATCGGATCCTCAAGATACTTCTGAATTGCACGTTTAAGCGGACGTGCTCCATAATTTGCATCAAAACCTTTCTCAGCAATAAAATCACGTGCTGCAGTAGCTATTTTCAGCTGAAAACCAAGTGATTTTACTCTGTCATAAAGACCTCTCAGTTCAAGATCAATAATTTTATTGATCTCTTCTTTTCCTAATGAATTGAACATTATTACATCATCAATTCTGTTCAGAAATTCAGGAGCGAATGTTTTCTGAAGAGCTTTCTGCAGGATACTTTTTGTCTGTTCATCCCTTGTTGCCTTTTTGGCTGATGTATCAAACCCCATCCCATGCCCGAATTCATTAATTTGCCGGGTTCCAATATTTGATGTCAGAATTACAATAGTGTTTCTGAAATCGACCCTGCGCCCGAGGCTGTCAGTTAACTGACCTTCATCAAGCACCTGAAGCATAATATGAAACACGTCAGGATGAGCCTTTTCTATTTCATCGAGAAGGACAACTGAATATGGTTTTCTTCTTACTTTTTCAGTAAGCTGGCCACCTTCTTCATAACCTACATACCCGGGAGGAGCTCCGACAAGCCGTGACACTGAGAATTTCTCCATATATTCACTCATATCGATCCTGACCAGATTATCTGTTGTATCGAACAGAAATTTTGCAAGAACTTTTGCGAGCTGGGTTTTTCCAACGCCGGTAGGACCAAGAAATATGAATGTTCCTATGGGTTTGTTCGGATCTTTAAGACCAGCTCTGTTCCTCTGTATCGATTTCACGACCTTCGATATAGCTTCATCCTGGCCAATAACGCTGCCTTTCAGTTCATCAGCCATATTGAGTAACCGAACTCCTTCCGTTTGGGCAATCCTCTGAACTGGAACTCCTGTCATCATGGCAACAACTTCTGCGACTTTATCAGCATCAACTGTTTCTCTGTTTACAGAGAGTTCTTTTTCCCACTTTTTCTTTTCAAGCTCAATCTGATCAAGCAGATCCTTTTCACGATCACGGAAACTGGCAGCTTTCTCGAAGTTCTGATTCTTCACCGCCATCATTTTTTCCTTTTTGGTATCCTCGAGCTGTTTCTCAAGCAGAAGAATTTTTTCTGGCACAACAATGTTTAAAATATGAACTCTCGATCCTGATTCGTCGAGAGCATCAATTGCCTTATCCGGAAGATGCCGGTCAGAAATATAACGGTTCGTGAGTTTCACGCAGGCGTCGATAGCGTCATCCGTATAAATTACATTATGGTGCTCTTCATATCTTTCCTTTATATTATGAAGGATATGGATAGTTTCTTCAATTGAGGTGGGTTCAACAATCACTTTCTGAAATCTTCTCTCAAGAGCCCCGTCTTTCTCAATATGCTGACGATATTCATCGAGTGTTGTTGCCCCGATACACTGAATTTCACCCCGTGCAAGAGCTGGCTTCAGCATATTTGCTGCATCGAGAGAGCCAGTTGCTCCTCCGGCTCCGACAATTGTGTGTATCTCATCAATAAAAAGAATGATATTATCATTTTTTGAAAGCTCATTCAGTATTGCCTTCATCCTTTCCTCAAATTGTCCACGATATTTTGTTCCGGCAACAATTGAAGCAAGATCGAGGGCGACCACTCTTTTATTAAAGAGAACTCTTGAGACATTTTTTTTAATAATTCGCAAGGCGAGACCTTCGGCAATTGCAGATTTTCCGACACCCGGTTCACCAATAAGCACCGGATTGTTTTTCTTGCGTCTTGACAAAATCTGAGCAAGCCGCTCAATCTCCCGCTCTCTGCCAACTACCGGGTCCAATCGTCCTTCTTCAGCTGCTTTTGTAAGATCAATTCCGAAATTATCCAGAACAGGAGTATCTGAGGAAGATTTTGCAGAGGAAGAGGAGGAGGGCTGTCCTTTTCCAGGTCCTCCAAAATTCTGACCTTCATCATCCTCGTCCCTTGGATAGTCTGCTTTAGAAGTCGGAGATTCTGACTCAACCATTTTTCGAACCGATTGATAATCAACATCTAATTCAGACAAAAACCTGGTTACCAAAGCATTTTCATCTTTTAATATTGCCAATAACAAATGTTCTGTATCAATTGTACTGCTTTTCAAAGACTTTGCTTCAAGATAAACAAGTTTAAGAATTCTTTCAGTGCTCCTTAAAAGCGGAATGACCTCATTGTCAGCTACAGGAACCGGACTTTCAACTTTTATACTTTTTTCAAGAGATCCTTTGAGGACCAGGAGATCAATTCCCTGGTTCATTAGGATTTCTACAGCCACGCTTTCTCCATCCCTGAGTATTCCAAGAAACAAATGTTCCGGACTTATATGACTGTTACCCAGCCTTATAGCCTCTTCTTTGGAATAACCGAGAATATCTTTAACCCTTTGTGAAAATTGTGAATCCATATTATATATCTCAAATTACACATTTAAATAATACAATCCGACATTCTGTCAGATTATCTTTGACAAAAGTACGTATAACAACAAAATCAAAGTTAAATTATACATAATATCTATATGGCAATTTTCGTGCCCTTTTATGAACAATGAATGTTAAAAATTCGATGGCTCTTAAGCTCGAAAGTAACCAAATTTTGATTACTTTCGTAAATCTAAACCCCGCCTTTGAGGTTTATTTATAAATATTTAATTAATAACCTGTTATGTCAGAGAGAGAGAGAATCATTAAGGTAAATATCGAGGAGGAGATGAAGTCTGCTTATATCGACTACTCAATGTCGGTTATTGTGCAGAGGGCACTGCCAGATGTGAGGGATGGACTAAAACCGGTCCACCGCAGGGTACTATTTGGAATGTCTGAGTTGGGAGTTCTTTCTAACAAACCATATAAGAAATCAGCAAGAATAGTGGGAGAGGTGTTGGGAAAATTTCATCCGCATGGTGATTCTTCGGTATATGAGGCAATGGTTAGGATGGCCCAGGAATGGTCCTTAAGATATCCCCTGGTCGACGGACAGGGCAACTTTGGCTCTGTGGATGGCGATAGTCCTGCTGCAATGCGATACACTGAAGCAAGACTCAAAAAAATTGCTGAAGAGACTCTGGCTGATATCGAAAAGGATACGGTAGATTTTCAGCCAAACTTTGATGATTCCCTGACTGAACCATCTGTTCTGCCAACCAGGATACCCAATCTTCTTGTGAATGGCGCTTCAGGTATCGCTGTCGGAATGGCGACCAATATGCCGCCTCATAACCTTTCTGAAGTAATTGATGCAACTATTGCCTATATAGATAATAATGACATTACTCCGGAAGAAATTTTACATTTTATTAAAGGGCCGGATTTCCCAACAGGCGGTATTATATATGGGGAACAGGGAATAAGAGATGCACTGGAGACAGGCCGGGGCAGGATAGTGGTTAGGGGAAAGACTGAGATAGAATTAACTCATTCAGGGAGGGAATGCATCATAATCAGCGAGATTCCCTATATGGTCAACAAGGCCGAGATGATCCGTAAGATTGCAGATCTTATTAATGAGAAAAAGCTGGAGGGAATTTCATATATCAATGATGAATCAGATCGCAATGGAATGCGGGTTGTGATTATTCTTAAGAAAGATTCAAGTGCAAACGTTGTCCTGAATAACCTGTATAAGTTTTCGGCCCTTCAGACATCCTTCAGCGTTAATAACATAGCACTAGTAAAAGGCCGTCCGAAAACACTGAATACGAAAGATCTGATTCATTATTTCGTCAAGCATCGGCATGAAATAGTCATCAGACGAACTAAATTTGATCTCGATCAGGCAGAAAAAAGAGCGCATATACTTGAAGGACTTATCATCGCAAGTGATCATATTGATGAGGTAATCGCAATTATCAGGGCATCCCAGACCCCCGATATCGCCAGGGAAAATCTTATAGAGCGTTTTGGACTTACAGAGATACAATCAAGAGCTATTGTGGAGATGCGTTTGCGCCAGTTAACCGGACTTGAACAGGAAAAACTGAGAGCAGAATACAAGGAAATCATGGAACTGATTGAATACCTGAAAAGCGTTCTTGCAAGTATTGATCTTCAAATGAAAATTATAAAAGATGAGCTTCTGGAGATAAAGGATAAATATGGCGATAAGAGGCGTACTTTAATAATTCCGAATGCTGAGGAGTTTAATCCGGAAGATTTTTATGCCGACGATGAGATGGTTATAACAATATCTCATATGGGCTATATTAAAAGAACGCCATTAACTGATTTCCGAAGGCAAAATCGAGGAGGAACCGGCGCCAAAGGTGGCGCAACCAGGGATGAGGATTTCATCGAGCATCTTTATATTGCCACGATGCATAATACTATGCTCTTTTTTACGAGAAACGGGAAATGCTACTGGCTGAAGGTTTATGCCATTCCTGAAGGATCAAGAACTTCAAAAGGAAGAGCTATGCAAAACCTGATTAATATTGAACCGGATGATAATGTCAGAGCTTTTATAAATGTTAAAAATCTGAACGATGAAGAGTATATAAATAACAATTTCATCGTTCTCTGTACCACAAAAGGTATTATAAAGAAAACATCACTTGAAGCATATTCACGGCCCAGACTCAACGGAGTTAACGCAATTACAGTTAGAGAGGGAGATGAACTTCTTGAAGCAAGAATGACTAACGGGCAGCATCACATAATGCTGGCAGTAAAATCAGGGCGTGCCATCAGGTTTCCTGAAGCATCAGTAAGACCTATGGGACGCACAGCCTCAGGAGTGAGAGGAATAAAACTGGCAAGTGAAAAGAATGATTTTGTAATCGGCATGATAACTGTTGAAAACAAAGAAAAAGATATTATGGTTGTTTCTGAAAAAGGATATGGCAAGAGATCTGATATAGATGGTTACCGTATCACGAACAGAGGCGGAAAAGGAGTAAAGACAATTAACATTACCGAAAAAACAGGAAACCTTATTGCATTAAAGGATGTAACTGATAATCACGATCTTATGATCATTACCCAATTTGGAAATATTCTTAGAAGTCCGGTATCGGCTTTAAGAGTAATGGGCAGAGCGACACAGGGAGTTAGATTGATTAATCTGAAAGAAAATGACATTATAGCATCAGTGGCCTGTGTATTGGTTAGTGAGGAAGAAGAGGACCCGGAGAAGATAAGTTCTGAAGAAAATAATATAATAGCAGAGGAAAATGACAAAGAATTTGATGTTTAATAAGTAAAGTTATAAATTTGGGAAATTTTTAAGGACAACTAATATTAAAATTATAATCATGAAAAAGTTTTTATTGCTGATAGCAGCCATTGGGGTTTCTTATGTAGCTATGCCTCAGAAGGGCAAAGTAACAAGTGCTTTGAATTATATTGATCAGGGCATTCTTGACAAGGCAAAAGAGAATATTGATCAGGCTCTTCTTGATGAAAAATCAAAAGACTGGTTCAACACGTATTTTGCTAAAGGCCAGCTCTGCCAGGCATCTTTTAAATCTGAAAACCCTAAGTACAAAGCTCTTTATGCTGATCCTCTTACAGAAGCGTATGCTTCATATGAGAAAGCTATGCAGCTGGATCCAAAGGGAACAGTGAAAAAGAAAATGCTTACAGGCACAGTTTATAATTCACTGGCTGTTAATTTTTATAATCAGGGAAGTAGCCGGTTTGAGGCTAAAGATTATGCAGGGGCACTTCAATCGTTTCAGTCACAAATTAAATTAACTGAAAGTGATGTTTATGTAGGAGCAGTTGATACCGGAATGTATTATAATGCCGGTCTTGCAGCTGTTAATTCAGGTAAATTTAATGAAGCAGTAACTTATTTCCAGAAATGTGCTGATATGAAATACATGGGAATTACACCATATTTCAATATGTCTGAAGCATATCTTGCATTACATGATACAGCAAAGGCAGAATCAGTTCTGACCGGCCTTAATGCTAAATTCCCAAATGACAAAAATGTTACATTACAGTTAATTGATCTTTATATAAAAAGCAGTAAAAACGATGAAGCTTTGAAATATATCAAAGTAGCAAAAGAATCAGATCCGAATAATGCCAGTTTGTTTTTTGCAGCAGGAATAATTTATTTGAATGAGTTCAAATATGATGATGCAATACCTGAACTTACCAAATCAGTTGAACTGAAAGGTGAAGTTTATGATACTCAGTACGGACTTGGCGCTGCTTACATAAATAAAGCTGCAGATATGTTTAAAGCTGCAAATGAAATTGTGGATGTTAAAAAATACAGCGATGCAATAGATCAGGCAAACACCATCTATGCAAAAGCTCTTCCTTATATGGAAAAAGCCCATGAACTTAAACCTGATGATGTTTATGCTATGAGAAGTCTTCAGGAGCTGTATTACAGACTTAAAATGACTGACAAGTACACTGTTATCAAAGCTAAACTTGATGCAATTGACAAAAAATAAAATAATCTTGTAGATTTAGAAAGAGGGTGTCTCAAAAGGACACCTTCTTTATTTTATATATGTTCATTTGCCTGCGGCGAGCTCACTTCTCGCTACACATATCTTCGCGCCACCAAACAGCCTGCATGTTCGCGCCATTTCCGGTTTGCCTTGCACTTTAAATTCTGTTTTAAACTATTTTTTAAAGTTGAAAAAAGCTTTCTCGGTTATTGTTATGAGCCGGTATCTTTTTGTGTTAATGTTTTTTGTAACGATAGAATGTTATGCTGTTTCAGGAATATCAAATAACCAGAGTAGGAAAGAAGTGTCCTAGAAAACTATTCTTCTGGATTCTGAATTCAAATACTTCTATTTTACATAATATTAATTATAGGCTTTTAAAGGGAATTTCCGGTCAGCTTGCTAATACCTTATCTCACCAAAGCATACAAAGTTAACTCAAAGTAGCATAAAGGGAAAGACATTACCGGTTAAACATTTTATTATACTAATTGTCATACTAACCAGACAAAGCCAAAGAGAGCGATTTTTATTATTACGATACCATTATTCAAAAATTATCAGCTTCCATAATGAGATGATATCAATTTGAGCCCCGTAATCAAGTTGGCTGTTTTCACATCACGATGCCCTACCCTGTTAAAAAATGATATCTTTAACATTATGTCAAATAGAATTCTTAAAAATATTGATCAGGCAACTTTCCTGAAAAGTTTTAATAAGAAATAAGCCATAGTCAGCAGCGAGATAAAAATTGTTATCTCTAAAGTGTAGTTAAAATATCCCTAAGCAATCTGTCAGTGTCCATCCCACCTTTAAATGTCGGTGAATATCCAAGAATAACAACCACCAATTCCTGAGTGGGCAAAATGTAGATGTGTTGACCATCATGTCCATCACATGCATACATATCTTCAGGAGCCGACGGCAAAGCTTTACTACGGTTAAGCCAGAAGAATGCTCCATATCTGCCATTACTTGCTGAAGCAACTGAAGTGCTGTATTTTACCCAATCTTCAGGTAAGATTCTTTCTCCGTTGAATACACCATCATTTTCAAACAACAATCCAAATCTGGCATAATCACGCGCCGTAGCATAAAGATATGAAGATCCAATCCTAGTACCGGACGGATCAACTTCAAACACTGCATCGGGTGTACCTATCTTATTGAAAAGCTGGTTATTTGCAAAAACGTAATAAGAGGAGTCATTAGTGAATTGCTTGCGAATCAGATAGCTGACAATATTTGTTGCTCCCGATGAATAATACCAGTGAGTACCTGCCGGATACGCTATTGGCCTGTCAAGAGCAAAATGACTCATATCACTCTCACGATGAAGCATTAACGTAACATCTGAACGGTTCCCGTAATCCTCGTTCCACTTAAGACCGCTTTGCATTTGCATCAGATTGTTTATTGTAATTTTATACCTTTCATCTCCTTTCCACTCATCAAAGCCTGCGGGTTGCATGACATCAAGTTTTCCTTGCTTTACAAGAATTCCGACCATAGCATTTATAAAGCTTTTTGCCATTGACCAGCTTAGAAATCTTGTTTTTCGATTGAATTGGGGCTTATAGGCTTCAATAACAGGAATTCCTTTATGAATTACCATAAAAGCAAATGCATCTCCATTGTATGCATTGTCGGTAATCAGCCTTTTGGTAATCTCTCTTAGTTTTAATGTGTCAATTCCAGTATTTATCTTCGGTATAATATCACCTAATGGCCATTTAATTGTATCCTGAGAATATTTCGGATCACAACCGGAAGGATAAACTGATTGACGAAGTTTGTCCTCAGGTATATTTTTCAGTAGTGTTACTCCAAAGCCTTTCCTGTAAATCGCTTTGGACTTGCCCCACAGAAAATGGCTGGTGACACTCTTTTCATCAAAATTTACGGTATTCGTTGTATATTTAATAAAAGAAAAGTTCAGATCTATTGCCAGAACATCTGCAGGACTCCTGTCTGAAACAAATACGTCTGAACAAAGATTCTTTGCAGCGTATCCTGTAATAATTGGCATTAAACTATTTATATAGATGCATGCTCCGGCGATTGCAGCTCCAATAACAGCTAATACTCCGTAAAGTACTCTCTTCCTGGTCTTTGTCATCTTTCTAATTTTTACTTTTTTCTTTATTTTTTTGTCTTATGCCGATACCCGGACCATTGGGCAGTATTACTTTGCCATCATCTATGGTGGCTCCCACAAATACATCATTATCTATCAGAAGATTTCCATCAAGGTCGGCCCAATCAACCAGTGGCGAGAGCTGGGCAGCAGCTGTAACTGCACACGATGTTTCAGTCATGCAGCCTATCATTACTTTCATGCCGAGAGACCTTGCCATTTTTATCATTACAAATGCTGACCTGAGCCCGCCACATTTCATTAGTTTGATATTAACTCCGCTGTAAACTCCCTGTACCTTTTTGAAATCGCCGATTGTCTGAAAAGCTTCATCAGCTATAATTGGCAAAGGACTGTTTTGTGTCAGCCAGGCTGTATCGTCAAAGGAGGTTTTAGACATTGGCTGTTCAATAAATACTACACCCTTATCCTTAAGCCAGTAAGCCATCTCAAGCGCCATGTTTTTATCTGTCCATCCCTGGTTAATGTCGACGCAAATCGGTTTGTCTGTTTCGCTTCTTACAGCTTCAATCATCGCCTTATCATTTCCCTGACCAAGCTTTACTTTAAGAATCCTGTAAGGCGATGCTTCCCTGACTTTGGCTTTCATAACATCCGGCTTATCCATACCAATTGTAAATGAAGTATATGGAGTTTTTTTTGGATTAAGTCCCCATATTTTATACCATGGCTGATTCATAAGTTTTCCTACAAGATCATGAAGAGCAATATCTACAGATGCTTTGGCTGAGTAATTTCCTGGTGCAAGCTGATCGACGTAAGCAAGAATATCTTCCATAAGGAAAGGGCTTTCAAACTGAGCAATATCAATTTTGCTCAGAAAGGACCTGGCCGTTTCGTGATTTTCACCAAGATATGGTGGCATAGAAGCCTCACCAAATCCAATAATATTATCATATTCCAGTTCAGTCAGCATTACCGGAGTAGTGCTCCTGGATCCTTCAGCAACTGTAAATACATGTCTTAAATGAAGCTCATATGGCTTAAAGCGTAAAGTCATTCTGCCAGTTTTCATCGATAATTCAGAGATTTCACTCCATCCTGAACGGACTATAGACATGTATGAAAAACCGGCAACAGCTCCGCAATCTATAAGAAATTTCCTTCTGCTTTTCATTTATCTGATGGTAATATAAATACTCTGCTTTTTACCTGCATTTCACCTTTCTTCTAACCTCACTCCTTCCGGATCAAAAGGTTTTTGTTTCAGTACCATTGGTGTTTACTGACCGGAATAATTCCCATATCATTCTCAACACCAATTATTCGTTTTGCTGACAAAAGGGAACTTAACCGGTAACTGACATAATTAGTCTGCGTTGAATCAAAACTGTTTATCATAACTCTTCCGGAAGAATTGATATACTTTTTATTTCCAATGTAGATGGCTACATGGGTAACATGTGAGGTTCCATTTCTTCTTGAACCAAAAAAGAGCAGATCTCCTTTTTTCAACATACTAAAACCATTAGTAATATCAACTACAGAACCATGAAGTGCCTGCATAGAGGCATCTCTTTGCAGGATTAGTCCGTTCATATAATAGACAGACTGAACAAACCCGCTGCAATCCACTCCTTTTGCCGAAGAACCTCCCCATAAATATGGCAATCCTAAAAATGTCCTGGCAACCTTACAGATATTTTCTTCTGTACATAATACTTTGCTTTTCCAATCATTAAAATCCGTAACCTTTGCCTTCTCAACAAAACCTTTACGACCATCTGGCATAACAACATTTATATAGTCCTTGAACTCTCCGACTTTCTCAAGTATGCTTCCCCCTACCAGATCTCCAACTACATCTGATTTACTGGATGGGCTGTCATACAACCAACCCGTGTTCTCAAGGTAAATTATCCTGGTTGCCTTTTGCCATCTAGTCATTTCTATTCTGCTTAAAAGCGTTACTGACGATTCTTCTGTCCAGGAAATATAATTATCAGGAGTCTGAATCAGTATCCATGACTTATTCCTTTTAAGAACAATAACTGGAGTACCAAGTTTAGCCTGTGACACCATTTCAGATGCGTGATCCGGTTCCCGTCTTAGGTTAATCACACTTAAAGTAACCAGGCCTGAATATTTAGTATTCCTGATTGTATCAGGAAGAAATAAAATACTGTCAATTAATATTATACCCTTTCTACCTAAAGTCTTGATTACCTCCCCTTTTGCATTCAGATCTGTGGTCTCTCCAGTTAAAATCTTTACTCCTTTATCTCCTGACCTCAATTTGATATTGCAAATTCCAACGCGGCGATCAGGTACCCAACGAGCACCTATTTTATTGATTTCATCCTGCAGGTTTTGTTCCCTGGAATTCTGACAATCTGTCAGAAGATAAATAATTCCTGCAATTAGACAGAATTCTTTAATGAGCCATTTAAATGCTGATTTTTTCATTTGTTAAAATTATCTGTATCCTATTGAAGCATATCCAACCCAGTGGCAATTTGTGGCAATAGCAGTTCTGCCCATTACGATATCATCGACTGGAATATGTGCAGAAGTAATGCTCGTGGAATATCCGACCAGCTCCCCCGACAACGGCTTGCTTTCATTTAAGTAATAAGAAGCATAAGATGCAACAGGAACACTATATCTGCCGCACCAGGTCCATTTATAATCCCTGTAGTTTTCACTCTTTAATGTAAAATTATTGAATAGTCTTATTTTTTCAGGTTTTAATTCACCTGTGAAGCAACTGTCAATTATCTCCGCCTCATGATCCCTGGCTTTGATATTTCCATTTTCATCACAACCAAAATAAGCCCTGTCGACTCCACCCCAATCTTCATTGCCATAATGCACAGCATCTGTTGTGACAATAATTGCATAATCAGTTCCCCACTCCCATTTATGGCCCTTTGCAACTGCCCTTATTGCATCAGCCAAAGCCTTACCGCATGCTTCCATCCTTTCCGGACTCATTGTTGGCACAAGAATCGGTATAATGGAAATATTTCTATTGAAATACTGAAGAAACGGTATCATGGCCTCTACGGAATGTTCAATCTTCTGAAGCGAATCATTCACGATGGCAAATTTACCGGCTAAGAGAGAAAATATCTCTTCCCTTGCCGGAGAAACTGATATATTCTTCCACGGGCCTTTCCAGCACTTATAGCTGTCAAAAACGAGAGAATCTTCAATATGTAGTTGAGCTGCCTTATGTGCGACGCCTATCAGTATCAGGTTTGGAGCTTTAATATTTTGAAGCAGCTCAGGATATAATTTCCCGACATAGGTATAATCGTCATGTGGACATATAGCAAACTTCCACGGCAATCCGGGGTGTGCTTCCCATCCCAGCCTTTTTATTCTTGACATAAGGCTGTCCATTTGCCATGAATATTGGGCAAATCCAACAGTATCTTTAAGTGGCCTTATTTTCAGAGCTTTATCTGACATTTCTTTATTCTGACATGATAATAAATTAATTAACAAGATAATAACTAAGGCAAAAACTATCAAACAATTCTTCATATCTTCAACCTCTGAATAATAATTTCTAAAATATATTGAAAAAACGGATTTAATATTTTAAATAAAATTAAAAGAATTTTCATTTCCTGCAATTTATTCAAACAAAATGAGGAGTGAAATTAAATTGCTTTTATTTAACTAAGCAATTTACAGGTTTCTAAATTTCAAATTAAATAGAATATGAAAAACAAATGCGCTTTTTTTTTCTTTTTCGGAATTCTGAGCATAGTTCTCTCAGTCTCTGGTTGCAGACAAAAAACTGATTATTATACCAGAGGAATAGGCATTTATCCTGGCAAACAGTCGGAGAACTTTTCTCCCAAACTCGTAGCCGGCAACTTGGCATACCGCAATATTGCCAGGTTAAGACCCGTATATCATTCTTCGAGTTGGGACTATAATCTTACTGGCCAGTTGATCACTGATGGCATAATCATAAATACTGATCCGGACTATGTTTCACTTTCGACCAGCCAGGGCGTTATTCCTAAAAATGAGCGTGAATGGTTACTCGATCATAATAGTCTTACAACTGTGAGTATTACCGGAACCGACATCTGGCTTCAGCTTCAATTAAGCCAGGGAGCAGAGGTACCGGCCATTACAAGGATAAATCTCAATGGCAGTCTTACATATAATGATAAAAAACTGGGAGGATGGCAGTTTAGCTGCCTGGGCTCCAACGATGGAATTAAATGGGATGAGTTGGGAAAAGTCCGGGGCAACGGTTTCCCCGGAGAGGAAAGACCAAACCCTTTCGCAAGATTTTTTACACCACCGGTATCAGGCAAAGGATCAGCAAATAAGAAACCTGCCAACCCTTTTGCTGGTTTTCTGAGCGGGCCATATGGCAGTGATTCAACTGCGCCCAGACCGTCATTTGCCTTCAATTTCAGGATGCCAGAAAAAGAAAGATTAATTAATCAGTCATTCGAATTAAAAAATCGGGGCAAATATCATTTCTACAAGGTAACTTTGTCGGCTCCATGTGCTGAAAACTGGTCTTTTGGCGATTTCGATTTCTACAACAACGATAACAAGTTGAAGATGGCTCCTTCGAACGATTTTAAGAGCGCATGGATGAGCGCAGGCTCTGGTCAGGAATGGGTATACGTAGATCTAGGATCGTCAAGCAGCTTCGATAATATTAAGCTTCACTGGATAAACAAGGCAATCAAAGGAGTTATTCAGGTTTCAGATGATGCTAAAAGCTGGTCAGATATTATTGCGCTTCCCGGGAAAAGTGATCAGGTCGATGACATCAAACTGAAAACCGAAGCCAGGGGTCGTTATGTACGAATACTTATGACAGAATCTGCAACAGGTAAGAATTATATTTTAAGCGAGCTGGAAGTATTTGGAAAAGGAGGTCTTGTAACGGAACCCAAACTCAATCCTGAAGAAAACAACGGCAAATTATACTTATCAGGCGGTAACTGGAAGATCCAAAGATCCTCTGAAGTAAAATCTGGCGGAGAAGAAATATCACAACCCGGTTATCCCAATAATGACTGGGTTGTGGCCACAGTTCCCGGAACTGCTCTTGTAAGCTATTGGAATGCAGGTGCATTGCCCAATCCAAACTTTGGTGACAACCAGTTAATGATTTCTGAGTCTTTCTTTAATTCGGATTTTTGGTACCGTGATGAATTTAAGGTGCCTTTGGACTTTAAAGGAGACAGGATATTCCTGAATTTCGACGGCATCAACTGGAAAGCCGAGATATTCCTGAACGGGAAAAAAATCGGAAGGATTGACGGAGCGTTCATCAGAGGAATATTTGATGTGACTGATCTCATAAAGCCCGGTCAGACAAACTCAATAGCAGTTTTGGTAAAGAAAAATGATAATATCGGCGTAATAAAAGAGGCAACTGCCACATACCATGACAAGAACGGAGGAATACTCGGAGCCGATAATCCCACATATCATGCTTCAATCGGCTGGGATTGGATACCAACTATAAGAGGCAGGAACATGGGAATTTGGAACGATGTATTTCTTAATGTAACAGGTCCGGTATCTATAAAAGATCCACTTATTACAACTGATCTTAAATTACCTGATACAACAGGGGCAGATATTAATTTTGATGTCACTCTTGAGAATCATAAATCAGAAGCTGTTTCCGGAACCCTGACAGGCAAATATGGTGATATAAAATTTGAACAGGAAGTTTCGCTTGAACCATCTTCATCAAAAGTTGTAAAGATAAATCCATCGAATAATCCTTCACTCCATATAATCAATCCAAAACTTTGGTGGCCAAAAGGATATGGTCAACCTAACCTTTACAATGTTGAATTGGTTTTCAAAACTGCTTCCGGAGTATCAGATAAAAAGGAGTTTAAATCGGGAATTCGTAAAATGACATTTGATGATACAAACCAGATTTTGAATATTTATATAAACGGCAGACGATTTATTGCTCGCGGCGGAAACTGGGGCTTTCCGGAATCTAACCTCGAATACCGTGGCCGTGAATACGATATAGCAGTTGCTTTTCATGCTGATATGAACTTTAATATGATAAGAAACTGGGTTGGGCAGACAGCTGATGACGAGTTCTTTGAAGCATGCGATCGTCATGGTATTATGGTCTGGCAGGATTTCTGCCTTGCAAACCCGGCTGATGGTCCCGATCCTGCCGACCCAAAGATGTTTATTGATAATGCCAGAGATTTGATTAAGCGCATTAGAAATCACCCATCGATAGCAATTTATGTTGGAAGAAATGAGGGCAACCCTCCTGCTGTTATTGACACAGCATTGCGTTCCATGATAAATGAGCTTCACCCCGGATTGCATTATATATCTAATTCTGCTTTCGGGGTTGTCAATGGTGGCGGACCATACAGGGCGCTGCCGGTCAGGGACTATTTTTTATTATATGGGTATAATAAGCTGCATAGTGAAAGAGGTATGCCTAATGTGATGAGTTATGAGAGCCTTAGACAAACTCTTCCAGAATCAGCTGTCTGGCCCCAAAACAGCCTGTGGGGAATGCATGACTACTGCCTTGAAAGTGCCCAGTCTGCCGCTTCGTTTAACCAGATGATTGAAACAGGCTTTGGTAAGGCTGACAATGCAAAAAAATTTACCGAACTGGCACAATGGATTAACTACAACGGGTACCGTGGAATGTTTGAAGGCAGAAGTCTGTACCGCCAGGGATTGCTTCTCTGGATGAGTCATCCGGCCTGGCCTTCAATGGTATGGCAAACTTATGACTATTATCTTGAACCAACAGCGGCATATTTTGGTTGCAAAAAAGCCTGTGAACCTATTCATATACAATGGAATCCTGTATTTGACAACATTGAAGTCGTAAATAATAACGCAGGAAATAAGACAGGTTTGACTGCAAAAGCTCAATTGCTGAATATGGATGGGTCTGTTCAGTGGGAAAAAGAGACCAGGCTCACCTGCAAAGAAGATTCAACAGTAATATGCTTCAAACTTGAATTTTTGAAAAGCCTTACTCCCGTGCATTTTATCAAACTTACGTTAAAAGAGGGAGATAAAACCATTTCAGACAATTTCTACTGGAGAGGGCAGGTTGATGGGAATTACCAGGCACTTAATACCTTACCACTTATCAAGCTGCAGAATATTACAAAGATTGAAAAATCAGGAGAAAATTGGTTACTGACGACCACTCTCGACAATACAAGCAAAACTCCTGCTTTAATGGTTAGATTGATGGTGACCGGAAAAAACACAAACGAACGCATCCTTCCTGTTTTTTACAGTGATAACTATATCTCGCTTATGCCCGGGGAGAAAAAAGTTATTACAATGAAACTGAAAGATGAGGATACGCGTGGAGAAAAACCTGCTGTTGTAATCTCCGGTTTCAATTTGTCTGAAAACTGAATCAGGCAATGTGCGCTTTGCATCTGCCCTGCCTGCCCGCAGGCAGGGTTGTGTACTTTGCGGTTTAATTGATTTCAATATCTTTGATGCCTATGATTTTGACCAACACGTCTAAAATGAAAAAAAACTCAATACTCTTTGTCCTGATTCTTCTGTTAACATCATCTTCAGTAACAACTAGAACTTTTGAATGGAGAGGTCCCGACCGCACTGGGATATATAAAGAATCGAACCTTCTCAAGACTTGGCCTGCCGAGGGACCAAAAAAGCTTTGGTCCGTAAATACAATTGGAAACGGGTTTGTTTCGCCTGTGTTTACTGATGAAAATTTTTATGTCACGGGCGAGGTGGATTCGATGGAAATCCTTTACAGTTTTAATCTTAAAGGTGAGAAGCAATGGCAAACAACGCTTGGCAGGGAATGGATGAAATCATTCCCGGGTTCCAGATCAGCTCCCACCATTGTCGACGATCTTCTTTATGTTGGTACCGGATTAGGAAACCTTTTTTGTATTGACAGATCCAATGGAAAGATTATCTGGTCAAAAAATCTCATTTCTGACTTTAATGGAGTTCTTCCTCTTCACGGACATTCTGAATCTGCTCTTATCCTGGGAGAAAAAATATTCTGGACAACTGGCGGAAAAGATAATAATATGGTGGCCTTGAATAGGTTCAATGGAAATTTAATCTGGTCAAACAAAGGATTTGGCGAACGTTCGGCATACAATTCTCCAAAATTAATTGAGCTTCCTTCGAGGAAAATAGTGGTTACTTTTTCAGCTTATCATCTTATGGGTATTGATGCTGCAAAAGGGACCTTATTATGGTCCCAACTACAGGATAATTATCCTCCCGAAAAGAGACTTCCAGGATATGGAGACACTCATAGTAACACAGTTCTTTATGAAAAAGGCTTTATTTACTACGCTGCCGGTGATGGGAACTGTGGTGTGAAACTCAAGCTTTCAGATGATGGAATGAAGGTGACTGAACTTTGGCGTAACAAGAACTTTGATAGCTATATGGGCGGCATCGTAAAGATGGGAGACTATTTGTATGGTTGCGGAACTGTCAGGCCTGATCTGCTCTCGATTAACACAACCACCGGAGTACTGACCGATTCGCTCAGAGTCGGAACCGGAGCTGTCATTGCCGCTGATAACATGTTGTATTACTACACCCAAAAAGGAGATATGATGCTTTTGAGCTACAATCAGGGCAAAATCAAAAAAGTCAGTTCATTCAGAATAATAGAGGGAACCCTTCAGCATTTTTCGCATCCTGTAATACATCAGGGTGTATTATATCTGCGCCACGGAAACACCCTGATGGCGTTTGACATACACGGAAAGTAAGGCCAGTTGGGCTAAAATGGCTATAATGGTTATAAAGGCTATAGAGGCAAAAAAGAATCTTTGAAGCTTTGAATGCCGGAAAGCATCTAGAGCCTCTAAAGCTATTAAAGCTATTATTGCCTTCCCTTAAACATTCTTTAGTAAATTTGGTTATTCAAGATATAAAACACAATATTTAATCTGTTCTTTTTGAGAAATACCAAATTTAAATACCTTAATTCAGATGGAAACTATTAAAAAATCGACTCTTGATTTTCTCGCAGCCATAAACGTTAATAATAACCGTGACTGGTTTATTGCAAACCGTTCCATGTACCTTGAAGCCAAAGATAACTTTGAATCATTTGTCCAGAATATCATAAATGAAATAATATTATTTGAACCAATAATGAAAGGCTTGGAGGCAAAAAGCTGTGTATTCAGGATTAACCGCGATATTCGTTTTTCAAATGATAAATCTCCATATAAATCTCATTTCGGTGCCTTTATTGTCCAGGGCGGGAAGAAAAACGGAGATAAATTTGCAGGATATTACTTTCACATTGAACCCGGCAAGAGCATTATGGCTGGTGGGGCATATACACCTCCGGCTCCTTGGCTGTCTTCAATACGGGAAAAAATAAGCGACAGTCCGGATGAATTTATTAAAATCACAAAAGCAAAAGATTTCATAAAATATTTTGGTTCTGTAGACGGAGAAAAACTAAAGACAGCACCAAAGGGATACCCTAAAGACCATCCTCATATTGAGCTTCTTAAATTAAAAAGCTATCTGGTCGTAAATGAAGCAACAGATAAATTGGTACTGAGCAGTGATTTTCAAAATCATGTTATTAATGTGTTTAAGACGATGAAGCCTCTAAATGATTATCTAAATGTTTAATAGAAGAAGCCACCTGTCCTGATGACACAGAACATCGCCCTGAAGAAGGACTAATTCACATTTTTTCTAAATTCTTTTTAATGTGAAGAAATAAGCTCTTTAGGAGGGATGAGGGGTAAAACAAAACGAAAAATAAATATTCATGACAGGTCTTGAAAGAACGCTTTCATTTTTGAAAGGAGAACATGTAGATCATCCTCCTTTTCACCCTATAATAATGAGATGGGCGGCTCAATATGCAGGAATTAAATACAGGGATTTCTGCCTGGATCCTTTTTCAAAATGCGGAGCAATGATCCGGTGTGCAAATGATTTTAATATCGACTGGGTAACAGTTATGTCTGATCCGTGGGCCGAAGCTTCAGCTTTTGGAATTATGGTAGAATATCCTGAGAATAATCTTCCCATTGATAAAGGCGGTCATTTACCTGACGCCAGATCATCCTCGTTTTTGAAACATTGGGATCCTATCGGAAACATCAGATGCAATAACAGATTAATTGAATTAAGAGAATTCAGAAAATCTGTTGGAAATGACCTTTTTATTGTTGGTTGGATTGAAGGACCGGTAGCTGAATATGTTGATCTGAGGGGAGTTTCCAATGCCTCTCTGGACTTTCTTCTTGAACCTGAATCTGTGGAAAAGGCAATGGATATAATTGTTAAATGTGACATGGATTTTATTTCTCATCAGATAAGAGCCGGAGCCCATTGTATAGGCATTGGAGATGCGTTCTGTTCACAAATTGGACCTGAGTTATATAATCAGTTTGCTTTTTCAAGACAAAAAAAACTGGTTGAGCATATTCATTCTGAAGGAGCACTGGCTAAGCTTCATATCTGTGGCAATACAGAATCAATTTTGAAATATATGATACAAACTGGAGCTGATATTGTCGATATTGATCATCTGGTTCCTTCAATGAAAGATTTTGAGTCGTTATTAAGCAGTCGTCAGGTTTTTTCAGGAAAATCTGATCCTGTTTCAATAGTTCAGGACGGAACACCAGAGATGATAAAACGATCTGTAAACGATGATTTTTCAAATGCAAATGGCCGTTGCATTGTTTCAGCCGGTTGTGAAATTACTCCAGGTACTACCTGTGAAAATATGATGGCGTTCAGTATTGCTGCAATGGATTTATTCGAAAAATAGCGATTTCTATAAAGCCAGGCCAAGGTTTCCCAACATCCACTTTACTGAAGCCCTGTTTCTAAAGTCAGGATCAAACTGAACAGCAACAATGACACCTTCTCTATTAATTATATATGTTGCAGTGACTGGCAAATGTGCAGCATCTCTCCCGTTATTTTCAGCAATATTTATTGAATAACCTGATAAGATTTTATCCTGATAGGCTTTCGTGACATTAAACATCACATCATAATCTTTCATTATTTTTTCCTGGCAATCATAAATTACTGTAAATGTCAATTTATGAAGTTTTACAGTTTGCTCAACATTTTCAATTGACTCGGGTGTAATAGCAACAACATTAAAGCCCTGATCAGTTAGAACTTTAAGAGAATCCTGGTAATTATTTAAATATCTGCTGCATTCTGTACACCATTTCCCTCTGTAAAAAAACAGGATGACTGGTCCGTGGTCAAGAATTTTCTTCAGTTCAACCTGTTTGCCAGCCTGATCATATCCTGTAAAATCAGGCGCTTTGTCGCCAGCTTTAAGACCATGAGGAATATTGCTGTTATTTGTCTCGATGCCAAAACCGGCATAATTAATTTCCTGTCCGTATAATTCCGGAATTATTAAAAGACCTATAAAAAGGAAATAAATAAAATTCAGTTTCATGTTATTAAAATGTGCGTTTTTGTGAACAACTAATGAGGGTATAAAAATACATTAAAACGGTGAAATAGTAAATTTGAAATCGCAGGATTTCTAATTAACTAAATTCTTATAAAAAATGAAGCCGGGGATTTATAAATTCTTCGTTTTTATTTTTTCAGGTCAGTTTATTATAATGCTTCAAAAATGTAAAAGTTAATGTCTTTGAAAAACTACCATTAATATATGAATAATGCTGAATAGTCAAATAAAAAACCTGATGAATTCCAAAACACATATATTAGAAGACCAGAATTTATATGATTGTTCTTTAAAGACGGATTGTATTAAGATTTATTTGAACTCAGGAAAAAGTGTCAGACTTAAACGCTGATTTTTTTATAAATAATAAAGGAAAATTTTCAGAGTAAATAAAAGGTTGAAGTATCAATCAAAGGGTGAAAGGGAATTATGGAAATGAAAATGTTGTTTTTTGGATTTGCCATTTTTGCGAATCTCCAGGTAAATGCACAAAATTACCTAATCAATTTTGCTGGGACCGGGGCATCAAAAACTGTGTCTGAAGTTAAAGTTGAAAATTTAACTGAAGGCACCACTCTGATTTTGCACAAGAGTGAGATATTGCGTCTGATCGGATCCTTTGGAGTATCTTCCCTTGATAATATAAGTTATTCAATTAGGATTTACCCAAATCCCATGACGAAAAACAATGCTGTTTTACAGATTTACCCGCCCGATGCAGGAAACGCTTTTATTACAATTTATGACCTCAGTGGTAAAATTGAGGCACAAACACAAAGTTTTTTAGGAAATTATCCACAGGAATATCGTCTTTCCGGCTTAAAAAATGGTTTTCACTTAATAAATGTCACTGGAGGAACGTATCACTTTTCAAGCGAACTGATATGCAGCGGAGATGCTGGAGGATCTGCCAGGATAGACAGACTTAGCGGTTATAATCCTAATGATGAAAGCGGTTCAGCAATTAATTCTAAAAGAGATGAGACCATTATTAATATGGTTTATAATTATGGAGACAGATTAAAATTTACAGGTATTTCAGAAAGCTACAGCACTGTTAAAATTGATACGCCAATTGAAGATGAAACAGTCACTTTTAATTTTATTCCATGTTCCGATAAAGATAATAACAACTATTCCATCGTTGAGATTGGATCTCAGGTTTGGATGGCAGAGAATCTGAGGGCCACAAAATATAACAATGGAAATGATATTGATTATCCTGGGAGTAACGTTAATGACTGGAATAATAATACTTCAGGAGCCTACGCATGGTATAATAATGATAAGGTTACAAATAAAAATATCTATGGGGCCCTATATAACTGGTATGCTGTTAATTCTGGAAATATATGCCCTACCGGATGGCATGTTCCCATTAGTGAAGAATGGATAACCTTAAGAGATTATCTTGGAGGATTAGTTGTCGCGGGAGAAAAAATTAAAGAAACCGGCGGTTCTCATTGGACGCCCATAAATCATCACAATACTAATGAAAGTGGATTTACGGCTCTTCCCGGAGGCATAAGTACCGCTCAAAATTTCATTGAACTCAGGCATACCGGTTACTTTTGGAGCTCTGCCACTAAACATAACCAAACTGGTTCTTATGGTTGGTTCGTTAGCTCTTTATCGGATGCTCTTACTGAAAGTGACTCCCAGTATCTGAATGAGGGACTTTCAGTAAGGTGTATTATCGGACAGTCGAGTATTTCCCTGCCAGTTGTTCTGACTGAAAGTATTGATAGCATCGGAGCTAATATCGCAATTGTTAATGGTTTGATAAATAGTGACGGGGGTGACACTATCTCTGATTTCGGAGTATGCTGGGACATTTCAAAGAGCCCGACTATTTTAAACAATAAAACCGCTGAGAATTCAGGAACAAACAGTTTCGCCACTACCATTTCAGGGTTATTACCAGCGACTACCTACTTCGTCAGAGCTTACGCAACTAATAGCAGAGGTACGGCATATGGAGATGTTCTCAAATTTACAACATTGCCAGTCACTCCTACTCTAAGTACAACAACAGTTTTAGGTATAACCCGGACAACAGCAATATCAGGCGGAGAGATTATCTCAGATGGTGGAGCCCCTGTAACAGCAATCGGAATTTGCTGGAGCACTTCAGAAAATCCATCAATAACCGGGACACATTCAAGTGATCCTTTAACGGATGGAAGTTATGAAAGTAATATTGCAGGTTTGTTACCCAATACAGCTTATTATGTTCAGGCTTATGCAACAAACAGCGCAGGTACTGCTTACGGTAATGAAGTTTCATTTACTACAGCTCCATTGACTATAGCAACGCTGACGACAACTCCTGCTTCATCAATTTCCTCAAGAACTGCTCTGTCGGTAGGCAGGGTTACAGATGATGGCGGCGAAAATATTACTTCCAGAGGAATTTGCTGGTCACTGATTGCAAACCCAACGATTACAGATAACAAAACGTCAAACGGTACCGGAACAGGAAGTTTCACCGGTAATATTACGGGATTACTTCCTGGAACTATGTACCATGTTAGAGCCTACGCTTCAAACAGCATAGGCACTGCATACGGGAGTGATTTAATTTTTACAACTCTGGCAGAAATTCCTGCTCTGACCACTTCTCCGGTAACCGGCATAACATTAACATCAGTAATTTCAGGGGGAAATATTATTTCAAATGGAGGAGCAGTTATAACAGCTAGTGGAATTTGCTGGGGTACTTCACCAGGCCCATCAATTTCAGGGTCTTTTACAACCAATGGAAAAGCAAGCGGAAGTTATACAAGCAGTTTAACTAATTTGAACCCAAATACAACATATTATATCAGGGCATATGCCACGAACAGTGTGGGCACAGCATATGGAAATGAAATTTCATTTTTAACTAGACCGATACTGATTGCCACTCTTACGACTAATGCAATCTCATCAGTTACTTCCGCATCAGCACTGTCCGGTGGAAATATCACAAACAACGGAGGCGGTACAATAAACTTTCGCGGAGTTTGCTGGTCAACAACAGCTTTACCTACAGTTGCAAACGATACCTCTGAAGACGGAATCGGGACAGGAAGTTATACCAGTAACATAACAGGTTTGCAGCCTGGAACAACCTATCATGTGAGAGCATATGCAACCAACGAAGCAGGCACAGGGTACGGTAATGATCTGACATTTACAACTTCAGCTGTTTTACCTGTATTAACTACAACAACTGTTTCCGGTATTAATCGCACCAGTGCAACTTCAGGAGGAAATATAATTACAAATGGCGGAGCCACAATAACATACAGCGGTGTATGCTGGAGCACCGCGCATAACCCTTCAATTTCAGGGTCTCATTCAACGGATGGCACACCAAACGGTAGCTATATAAGCAATATTTCAGGATTAACTCCCGGATCATTATATTATGTGAGGGCTTATGCCACCAACGTCGCTGGTACGGCATATGGCAATGAAGTTTCATTCACCACTAATCCTATAATACTGCCAACACTAACAACTACTGCAGTTACTTCTGTGACCTCTGCTTCTGCATCATCTGGAGGAAATATTACCGATGACGGTGGAGGAAGCATAACTGTTCGAGGGGTTTGCTGGTCGACATCGGCATCGCCGACAATTCTGGATAACATATCAACTAACGGTACAGGATCAGGAGTTTTCACAAGCAATATTACGGGGTTGCTGCCTGTAACCACTTACCATGTAAGGGCTTATGCAACCAATATCAAAGGTACTTCATATGGTAATGAAATGATTTTTACCACGTTGCCGGTTATTCCATCCTTAACTACAACAGCAGCGTCAGGTATTACAAGAACCACTGCACTTTCAGGAGGAAATATAAGTTCAAATGGAGGAGCACCGGTAACTGCAAGTGGTGTTTGCTGGAGTACTTCACACGGACCAACTACTGCAGGATCATATACAACTGATGGAACTGCAAGCGGAAGCTATGTCAGCAGTTTATCAGGATTGACCCCCGGTACACTATATTATGTCAGGGCATATGCTACAAGTAGCGTGGGCACGGCATATGGAAATGAAGTTTCATTTACAACCAATCCGATTCTTTTGCCAACTCTTACAACAGTTGCTGTCACTTCTGTGACATCTACCACTGCATCATCAGGAGGGAATATTACGGATGACGGCGGAGGAACCATAACTATCCGTGGCGTATGCTGGGCAACAACAGCTTCGCCTACAACCGGAAACAGTAAAACCACAAATGGAACCGGCACTGGATTTTTTACCAACAACATTACAGGATTACAGCCTGGAACTACTTATCATGTAAGAGCATACGCAACTAACAGCGCCGGTACAGCCTATGGAAATGATCTCATTTTCTATACAGTAGCTATAGTACCTACAATAAGTACAACAGCAGCTACTGGAATCACTCGTAAATCAGCGACGTCGGGGGGCAATATTACTTCAAACGGAGGTTCAACAGTAACAGTCAGCGGAGTATGCTGGGGTACTTCTCACAATCCATCAATTTCAGGATCATACACCACTGACGGGAACGCAAGCGGTGCTTATTCAAGCAGCATTACTGGTCTGACTCCTGGCACATTATATTATGTAAGAGCTTATGCCACAAACGGTGTTGGCACGTCATATGGCAATGAGGTTTCATTTACAACCAACCCGATTACAAATCCAACTGTCACCACCACTGCTCTTTCGTCAGTTGCTTCTACAACCGCAACATCAGGTGGAAATGTAACTGATGATGGAGGTTCATCCGTTACTGTTCGCGGGGTCTGCTGGGCAACAACATTAAATCCAACGACCGGCGATAATACAACCACCGATGGAACCGGAACCGGGAGTTTTACAAGTAACCTCACAGGCTTGATTCCAGAAACAACTTATTATATAAGAGCCTATGCAACCAATGGCCATGGCACGGCTTATGGTAGTGTGTTAAGTTTTACAACAGATCCGATACTAGGTACCGGGGTAACTTTCAGTGTTTCTTCAGACGGGTCATTATTGCTGCATTCCGTTGGGGATAAAAGAATAATTTTAAAATCTGTTGGCAGCGACAATTATATCAAATACAGCTCTGATAACGGAAGTTCTTATAATACGGGTGTGAAGGTTACAGGAATCTTTACCTCTGACAGTAAGGCCCGTATTCTTGGAAATGGAATTATCGTTCTGTTTTGTGGTGGTAAAATTTATTATTCCAGCAATAATCTTGCAACAATAAATCCCTGCAATGTACTTAACAAGGATGGCAGCGTATATACCTTACATACTCCTGTAAATCCTTCGTACCCAGGAGGCTATTTCAATTTTATGGGAGGTTTCGTTGAAAATGGTGGAGTAGCTGTAATGGGCAATTATACTAATAATGCGCAGGGAGCATCACCAATAAACTTGTATTATTCTCTAGATGGTATTACATGGAAAATATTTTACACTTTCGGTCAGAGTCCCATTTATACCGACAATGGAACTGCAGCAGGGGGAACAGGCGGAACGTTGCTTGGAGATCCATCCAACCCTCTGTTAGCAAGACATATCCACTCAGTTAACATTGGGGAAGATGGAAATTATTATGCCTGCACAGGTGATGCCGATGGGGAAATGCACTTCATGAAATGTGTTTACGACAATGGATCTGACAGTTGGAGTGTGAATGACTTATTAAGCGGAGCAAGCAGAACCTGGCAACGTATGAGAGCTTTAGGTGTATATGAAAGGAATGGATATTTGTACTGGGGTTCGGACGGATCTGAAACATTTGTTTATAACGGTGTACAGTATAATAGCTTAGGTATTTATAAATGTGCTGTTTCTGATATAAACAATCCTGCCAAGCATATTTTACTAAAGTCACTGCAAGATGCATGTTACTCATTTCTTAATGTTGATCACATAGTGTTTGCGGGAATGCAATCTTATGGCTACGTGTATATTTCTTATGACTATGGTGAGACATGGACAACTTATAAGAAACCAGCCTGGATGACTGGCAGTGTTCAGGGAGTTTGGTATAACATCGAGTATAAATACCTGGTAAATGATGCCGGAGTATTTATTTACAGCACACAATTTTAAAAAAATCAGGCAAATTTATATCCCGGAATCTTTCTCATTCTCAGATTTAATGGTGTAACTTCAAGATACTCATCATCTTTGATTTGTTCCATTGCTTCCTCAAGTGAGAATTTCAACTTTGGGGCAATCCTGAGGCTGTCGTCAGAACCTGAAGCTCTCATGTTAGTAAGCTTCTTTCCCTTAATAATATTTACTTCAATATCGCCAAGACGGGTGCTTTCACCGATAACCTGACCTCTGTAAACCTGTTCTCCGGGATCAATATAGAATGTACCTCTATCTTGCAGGCGATCAATAGCGTATCCGGCTGCCATACCCTGATCGAGGGAGATTAAAGATCCATTCTGTTTAGGTATTAGTTCATCGCCTTTGTATTTATCATAAGCTCTGAAACGGTGATGCATTACGGCCTCTCCCGCTGTGGCCGTAAGCATATTATTTCTTAAACCTATAAGACCTCTTGATGGAATATCAAATTCCAAATGCGTAAGGTCACCCTTAGGTTCTATAATTATCATTTCACCTTTTCTCTGAGTCACAAGTTCGATTGCCTTACCAGAATGTTCAGGGGGAACATCAATACTTAATGTTTCATAAGGCTCCGAATTCACACCATTAATATCCTTTAGTATAACCTTTGGTTTTCCTACCTGAAATTCATAGCCTTCGCGACGCATCGTCTCTATCAGTATCGAAAGATGAAGTATCCCACGGCCATAAACATTAAATGTATCTTCAGATTTAGTTTCTTCAACTTTCAGAGCCAGGTTTTTTTCGGTTTCTCTTAATAACCTCGTCCTGAGATGACGAGAGGTGACAAACTTACCTTCCTTACCATATAATGGTGAATTATTTATAGTAAAAACCATACTCATGGTAGGTTCATCTACTTCAATTCTCTGCAATGCTTCCGGTGCCAGAAGATCAGCCAGTGTATCCCCTATTTCAAAATCCTCAAGTCCAATTACAGCGCAAAGATCTCCACACCTGACACTATCGGTTTTTACTCGTCCAAGTCCCTCAAAAACATATAATTCTTTAACTCTGACTTTTTTTACTTTACCGTTCTTTTTGCACAGAGTATAATCCAGACCGGCAGTAATATCCCCTCTGAATACCCTGCCAATGGCTATTCTTCCAACGTAGCTTGAAAAGTCGAGTGAAGCTACCTGCATCTGCGCGGTGCCCTCAATGTAAGCTGGTTCGGGTATTTCCTTAAGAATTGTATCGAGAAGGTACTTAATATCGCTAGTTTGTTTTTTCCAATCGCCACTCATCCAGCCATATTTTGAAGAGCCAAAGACTGTTGCAAACTCCAGCTGGTCATCAGTAGCGTTGAGATTAAACATTAGTTCATATACATCCTGCTGAACTTCATCAGGCCTGCAATTATCTTTATCAACTTTATTGACAACAACAATTGGTTTAAGTCCAAGAGCTATCGCTTTTCCAAGTACAAATCTTGTCTGAGGCATTGGTCCTTCAAGAGCATCAACAAGCAACAAAACACCATCTGCCATCTTTAGCACTCTTTCAACCTCACCTCCGAAGTCAGCATGACCCGGAGTATCAATAATATTAATTTTAACACCCTTATAATTTACCGAAACATTTTTAGATAGGATAGTAATCCCTCTTTCCCGCTCAAGATCGTTGCTGTCGAGAATAAGATCACCTGCCTCCTTTCTCTGGTCCAATACCTGGCATTCCTGTATAATCCGGTCAACCAGAGTTGTTTTACCATGATCAACATGCGCAATGATCGCTATATTTCGTAATAATTGCATACTGATTTATTAGACCGCAAAAGTAATATTACTGCCCGGATAAATGATAAAAAAACTAAAAATTAATTAATGATAAAAAATTCATATATTGGTCAGTAAATTATAAAAGTCGCCTTATGAAAAAAATGATTGTCACCGTAGTTTTCAGTTTATTTGCCGTAACAGGTATTTTCGGTCAGCAGAATGTCAATCTGGCCGTCGGAATGAAAGCTCCGGACTGGAAGTTTACTGACGCTGATAAAAAGGAATTCACTTTGGATTCATGGCCTGGTAAAGTACTTCAGATTAATTATGTTGACCCCGATGAATCCGATCTTAATGATGCATTCAATGATGCGGTCAAGAAAGCAACTGATGTAGATAAGACTATAAGCAAAGATCTTTTCAAGGGATTTGGTATTGTTGATTGTAAATCAACGTGGAAACCAGATTTTCTTATAAGAATGATTGCTGGTAACAAAGCTAAAAAGTACGATACTACCATCCTTTTTGATTATAAAGCTACCCTTCAGAAAGAATGGGGTCTGCCAAAAGATAACTACACTGTGGTAATTCTTGATAAGAACAGGATATGCCGGGCTCTTTATAAAGGAGCTATTCCAGAATCAGAAAACCAGAAAATCGTTGATCTTATAATTGCCCTGACAAAAGAATAGTAAATAAACTTTACTTTATATCTCTCTATTGACTCTGTGTAACTCTATGATTATCTGTGATTATGTAGAGACAGGTCTGAGACCTGTCTCTACACAGATGGGCACAGAGTTTTTATATATATACTTCTATGAAAATCCCTAATTTGTTGCTTATTGCCGGTACAGGGACCAAATCGGGAAAAACGACAATGGCTTGCAGGATAATTGAGCAGTTTGGTGACCTTAATATAACTGCAATCAAGATAACGCCTCATTTTCATGAGACTACACCTGGTTTGAAAACGATATTTGAGAAAAAGAGCTATTCTATATATGAAGAGACGAACAGCAAGTTATCAAAAGATACATCGCGTATGCTTAAGTCGGGAGCCGTGAAGGTTTACTTTGCCAAAGTCTTTGATGACCGGTTGCTATTTGTTTTCAATAAAATTAAGGATCTTATTCCTAAAGGTACTCCCATTATATGTGAATCTCCTGCCTTGAGAAACTATATTGAGCCAGGAGTATTTGTTATAATGAGCTCAGAAACCACTAATAAGCGTAAAGATATAAATCACTTACAAGCTTTACCTCATGTAATGTTCAAGCTGGAAGAGTTGAACAAAATCAGTGAAATTCCCATAGAATTTGAAAATGGCAGATGGCAAACAATTAGTGCCTAGAGTGAGCTAGAGTTTGGAGTGCCTAAAGTTAAAGATTCCTAACTCTGGGCATTCTAGGCACTTTAGGCACTTAAAACTTTTCATTCTATTTCTCCTCATCTATATCCGATATATCTTTCCCCAGCTTGGCTTTTATCCTTTCGAGATCATGCTTCATCCCGGCAACAGCCTTAATCAGTTGTTTTTCCGGCAATACAGGATCGGGTAATTCGCTACTGATATAATTAACAAATTTCCATATCTCTTTTACCTCGTTTACGTGTACCTCATAAGGTTCATAAACCGGGTTGAGCGAATAAAGTACAAGCTTGCCGTCTTTAGTCAAATTATTTTCGACCACCTTGAAGACAATTCCGTCGTCGATAGTAAATACCACATAAGCTTTTCCGCTGATAATCTGCATCCAGTCCTGGAGAAATTCTCCAGTCACCCATGAGCCGTCCGGTATAGGAAGCATAGAATCTCCTTTCAGCTGAAATGTCCTGTATTTCTTTTTATCGGAAAGAAACGGCAGCGTAAATACAGGGAGTTCGCCAATATATTCGGGATCAGCATATCCCGTCGTATAGCCCGCTTTTGCCTTTTCAGGCACCAGTTCAATGTTTTCCCTGTTGTTGGAATTTACGGTTGTTGTCAGTACTCTGAGGTTGCTTCCTTTTACATAGGCATCATATCCTCTTTCAAGTTCACCAAGCTGACTTTCTGATAATTTTGAAATATCCAGCTTAAGAATAGTATCGATAGCAATGTTAAAATAGCCGGAGAAAGATATCAGGATCTCTATTCCCGGCTGAGCAACACCGTTCTCATAACCGCTCAGGGTTGAACGTTTAAGGTTCAGGGCAAAAGCCACATCATCCTGTGTTCTGCCTCTCCTTTTTCTTAAAAATTTTATGTTTGACGCAAAGTACATAATGAAAATTGATTATATTGTAATCATATAATTGATTATATTCTAATCAAAAGTAAAACATAATTGTTATATGTACAAGAAAAAAGGAATATTTTTTAGAAAAATTCGGATCAGGGAGTTGGAGATTGCTTCGTCGCTTCGCTCCTCGCAATGACCGTAGCTCTTATTAACTTCGGTTCAGCTCCCAACCTGAACCATTCTTACCTGCTCTGTCATTGCGAGCCCGACGAAGGAGGGCGTGGCAATCTCACCATCCCATTACGACTATTAAAATTTACATTATGATCTTATCCGGCAACATAGACCGATCAGTTCTGCATCTTGACCTCGATACTTTTTTTGTATCTGTTGAGAGGCTTAAGAACAGCCGCCTGAACGGGAAGCCGGTCATAATAGGCGGCATGTCTGACCGCGGAGTCGTATCGAGCTGCAGCTATGAGGCTCGGAAGTACGGTGTAAGCTCCGCTATGCCAATGAAAATGGCCAGGAATATGTGTCCCGATGCCATAGTGATAAGAGGCGACATGGAACTTTACACCAACTATTCAAACATAGTGACCGGTATAATTGCCGAAAGAGCGCCGCTGTATGAGAAAGCATCGGTTGATGAGCATTACATCGATCTCACAGGGATGGACCGTTTCTACGGATGCTACAAATGGTCCCATGAGTTGCGTCAGTGTATAATAAAAGAGACAGGGCTGCCAATATCAATCGGACTTTCAGTAAATAAAACCGTATCAAAAATAGCAACCGGAGAGGCAAAGCCAAACGGGGAAATTGAGGTGCAAAAAGAGATTGTGCTTCCGTTCCTCGATCCTCTCTCAATAAGAAAAATACCAATGATTGGTCAGAAGACCTACCAGGTACTGCGTTCGATGGGCATTGCCACAATTTATACTCTGAGGAATATTCCTGTCGAGATGCTTGAAAAGCTGATGGGTAAAAATGGTATCGAAATGTGGAAAAGAGCCAATGGCATCGACTCCACTCCCGTTATCAGCTACTCGGAACAGAAATCAATAAGCACTGAACATACTTTCGAAAAAGACACCACCGACATGGTGAGACTGAATCAACTGCTGGTAAGCATGGTGGAGAAGATCGCATTTGAGCTGAGAAAACAGGAGAAACTCACTTCATGCGTTACTGTCAAGATAAGGTATTCAAACTTCGATACACACACACTGCAGAAACGGATACCATATACATCATTTGACCATGTTCTTGCCGATATCACCAAAGAACTTTTTGCCAGGCTCTACCAGAGACGCATGCTAATAAGACTTATTGGCGTAAGATTCAGCCATATGGTAAGAGGAGTTCAGCAGCTTGACATGTTTGACGATACTCCTGAAAAGGTCAGACTCTACATGGCAATGGACAGGATCAGGAAGCGTTTCGGGCGAAATGCGGTCAGGAGAGCTTCAGGAGTGATGACTGTAAGCGAAAGAGAGGAAAAAGCCCTTAAACAGCTCGAAAACGCTCTAAAAGAACAGAATATGATGGAGGAAAGACTCCGGGGAGGGTATTGGCATTAGAAACTGGGTATATGGCACGCGATATGCGGTGTGCGGTGTGCGGAATTCTTTTAACCGCAAAGGTCGCAAAGAAGGCGCAAAGTACACAAAGAAAAATCAATTAAGAACTTACACTGAGTTGCACAGAGGAACACAGAGGAGAAAACAAATCAAGGCGAAACCAGCAACGAGCAACAAGCACCTATGTATTTAAATTGTCACTCATACTACAGTCTACGCTACGGAACCATGTCCGTTGAACAGCTTGTGCAGAAAGCGCTCGTTGCAGGGTCAGATACTATTGTGCTTACTGACATAAACAACTCTACCGGAATTCCGGAATTTGCAGGCGAATGCAGCAAAAACAATATAAGGCCTGTTGCAGGCATCGAATTCCGAAATGACAATGAACTTCAGTACATAGGGATTGCACGCAATAACAGAGGCCTGCAGGAACTGAATGAATTTTTATCGGAGCTGAATTTCAATAAATCAACAATCCCATTTCCCGCACCTCAATTCTCCGAATCGTACATAATATACTCTCTTAAAAAAATTCCTTCACGTAATCTATTCGATAATGAACACATTGGGATTAAACCAAAAGAGCTGAACAGCCTTCTGACGCTGACTTCATCAATTAACAGGAACCTTTTGGTCCTGCTGCTACCGGTTACATTTGCCACGACAGATGACATATTCATTCACAGGAGCCTCAGGGCAGTCGACAACAATATTCTCCTCAGTCATCTTCAGCAGCGGCAATGCGCCGGAGAAGATGAATTCTTCAAAGATGCGGACTATATTGAAAAGATCACGAAAGAATACCCCTGGTTATTTGATAGTACAAAAAAGCTTCTGGATGACTGTGATTTACAGTTTGACCGTGAAAGCCTTAAAAACAAAAAGATCTATTCTGCCAGCAGATATGACGATAAGCTGCTTCTCGAAAAACTCGCCTGGGACGGAATGGCATACCGGTACGGCCGACAAAACAATGAAGCAAAGAAAAGGGTTAAGCATGAACTTGAGATAATCGACAGACTCGGTTTCTCTGCCTACTTCCTGATAACATGGGACATTGTAAGATATTCAATGGCGTGTGGTTTTTATCATGTAGGCCGGGGAAGCGGTGCTAATTCAGTAGTTGCTTATTGTCTGAAAATCACTAATGTTGACCCTATTGATCTAAACCTTTACTTCGAGAGATTCATAAACCCAAAACGAAGCAGTCCTCCCGACTTTGATATTGACTACTCCTGGAAAGAGCGGGATGAGGTCATTGATTATATTTTCAAGAGATATGGCTATAGTCATACTGCGCTTCTGGGCACTATGAGTACTTTCAGGGGAAAATCCATTGTCCGTGAACTTGGAAAAGTACATGGCCTGCCAAAAGAAGAGATTGATTCGCTTATCGATAATCCTTCGGCGGAAACAAACCGGAATGAGATAACCAATACCATCTTCTCAACAGGACTGAAGATCGCTGACTTTCCCAACATGCGGAGTATCCATGCCGGCGGAATACTCATCTCTGAAGAACCTATTACATGCTACACAGCTCTTGATATGCCTCCGAAAGGTTTCCCCACCACCCAGTGGGACATGTACACTGCCGAAGAGATTGGCTTTGAGAAACTCGATATTCTCAGCCAGAGGGGAATAGGTCATATCCGTGAAAGTGCGGAAATAATCCTGCGCAATCGTGGTATCGATGTTGATGTTCACGCAGTACAGAAATTCAAAAACGACGAAAAGGTAAAGGAGTACCTGAAAATCGGTGAGACAAAAGGATGCTTCTATATCGAAAGTCCTGCAATGAGGGGCCTTCTGAAAAAGCTGAGGTGCGATAACTACACTACCCTTGTTGCAGCCAGTTCTGTGATAAGGCCCGGTGTTGCACGTTCAGGTATGATGAAAGAGTATATCTACAGATTTCATAATCCCGGAAAATTCGAATATATACATCCTGTAATGAAGGAACAGCTTGAAGAGACATTTGGTGTCATGGTGTACCAGGAAGATGTGCTTAAAGTCTGTCATCACTTCGCAGGACTGGATCTTTCTGATGCCGACACCCTGCGCCGGGCCATGAGCGGAAAATACAGGTCGAAACAGGAGATGCAACGGATTACTGAAAGATTCTTCTCAAACTGTCATGAAAAGGGCTATAGCGATGCGGTTACAAAAGAAGTCTGGCGACAGATTGAGTCATTTGCCGGGTATTCTTTCTCAAAGGCCCACTCTGCATCATATGCCGTTGAGAGCTTCCAGAGCCTTTACCTTAAAGCACATTATCCGCTTGAGTTCATGGTAGCAGTAATAAATAACTTTGGAGGTTTTTACCGTACCTGGGTTTATGTGCATGAAGCCAGAAGGTTTGGAGCAACTATCCAGCTGCCCTGCGTGAACAGGAGCAATTATAAAACAACAATTTATGGCACAGATATATACATTGGCTTCATCCATATTATGAGCCTTGAATATAAGCTAGCACAATCAATTGAGGAGATACGCAATGAAGAAGGTCCATTCTCCGATCTTTACGATTTTGTTATGAGGGTAAATCCCGGACTTGAGCAGGTAATTCTTCTTATTAAAGCAGGGGCATTCAGATTTACAGGAAAGAAGAAGGCGGTTCTTCTGTGGGAGGCACATATGATGATCAACAAAAACAAACCGGATAATATCCGCCCGCTCTTCTCCTCTCCTGTCCGTGATTTCTCACTCCCCGACCTTGTACAGGGACAGATCGAAGATGTGTATGATGAAATTGAGCTATTTGGTTTTCCTGTCACAATGAGCTGGTTCGATATGCTTGAAACTAACTTCAGGGGCGAGGTCGCAGCACACGAAATGAGCACGTATACAGGAAAGAAAGTCAGGATGGTCGGACACCTGGTTACTGTAAAGTATATTAAAACAATAAAAAATGACTGGATGAATTTCGGATGCTTTATCGATTCAGAAGGTAATTTCTTTGATACTACCCATTTCTCTCAATCGCTTCAAAACTGGCCGTTTAAGGGAAGCGGCACATACCTTATTCTCGGCAAAGTTGTGGAAGAATTCGGATTCCCTTCACTCGAGGTGGAGAAAATGGCCAAACTGCCTGTTAAGCCCGATCAGAGATACTGATCTCTTGTTCCTGATTTCTGGTTTCTGGTTTCTGGTTTCTGGTTTCTGGTTCCCGGTTGCTTAGCCGTCTTGATTTTGCCCTGTGCCCTGAGCCCTAAGCATTATCATACCGGGTCACCTTCAGTATCCCTTTAATACCCTGAATTCTTCTCATTATTCCATAAAGAAGATCAGTATTCGGCACTATTATATTAAGTATCCCTTCAAACATTCCGTCAGCCATATTATAATTGAAACTCCTCACAACTGCTTTTTGATCGGTAATTACATCAGCAATTTTATTTACCATACCTACATCTTCTATACCTGTTATTTTAATTGCTGCTACGAAAGAGGGAGTGTTCTTCGACTTCGACCATCGGGCAGCTATCACTCTGTACGGATACCTTGCCATCATATTATGAGCATTAGGGCAGCTGGTTCGGTGAATTTTTATCCCTTCAGAAATAGTGACAAAACCAAAAACGCTGTCACCGAATACCGGATTGCAGCATTTCGAAAGCTTATAGTCAAGCCCTTCAACCCTGTCTTCAATGATCAGGTAATCAGAAATCTGGGAATCAGCCTGTTCCTTTAACTCCCTCTCCGGCAATGCTATCACCTGCGTACTTACCTCTGGCGCTTCCTCTCTTAATAAAACTTCTTTAATCTGAAGGAGCTCTATCTTTTCTGTTGCAATCTGATAATACAGGTCCTGTGCTGTCTTTACATTAAAAGAGTTAAGGAGCTTTTGAATAAGGGTATCACCATACACTATTTTCCAGTTCTTCATCCGCCTGATAAGTATCTCCTTCCCATCAGTTGCAGACTTGGTTTTCTCTTCATTAAGTACCTGCTTAATTTTTGTTTTGGCTTTTGTTGTTACCACAAATGAAAGCCAATCCTGTTTAGGCTTCTGATTTTTTGATCTTATGATCGAAACATGATCGCCATTTTGCAAGACATACCTAATCGTCACATTCTTACCATTAACTTTGCCTCCGACACATGAAGTTCCTACTGCAGTATGAATATCGAAGGCAAAATCCAGCACTGTCGCACCGGCAGGTAGTTGGCGAAGATCACCTTTTGGAGTAAATACAAAAATTTCATCGGTATATAAACCCGAACGTACCTGATCTAGAAATGCATTATCCTCTTTCTCGGATGATTCAAGTATTTCGCGCATCTTTGACAACCATGAATCAAGTCCTCCTTCCCCCTTGATTCCTTTATATTTGAAGTGTGCAGCCAATCCTTTTTCTGCAATCTCATCCATCCTGGAAGAGCGAATTTGCACTTCAACCCATTTTCCCCTCGGCCCTACAACAGTGGTATGAAGCGATTCGTATCCATTCGATTTTGGTATCGAGATCCAGTCGCGTAACCGACTTGGGTTAGGCTGATATAAATCAGTGACAACAGAATAGGCTCTCCAGCAATCAGATTTTTCGTTTTCAACTGGACTATCAATAATTATTCTTACAGCAAACAGATCATATACTTCCTCGAATTCCACACCCTGCTTTTTCATTTTTAGCATTATGGAATGTATTGATTTAGTGCGGCTTTTGATAGTGAATCTAAAGCCCTCCTTTTCAAGCTTTTCTTTCATGGGGCCAGAGAAATCCCTGATCAGTTTATTCCTCGATGCAGTAGTTTGCTTCAGCCGGCAATCGACATAATTATATTGTTCCGGTTCAAGATATTTCACTGAAAGATCCTCCATTTCCGATTTTATATTGTAAAATCCAAGCCTGTGTGCAAGAGGTGCATAGAGGAAATATGTCTCCGAAGCCAGAGGTATCCTATCCTTTTCAGGAGCATTGTCAAGATTACGCATATATTCAAGCCGTTCTATCAGCTTGATTAGTATAACCCTTACGTCATCTGCAAGACTCAAGAGCAGTTTCCGGAAATTCTCAGCCTGGTAAGATGACTGCATTGAATCAATGCTGGTAATACGGGAAAATCCATTCAATATTTCAACAACTTTTATACCGAACTCTGCTTCGAGTTCCTTTGTACTTATACTAAGATTATTATAAGAATCGTGCAATAATGCTGTGATAATCGATGTAAGTCCAAGTCCCATTTCACCAGCTATAATTCTTGCAACTGACAGGGCATGAAGAATCTCTGGTTCACCGGTAAGTATTATTTTATTACCACATGCTTCCATGGCAAGATCCAGGGCTCTTCTGATTAAATGATTATCTTCTGGCGGTACAGTGCTTTTTGCTGCAAGAAGCAATTCCCTGTAACCGCTGTCTATTTTCTTTGAGTCAGCATTCATCAACATCGGCACAATTACATTTACTCTATTAACTAAAAAATATACAAATAGTTCTGTTGCAGAAAAAAAATCCCCGGAACTCTCTGGGAACCGGGGATTTTAGAAACAGTTCTTTTTTATCTGAATGAGATCCCCAACCCTGCTGTAAGAACATTATATTGGGCCTTTGTATAATCAGCATGGATTGTAACAACAGCCAGTTTTATTCTGAAACCTATATTAGCTCTTAAACCCGAGAAGTTATTTATGTCCATATTAGGAAAATCCGAACCTTTCTTAATGCCGGTATTATTATATTGTACGAAAGGTGTCCCATTTGTAGGTGTTACTAAAACAGGTGTAGGGAAATTGCCTGTCAGGTCAATGGCAGTTTTTGTTTTGCAGTAACCAAGTCCTCCATAAAATGTGATTACCGGAAGATTGAGCGATGCAATTGCACTTATATTTAATGCCTGAACGTTTATTTTAAGATTCTGGTTATTAAATGAGGTTGCTATATCATACGGAGCAGAATAAGCGCTGAGGCCCGGATCAGGTTGTAAATCCACTGGAACATTTCCCATAAGCTTTGTGTACCCGGCAAAAAGTGAGACATCAAAAGGTAATAATTTATTGCCAGGCACATATTGCATAATACTGTGAAGGAGACCTACCCCGAATAAAGAAACATTGCCATTCTTGATGTTTATTTTCGGCATGAATCTTACTTTCAATTCTGTTCCAAGAGGAAGGCCAAGACCGATTTGAGCAATAGGAACAGGTACATATCTCCACGCAGTTCCCGGAGGTGTATTAAAAGTAAGAAGTGTAATTCCGTTTGATTTATATGTCATCAAAGGACCCTTGTTATCCGGTCCTGCAACAGTAGATGCCAGACCTGACCCTGTCAATGATGATGAAAGTCCGATCTTGGATACATCAAATGTTTCGGCAGATGTTGGAACAATCCCCACACTTATGCCTGTTGTGATATCGAATCCAAGAAGTTTATGTGGTTTGGCAGTATTATACCAGTCACCGCTAAGACCTGCGCCAAAAGCATTTGCAAAAGGTGAAATATATGCCTGAAGGTATTTTGCACCGTCAATCGGACCACTTCTCAGGAAATTAACATCCTTAAATTGAGAAAAAGATTCAATTGAAATCAAAATCAGGCTGATTATCAGAACCCCGGATCGTTTAATTAATTGATTGCTCATAGGTTTAGAATTGGTTCATATTTCAAATTATCACAAATATAAAAAAATCATTCTTATGATGTGGTTTGGATACTGACCCATCTTATGATTTGACCAAATCTATCGAACTATGGTTGCTTCAAGAATTTAATAATACTTTATTTACTTTTCAGGACTTTTCTTTTCAATTTTATCAAGACTTTTAAGCTCTTGTATATCAATACTTTTTGACATATCTGAAATTGTCTTGAGATTGAGTTCTCCTTTTATCGAGATCAGAGAATTCCCTCCCGGGCCACCTTTAATAACAAGCAACTCGGAAATTGTATTTCCACTTTGTTTTATGAGAAATTTAGTAATATCCTGGCCCTCTTTAACCACCATAAGTTCCTCATAAACTGACAGATCAAGCTTTTTGCTAAGTTCAGTATAAAAATTAAGATTTTTATTAAGCAACGAATCTTCCACAGTAAGAATCTTTATTGATTTCAGTCTGTTTATAACATTATCTGCATCTTTATTATCTGCATCTTTATTGGCAAACAGGCTGAACATTTTGCTTGATATTGAAACAACGGTGAATCCCTGTTTTTCCGAGTACCTGTTAAACATCTCATCCACAGGATTGCTTTGTGCCTGTATCATTAAGGTAAGGCATAATGCGGTGAAGGAAAGAAAAATCTTTTTCATATTATTGATTTTTATTTGTTTAAATTCTTCTCAACATTTATATGAGATAATGAAATGGCTTTTTGAATATAATCAAGGCTTTTCAGCTTCTTTTCAACAATCCTTGATGGTTTATTAATAGTCTCAAAGCTCTTTCTTGTAATCTCATTCATTTTACCAACCGGTTCAAGAACCTGGGCACCATGGTTCAGTTGAGATGAAACGTCGCGGAGAATTTTTACTGTTTCGGCATATGCCATTTCAGGATCTGTGAAAGTATCCCTTGAATCTGTTTTGTTAAAAAAGAGGAAGTATGATCCCACCAATATAAGTAAACCAGCGGCAGCACTCAAGAAAGGAAGCAGGTACCTGGATATTTTTTCTGACCTGCCGTTAATTTCAGAAGCATCAATTCCTGCCATGAGCCTGGCTTCAAAGTCGATTGAAGGCTCACTAAATTCTGCAGCTTCAGTATAGTAGCTGAAGATAAGCTTCTCTGCTTCATAACCGTCAGGAATATTATCTTTCCTGAAATAGTTTCTTAAGGAACTCTCCTCTTCTTCAGTACTCTCTCCGTTATAATACTTTTCGATCAATCTCTTTAATTCCTCTTCGTTCATACTGATATTTATTAAATTCATCTCTTATCATTTTTCTGGCTCTTGACAATGTAACTCGTAAAGTATTGATATTATTCTCAGTCTTCCCTGCAATTTCCTCATAAGACAACCCATCTATCTCCCTGAGTTGTATCACATTTTTATATATGTCTGGCAGGTTATTAATAATATTGTGTAAAATATCTGCGGATTCTCTGCTTTCCATAATTTCAAATGGCGATGCACTATCCCCATTATTAATATCTTGCCTTTCGTGCTCCTCCTGATTCTGGTGTTTTCTCTTTCTAAGCTGATCGATGCAAAAATTTTTAATCATCGTAATTGCCAAAGCACCAATGCTATTATAATCATTAAGTTTATCACCCAGTTTCCAGAGTTTTATGAAAACCTCCTGAACGGCATCTTCCGCTTCCTCCTGATTTCGGAGGATGCGGAAGGCATATCCGTACAAATTACGGTTAAGCTGTCGGACAAGATCATTAAAATCAGCCCTGGTCATTATTGCAACTGGCAATTATTACAATTCTTATAAAGATAACTACATTATTAATTACTTAGATAATTCGGTCAGGGATGATCCATTGTTCTTCCTGACATCATCAGAAAACTTTTTTGCTTCTTCAAAAGTCATGTTGCCTTTAACCTGTATCAGAGCATTATCATCTCCTCCTGCTATCAGTAAGAACTCCCTGAATCTGTTACCTTCGGAACGGACAAGCATCCTCAGATCCTGATCTGATTTTTTTACTCTCATGAATTCATCATAATTTTTCAGGTCAATATCATTAATCACCATCTTATAGAAGTTCTCAACTTTCATGCTTTTATCCTCCTGTGCAAGTATGCGTATCTCTGTAATATGCAAGGGAATTGAGTTTTCATCATCTTTGTCGGCAAAGCAATGGGCGAGTTTGAGCAGATTGCCATTTATTGTAACTGTTGTGAATCCATCTCTCCCGGCATATTTTTCAAAAAGGTCATCGATGGATTTCTGGCCATATGCCAGGCCTGTTGCGATCGTTAAAACGATAAGAACAAATAGTTTTTTCATAACGCATGTATTTAATTATTAATTGGTTTTTAATACATGACGCAGGGAAGAAGATTTCATTACAAAGATTTTCCAGCCAAAACATCTACATATTTAAAATCGGACTTGGGACATGAGATTGCTTCGTCTCCGCCAACTGGCGGATCCTCGCAATGACCGTGTTATTTGCTTAATTGGTAAGAGCCCAGACAGAATTAACCATACGTGCACTGTTATTGCGAGCCCGACGAAGGAGGGCGCGGCAATCTTATAATCCCATTTTGAAATTATTTCAATGGCGATTTCGGCTCCTTCGACATTTCATAATAATAAGCCCTGTCCACAACAGTAGGGATTATCCTCTGGAACAGTGCTGTAAGTCGTCCTTCCCATGTAAGAAGCTTGTTTCGCTTTTTCTTGCGGATTCCTTTCAGCACCCATTTCGCAACATATTCAGGCGACATAAGTTTTCTTTCATTTCTGGGCGACTCTCCCTGTTCTTCACCATTTGCAGTCAGAGCATGTTTTCTTATTTCGCTGGAAGTAAATCCAGGGGCAATAATCATTACATGCAATCCCGTCCGCAGATTTTCGATTCTTATCGTTTCGAGAAAACCATGAATTGCAAATTTTGAGGCTGAGTATCCGGTGCGACCCGGCAGTCCATGAAAACCGGCAACTGAAGAAACCCCTATTAACGATCCTTTGCTTTCTATAAGATAGGGTAAAGCAAATTTGGTACAATAAACTGTGCCCCAGAAATTTACGTTCATCAATCGATGAAGCACTTTAACGTCGACATCTATGAATGCTGCTCTCATGGATAGTCCTGCATTGTTTACAAGTATATCAATCCTGCCGTATTTTTCAATTGTCAGATCTACTAGTTTTTTACAATCTTTTTCAATGCTGACATCAGTTTTTACAACGATCGCCACGCCACCGAATAACAATATCTCTTTCTCAATCTCATAAAGTTTAACTTCTGTTCGTGCAGCAAGAACAACCTTGCTGCCATTTAAAGCAAACTCACATGCAATTGCTTTTCCGATTCCGGAAGAGGCTCCGGTAACTATTACAACTTTGTCTTTAAAAAGATTTTTCATGATCATGCCTTTAATTTAGACAATCCGATATACTAAAGTACAGAATAAAAATAATTGAAATTGATCCCGATAAAATTATCAGCTAAATATACTGTAATAATTGATCTTTGATTGAAAACGCTGATCTTAAGTATGTTAGGATATGTTAAAAAAAAGGAAAGTGATTACTTTCCTTTTTGTGATCCAGCTGGGGCTCGAACCCAGGACCCCATCCTTAAAAGGGATGTGCTCTACCAGCTGAGCTACTGAATCCTCCTCTATTTTTGCGAGTGCAAATGTATGATAATTTTATTTTAAAGCAAAAGAATGGAATCTTTTTTCCTGGATATTTAACCATTTTCCATGTTGAACAAAATAGGCCAGTGTATAATTGATTAATAATTGAATAAATGCTACCTCGATAAAACCGGTATCTGCCTATTTATTGATTCCTCAAGGGATATTAAGGTTTCGGTACGGGTTATACCCTGAATGTTTTGGATTGTATCGGTTAGTATCATACGAAGGTGCTCATTATCACGTGTATATACTTTGATAAATAGTGAATAATTGCCTGTTGTATAATGACATTCTATAATCTCCGGAATATCCCGGAATTTTTCAATTACCTCCCTGAAATGACCAGGGTGATCCAGAAATATTCCAATATATGCACAGGTCTTAAAACCTACCATAACAGGATCAACCTTAAATTCTGACCCTCTTATTACACCAATCCTTATCAGGCGCTGTACACGCTGATGGATAGCTGCGCCGGAAACACCACATTCCCTGGCAACTTCAAGGTACGGAATCCTAGCATTTTTCGTGATAATGTCGAGAATCTTCTTATCAAGATTATCAATTTGTAAATTTTCAGACATATCTGGAGTAGTTAATTAATAGATTGAAACAATATGTTTTTATTTTCTTACAAATTTAAAGGAAAAATGATAGAATGTAATAATCTGCACTAAAATGTTTAAACAATCATTAGTCAGATTTTATAAGGTCAGTGAGTACGGTTAATGTAACCCACAATTTCTTTTATATCAGAAAAACCCTTTTTAAGAAGATAGCTTTCAATTCCCTCAAGCACTTTAACTGAAGCCTGAGGATCAATAAATGATGCTGTGCCAACCTGGATTGCACTTGCGCCGGCAAGCAGAAATTCCAAAGCATCTGAGGCAGAACTAATTCCTCCAATCCCGATAACAGGTATCTTAACAGCGTTTGCTACCTGCCAGACCATTCTCAGCGCTACCGGTTTAACTGCTGGTCCCGATAGTCCCCCTGTGATAGTAGAAAGCGATGGTTCCATATTTACTACATCAACTGCCATGCCCAGCAAAGTATTTATGAGTGATACGGAATCAGCACCTTCCTCTTCAATAACCCTGGCAAAATCGACAATATTCGTAACATTAGGAGATAATTTAACAATCAGTTTTTTGGAATAGACTGATCTGACCTCCCGGGTTACTTCCCTTGCGGAAGAGAGATTGGTTCCAAATGCCATTCCTCCCATTTTCACATTCGGACAAGAAATATTCAACTCAATTGCATGTATTTTTTCAAGTTTATTAATCCTTTCAGCCAGAGCTATATAATCCTCTATTGTGCTTCCGTTTATATTTACTATTGCATTGGTATCATATTTAAGGATATGCTGATAAATGGTTTTTTCGAAGTAATCAATACCTTTATTCTGCAAGCCAACTGAATTCAGCATTCCTGATGGTGTTTCGGCCATTCTTGGATAATGATTTCCTTCTCTCGGCTCCAGTGTGGTGCCCTTAAGAACTATTCCTCCCAACCTCGAAACATCAAAAAAATCATCATATTCCGATCCATTTCCGAATGTTCCTGAGGCAGTCAGAACCGGATTCTTAAAATAAAGATCACCTATTGAAAAACCGAGATTCACCATTTTAAATCATTTATGTTGAAAACGGGTCCGTCAATACAGGTGCAAAGATTGCCCTTTACAGTATCTACAACACAACACAGGCAGGCTCCTATTCCGCATGCCATCAGGTTTTCGAGAGACACTTCACAGAGGATATTCCGACTTTGGCAGTATTTTGAAATCGACTTCATCATAGATTCAGGACCACAACAATAAATCCTGTTGTATTTTTGCGAGGAAAGTATGGAATGACTAGTTAAATAACCTTTTTCTCCCATAGAGCCATCTTCTGTAGTTACGAAAACACTTCCGGTTTTAATATATTCTTCAAATTCAATAATCCGTTCCTTGTTCCTGAATCCCAGGAGTATATCAGGGGTATTACCGTGCGATTTCAAATATTTTGCGAGAAATAATAACGGGGCAATACCGCAACCGCCTCCTGCAAGCAGCACCTTTTCTTTTTCACCTGGTAAGGAAAATGAATTACCCAACGGGTAGACAAGATTTAGAATATCGCCTGTCACAAGTTTTGAGAGAGTTTTTGTTCCCTTTCCGGCAATCTGTATGAGAAGTTTAAAGGTATTATTCTCATAATCCACATCGTGAATCGAAATGGGTCTGCGAAGAAATGTTCCTGCACTGTCATCTACTCTTACTTGTGCAAACTGGCCCGGTTTAAAATCCGGAATTTTAGTATTCCCTAATAATTCTAGAATAAAAAAATCATTATTAAGACGCTTATTTTCAATTACTTTTAAATCTTCAATACGCTTTGCCATTACAAGTGCGTTTATGGCAAAGATAGCTGTAATGTATGATTTCAAAAAATTTAATCAGAGGATAATTTTTGATCAACAAAATCAAAAGCACTTCATCAGTCTCGCGGAAAAAACTCTTCAAAACTGTTATTGTTATAGAACCATACTATTTTAACAACTTCAGGAGATGATTTTTCATTAGCAAAATGAGAATCTTTAGCTGTTTTCCCTTTCATAACATTTTTATAATCTAATACTTCACTATCTTGATGATTGGCTTCTATTTTAATGTTTTCCTGGCTTGTTACTGGTTCAAAGTCAAACAGATTATGCATTTTAACGTCTTTGTACATCGATCCCTTGCCAAATAACAACCAGTCCGTCGATATAAGAGGATATTTACCAAGCATTTTTAATATAAAATCCAGACTTGGATTATTTCTTCCTGAAAGTATATGGGAGATCCCTGAAGCCTGAACTCCGATTTCTTCTGCTAACTGAGCAGAGGATTTGTTTTCACTTCTTAAAAACTCAATTAAACGCTCTTTCATTATCAGAAAAATTAATATTACAAATGTAAATAATATAAAGTTTCCATATGTAACGTAATTGAATTACATGTGTCATTTCACTAAAACGCAATATTATTCCATATTTCACTAAAAATGTATCTATCTGATTATATAGTAATTATAACAACAACTTATATAAAGCTATACTATAGTTTAGGTATATATAGTTATAGTATATAGTGTTTTATCCCACATTTCTAAAGATAATTCATGCCAAACCTTATAAAAGACAAGAAAATAAGTATTAAATACTATAACTAACTTTTATATATTATTGATATTTCGTGTATTATGAATAACTAGTTAGCTTAAATCAAATAATTTAATTATGTAATCTTTAAATAAATGGATTCCAATTACATATGTAAATAATAGAGCTGATTATCTGACATTACAGATGTAATGTCCACTGTTTCTATGGCAACACACTCTATTTTAAAGTGAAAACTAAAATTTCCGAAATTTTTAAAATTCATTCAAATATGATCTTTCTTAAAAAATCGAAATTTCCAATCCATTGTCAATGTCCAGAGTAAATATTCAATTCTGAAGAGGTTTAGATTTTAATCAGAAAATAGGATATGTACGATTCCTGGCTTTATCAATTGCTCTCTAAAATATTAATGTGCTCTGCACCTTCTGTTTCACCTAAAACTGTTTTCTACAAATATTTTGGTGCTACGCACCTTGTTCCAACAAAAGAAAAGCGGCAGAGCCGCATAATATTTGTAGAAATGCAATCGAGACTTAAAATCTAAGGTGCACACAGTAATATTATCTTCTGTCAAGAAAGACCTAAAAGGATTTATTTAAAGAAATAATAAGTCAGGCTGAGCTATTCTGGTTTAAAATTTTTCGCTGCCACATCATCAAATTCATTCTCAGAACGTGCAATCACTGCAGTAGCGAGGCAATTACCGATTACATTGACAGAAGTACGGGCCATATCCATTAATACGTCGATCCCAAGAATAATAAACACAGGTTCCACCGGCAGACCGAAGCTAACAACAGTTCCAAGTAATATCACAAGAGCAGCTCTTGACACTCCGGCCACACCTTTGCTGGTAAGCATAAGAGTAAAGCAAATAACAATCTGTTTAACAATCGGAAGGTCAATACCTGCTGCCTGTGCGACAAATATTGATGCCAGTGACAGATATAATGTTGTTCCGTCAAGATTAAAGCTATAACCGGTAGGTATAACGAATGCGACAATTTTCCTGGGAATTCCAAACTTCTCCATAGATTCCATTGCAGATGGAAGTGCAGATTCGGAGTTTGAGGTTGCAAATGCAATTGTAGCAGGTTCTGAAACAGCCCTGATAAATGGCCGGATAGGTATCCTGAAAATCAAAGCTACTGGAAGCAGAACAAAACCAAGGAAAACAACCAGGGCTACATATAACGTTGCCAATAATTTAAAAAGCGCATATAGAATATCAAGTCCCATATGCCCCACGGTATAGGCAATGGCTGCAAATACAGCAACTGGGGCATAATACATGATAATGTTTGTGAACTTAAACATTATTTCTGCGAGGCTTTCGCTGAACCTTATCATTGGCACCCGGTACTTTTCTCTGACCATTGCTACTGCAATCCCGAAAATAATGCTGAAAATCACAATCTGCAATATCTGGCCTTCAAAAATAGATTTTGCTATATTTTCAGGAAAAATATGAAGTATAAAATCGCTTGCAGTCTGGACCTTAATGGAAGCAATTGGAGGCACATCGGGGTTCGGCGGCAAAACAACACCTACCCCGGCCTTACCGATATTAATTGCAAGAAGTCCTATAAATAAGGCAAGGGTGGATACTATCTCAAAATACAGTAGCGATTTCCAGCCCATTCTGCCAACCTGTTTAATATCTGCATGACCTGCTATGCCAACAACAAGGGTGGAAAACAGAAGCGGTGCTATAATGGTTTTAATCATCCTCAGGAAAATGTCGCTGAACACCTGGAGTTTCTTTGCAATTTCAGGAACATCATAACCGAATTCAGCCCCAGCTACCATGCAGACAAGTATCCATGTTGTTAGTGACCTCTTGCGGACAGCATGAATGACGAGAAGAATAATAGATATAATTCTGAATATCAGTAATAAATAGGAAGGAATCTTAAGAATATTGTTGACTTTTACAGCTAATAGAACTACAGTAATGCTTATGGCACTTACAAGCAAATAAGGAAATAATTTCCACACCTTTTGCATTAAATATCAATTTTATGCTGCTGAAATGAGAGCTTACAGCGATCAAATGCAACTACCTGAGCAATCTGCGTGTTCCTTACTGCTGCAACCTGAACATGAGTTCATTGTAGCTGCCAGTTCATATTCAGTTGCATCACGGACTTCCACAATTTTACCTGAAAAAAACAGATTAATTCCGGCCATAGGATGATTAAAATCCATTCTTACAAATGAATCGGTTATTTCATTAATAATTCCTGTCAGGGGATTGCCTTCCGAATCTGTCATAGGAACTTCGTTGCCAACCATACAAATGTCTTCGTTTATTTTTCCGTCGGTCTCAAATACTCCTATTGGAATGTTGATTATCATCTCTTCTCTTTTGTCTCCGTATGCCATTTCAGATTTAAGAGCAAAACTGAATTCATCGCCGGTTTTCAGAAGACTGATATTTGATTCAAATACAGGCAGTAATTTTCCTGTTCCATAAATAAATTTCAAAGGTCTGGTATCATCCAGAGTTTCAATAATTCTACCGTTTGAATCATTTTCCCTCAGTTCATAAATCAGGGAAACCGCTTTATTATTTTCAATTTTCATCCTAGCTGAATTTTTAAAAGTTCAAAGATAATTTATTTTGCAACTCAGCGACCAGACAATAAGCAATTTCAGGGTACTTATTAAAAAATCCCGACAAAAACTATAGATTTAAGAGTTGATTAGTAAATAAAACTGATCCTAATCTCAGGGTTACTGTAGAGGTTATACGGATTATCTAATGGCCACAAAACCATAAAGTTCAACGCGGATCTCCGTCCCAAATGCTGGCTTATGCCTCCGCCGACAAGTACTGTGTTCAGATAGAATCTCTCGGAAGTAAATGGATTGGGCCATTTCCAAAAGTATGAGTTAAGGCTTAGCAATTCATCTTCAGCATGAAGAAAAATTCCTGTATGGCTTCCCAGCGGAATAACTGAACTAAGATCCTGAATTACAGCAAGCTGAACATAGGCTTTTGCTCCCCATAATGCTGTTTCGGCAGAGGGATCTTTATAGTAACGGTAAGTGGGACCAATCGCAACTGCCACCCTGGGTAAAAGCCAGTATCCAATTACAGGCGAAACCTGGATATCAGTTATTGTCCCGAATTGTAAACCAAGGTTCCCGCCATAGAATAGTCTATCTTTAAAAGAAGGTATTCCATTATTATCCTTCTGGTCAAAAGGAAACTGATCTTCCTTGGCATTCTGCCCTGATATCATTGAAAATGAAATGAATACAAAAAGAATAATCAATACAATGATCCTCAGTTGACTTTTTTTTGCTATTATCCGGCTATGAAGTGTCATTTTTACAAATTTGTTACATAAAGAGTGAATGATACAAATAAACGAAAAAATGTATCCAATAATATATTATCGCTTCAATCTTTTTTAAAGAATAAAATGAAAGTCTTGCACGAGTAGCTTACCTTCGGTGAACTCGTCCCGATAAATCGGGACTCGGTTCCTCATTTCTCCGCCTTTCGGGGATTCATTAGAAATGACAGATCGGTCTTGCTTAGAAGCAGAGGAATCTCCTAAAGTATCTGACTGAACTTTACTTCTCTATTCTTTCAAATGAAGTTACCAATCCTTTTATCAGAGAGGAACTGAAACCGTTGTGTTCCATCTCATTTAACCCGACTATTGTGCATCCTTTAGGTGTAGTCACTTTATCGATTTCAAATTCAGGATGTTGATGTCTTTCAATTAATAGTTCTGCAGCTCCCTTAACAGTTTGATTAACAATAGCACTCGCCGTTGCGGCATCAAAACCAATCTGAATTCCGCCCTGGATCATCGCCCTTATAAACCTCAGAACATACGCCACCCCGCAAGCTCCCAGGATCGTTGCCGATTCCATTAATTCTTCTTCTATAATCATCGTAGTCCCTATCATATCAAAAAGAAACTTCACAGATTCAATATTTTCGGAATTAGTTCCGTTCTGACAAATACAGGTAACCGATTTTCCGACACTGGCTGATATATTTGGCATTGCTCTGAACACAGGCACCCCGGAATTTATTACTTCCTGTATCTTTCCTATAGTTATACCTGCAGTCACGGAAATAAGAATATGTCTGGCCGGATTGAGGTGATCCTTCAATTCTTCGAGAACGTTTACAATGTTATAAGGTTTTACGGCGATTATAATTAGGTTCGATTCCTTGACAGCCCTGATATTATCGGAAATCAGTCGTACTCCAGACCCCTTAAGTTCGGAAAGCTCTTCGATGTTTCGCCTGGTTGCAGTAATGCTTTTTGCAGGAATAGCTGCTTTCTTAAGCAATCCCAATAATATTGATATACCAATATTCCCGCAACCTATAATTGCCACTTTTTTGTCTGCCATCTCCTTTTTTATGCTTTTATTTAAAAACGGAATATCGAACTGTGTTTATTACTAATTTCAAATTAAAATATATTTAGCTAGTATTTACACAATTAAATGCAAATGTAAGATTAATAGTTTGAATATGATATTAAAACTTATCATATTGATTGATATTTTATATTGGCTGAATTTTGGTGCAATTTAAATTTTATAGAAAATCAAATTTGGTTATTGTTAAATATCTTCAGAATAAAAAAATTCATTTTTCAAGCATTATAGACAAAGAGTTTTAATCCCTTGGAAAAAGAAGTTTTTTAATTCTTCCTTTGTGTAACTTTGTGTTTCACTTTGTGATACTTGGTGATTGAATGAATCCTTTTTTACCACCAAGGAACACAAAGGTATACGCTAATTGTCACATAGAATTTTTAGACAAACATTAAAATCTATTAAGCTCGGAAAGTATATTAAAAGAAAGAAAAAACTTAAGCTAATGAATATCATTGTCAACGGAGGTACAAGAGGTATCGGAAGAGAGGTTGTAGATAACCTGTCGCAAGATACTAATAATCAGATCTTTGTTACTGGAAGAAATAAGGGTTTATTGAAAGACATTTCGAGAAGTTATAAGAACGTAAGAACATACTCAATTGATATGTCACTTTTTGATATTCAGACTAAAAAGTTCGAAGACGCACTTATGTCATCTTTCAAAAAAGTTGATATTCTTATAAATCTAGCAGGTTTCATGATTGCTAAGGACTTCATTGATATGACAAATAGTGAAGGCAGGTTGATAATGGAGACAAATTTCTTTGGTCCGGCATCACTTATCAGAGTTATTAAACCAATGATGCCAGCCGGATCTCACATCGTCAATGTTTCCAGTATGGGAGGTTTTCAGGGGAGTGAAAAATATAAGGGTCTTTCGTATTACAGCGCATCCAAAGCTGCCCTGGCGTGTCTGACAGAGTGTCTTGCAAATGAATTTACCGTTTATGGAATAAGTGTAAACTGTCTGGCTCTCGGTGCCGTTCAGACAGACATGCTTAATGAAGCATTTCCCGGATACAAAGCTCCTGTCAATGCAAAGCAAATGGCAGATTTCATATCCGGTTTTGCAATGACCGGACATAAGTTTTTCAACGGGAAAATATTGCCAGTGGCGGTTGGCAATCCTTGACTTTAAAATTTATCTATATATATGTCTTTATCTCAATCTTTCCATCCAATGCGAGCAGACCATTAAATGCAAGTGCCTTCAGTTCATCCTCGCCTGGGTAAACCTTTACTTCACCAATAAAACTGATCATGGATCTGATTTCGGAAATATAATTATCCTGGTATGCCATGCCTCCCGTGAGGATGATAGCATCAACTTTCCCCTTTAAAACAGCAGCCATTGCTCCTATTTCTTTTCCAACCTGGTAAGCAGCAGCTCTTCTGACAAGCAGTGCCTTTTCTTCACCGGCGTCGGCTCTGTTACAGACTTCAATAAAATTGTTAGTCCCTAGATAGGCCATCATTCCTCCTTTTCCGGTAATCATTGACTTAATGTCATCCTGTGAATATTTTCCACTGAAACAAAGGTCAGCCAGTTGACCTGATGGCAAACCTCCCGAGCGTTCAGGAGAAAAAGGGCCATCGCCGTTAAGAGCATTATTCACATCAATTACTTTTCCGTTTTTATGAGCACCGACACTAACACCTCCACCCATATGTGCTATTATCAGACTTAAATCTTCATATTTTCTACCTGATGATGCGGCATAAATACGTGCCACTGCTTTCTGATTCAGGGCGTGGAATATGGATTTTCTTCCTATTTCAGGATGACCCGATATCCTGGCAATTGCCTGAAGTTCATCCACTACAACAGGATCCACTATATATGCGGTTGCACAACAAAGAGAAGATGCGATTTCATCCGCAATAAGTCCCCCAAGATTACTGGCATGCTGACCTGAAAATCCTGCAGTCAGGTCATCCTTCATTCTTTGATTGACTTTATAAATACCTGATTCAATAGGTTTTACAAGACCACCACGACCTACTACGGCTGCGATTCTTGAAATATCAGTCTCTCTTTCCGATAGTTCATCCATTATCAGATTTTTCCTGAAATGAAACTGGTCAGTAATTTTTTCAAAATTTTTTAATTCCTCCGAGGTATGTCTGAGTGTTTTTTCAAAAATTAATCTATCTTCCTCGAAGAGAGAAAATTTAGTCGATGTTGAACCGGGGTTGATTGCCAGAATTAGTCGGGCTGTCATAAATAAAATAAATTTCAGGTTGTGCTTATTGGCTTAGGCCATCAGGCATGACAAAGCGATACAGTAATACTTCGATTTTTCGCTTTCACTTCTCGACATAACAATTACAGGTTTTTCGGTTCCTCTTATAAGTCCTGCCAATTCTCCATCAGCAAATAGCATAAGTCCTTTATAGAATGGATTACTCGATTCGAGTGATGGAAAGAGAAGGATATCTGCATCCCCATTTACCGGAGTATCAACTCCTTTAATTTCTGTGCTTTTTTTATCGCATGCTAGGAAAATATCGAGCGGACCATCCATAATGCAATTTGCAATCTGATTACGATCGGCCATCTTGCACATTATCGAATAATCAACCGAACTTTCAAAATGATGTCCCATCTTCTCCGTTGCGCTTATTAAGGCAATCTTTGGTTTGTCAACACCAAACCTGTTAGCCATTTCAATAGCATAATCGGCCATTGCAATTTTCTGATCAAGGTCAGGAAATGGTATCACAGCAGGATCGGTGATGAACAGAAGTTTATGATATGCTGGTATTTCCAGTGCACAAACATAGCTTAGCACAGCACCGGGAAGCATTAATCCTTTTTCTTTATCCATTACGGCTTTAAGAAACTGCTCCGTTCCGACAAGTCCTTTCATAACAATATCAGCATCACCGTTTTTTACCAGTCGAACTGCTTCAGAAGAAGCATTCTTCTCATTGTCAGCTTCAACCAGAATAAATTTACTTTCATCAATTCCTTCTGTCTTGCATGTTTTTTTGATTTCGGATTTCTTTCCTACAAGAATTGCTTCAATAAGGCCCTTTTTTACAGCGTAATTGATAGCACCGATGGTATTACTATCCTGGGCCCAGGCCACGACAACACGGTGCTTATTTTTAAGTGCGAGCACCTTTTGCTCCATCTGTTCGAGTGTCCTAATCATAATCTCAATATGTGCTGGCTGCTGCAGCTAAAAGTATACTGTCGAATTTTGCTTGTTCCGAATCGGATCTCGATGTAAGTACAATTGGAACCATGGCGCCGAGAATTATTGAAGCAACTTTGGCTTTGGCAAAGAAAACCAATGACTTGTATAGCACATTACCTACCTCAATGTCAGGCATCAGCAACAGATCAGTATCACCGGCTACTTCGCTTTTGATTCCTTTAAGCTGGGCACTTTCAAGGCTGACAGCATTATCGAAGGCAAGAGGCCCATCAATAATGCAATTTTTGATCTGGTCGCGTTGGTTCATTTTTGAGAGAAGAGCTGCATCCAAAGTCGCCTGCATGTTCTCATTTACCATTTCCACAGCACCGAGAACTGCCACCTTGGGCATTTTATAGCCCAGCCTGTTTAGACATGCAACTGAATTATTGACAATAGCAATTTTTTCATGAAGAGTCGGTGCAATATTCATAGCCACATCTGTCACAGCTATTACTTTTTGATAAGTCTCAACTTCAAACAGGGCAAAATGAGAAAGCAGATTACCTGTTCTCAGTCCCCATTCCTTATTAAGCACGCACCGAAGTAATGTAGCTGAACCTATCTTTCCCTTCATCAGAATATCGGCCTGCTTTGAGCTTATCATTTTTACAGCAGTTTCTACTGACTTCTCAGGTACAGGTTCATTAATTATCCTGAGACCGGTGATGTCATAATTATATGATGAACAAATACTTTGAATTTCTTCTTCATCTCCTACCAGGATTGGATCAATAATATTTTCTTTCCAGGCTCTGTAAACTGCACCCAAAGAATGTTGATCATTAGCCGCAGCCAGAACGAGCTTCCTTATGGGAATTCCATCGACAAGACGTTTCAGGTCATTAAGATTTTTCAACACCATTGAATACGATTTTAAGGTTAGTATTAAGCTATATGATGTTCAACTATTTCGCGGGTCTCTGAAGCAATAACAAATTCTTCGTTTGTCGGAACTATCATTACAGTTACTTTCGACTCCTTCTTACTGATTACCACCTCTTTGCTGTGAACTCCATTATTTTTCTGCTTATCAAATATAAGTCCCATATACTCAAGGTCCTTGCATATATTCTCCCTGGCTTCGCATGCATTCTCACCTATACCTCCCGTAAAAATGAGGAGATCCACTCCTCCCATGGCTGCGGCATATGCTCCTATGTATTTTTTGACACGGTATTCGTACATTTTAAGAGCCAATACAGCACGCTCGTCACCTTCTTCAGCGGCTGATTCTACCTCTCTCATATCTGAAGAGATACCTGAGATGCCCAATATACCGCTATGCTTATTCAGAAGTGTATTCAGGGAAGAAAAGTCTATTTCTTCTTTTTCCATAATTAATGTCAGTGCTCCTGCATCAACATCTCCCGATCTTGTTCCCATAATAAGGCCTTCAACCGGCGTAAGTCCCATTGACGTATCGAGCGATTTGCCATCTTTAATAGCTGTTATTGAGGCACCATTACCAAGGTGGCAGGTAATAATTTTTGGAGTTTTGTAATCGAGGTTAAGAATCTCGCATGCCCGTTTTGATACATAACTGTGACTTGTACCATGAAATCCGTACCGTCTTATTCCATATTTTTTATAAAGGGAATAAGGCAGTGCATACATAAATGAATAATCTGGCATAGTCTGATGAAATGAGGTATCAAATACACCGACCTGAGGGACGTTAGGAAGGACTGTTTTCATCGCATATATCCCTTTAAGATTGGCCGGATTATGAAGCGGTGCAAGATCTGAACAATCTTCAACTCCTTTTATAGTATCATCATCGAGATAGCAACTTCCCTGGAATCTTTCTCCTCCATGCACTAGACGGTGACCAATAGCATCAATTTCGTTCAGATTTTTAATAACTCCTCTTTTTTTGCTTATTAATATCCCTAGCAAATATTCTATGCCTGTCTGATGATCAAGTATTTCTCCATCAAGCTTCACTTTATCGCCGTCAAATCTTTCATTTTTCAGAAACGATCCTTTCAATCCTATTTTTTCAACAATACCTTTTGCCAGAACCACACTTGAGGACATATCAAAAAGCTGATATTTTATTGAAGAACTACCGCAGTTAAGAACCAATATTTTCATTATAAGAGTTTTTTAAGATATTATAGTGTTAATGTATGATGAATTCACTCGCCAATAAATGCGTTTTTGGTGATCTTCACTCCGTCCTTATTATATTCGTAAAATCCCCTCCCCGTACGTCTTCCCCACTGGTTGGCCCTTACGAGCTTTTTAAGCAAAGGTGAAGATTTGTATTTCAAATCACCAAATTCATCATAAAGGTTCTCGCACCATCTGAGTATCTTATCGAGACCGATCTTATCGGCCATTTCAAACGGACCAAGGGGAAGACCAAATCCTACTTTCATCGTCAGATCGATATCTTCCATTGTTCCAACTCCTTCCATTAATATTTCACAGGCTTCATTAATAAATGGAACAATAAGCCGTGTGCTGATAATACCGGGAGATTCTTTTACAGGAACAACCTTTTTGCCTATCAGATTAGCAAACTTAATTGTATTCTCGTAGGCTTTCTGTGAAGTGTAGAGACCTTTGACTATTTCCACAATTCTTGCATCTGCTTCAGGTGTCAGAAAATGGAAACTTACACACCGGTCCTTATAGAGGAGGTCGGCTGTAAGTTCAGTTATAACCTGCGTTGATGAGTTTGTAGCGATTATAGTGTCTCTGTCGACATTCTGTTCTATTATTTTCAATATGTCGGCACGCACATTGTGGCTATGCTCACGAGTAGATGATTTGATGGCCTCAATCACTATATCGCATCCTTTGAAATCTGCATAATCTGTGGTACCTTTTATACGTGACAATATCCCAAGTTTTTCAGAATTAGTCATACCCCATCTTTCTATCATCCTGTCGAGTTCTTTTGCCAGATCGACAAATGCTATGTCTATTTTCTCCTGGCTCAGGTCAAGAAAGATTACATCCAATCCCCTCGAGCTTACCATTCTGGCTATATTCTGTCCTACAGAACCTGCACCCACAATACCTACCCGCGAAAATAAGGTTTTTGGCTTATTGTCTTTCGAGAGTCCGTAGTCCTCCAACCTTTCAATACTTTCTGCCATACTTATACAATTAAAAATGATTCAATTTTATTTGTTAACACAATCATTCCAAATCCGAAACTTATTTTTTTAGACCGGCTGCCTGATTTGATGCAATTGCTATCATACTTACAATATCATTTACCGAACAACCACGTGAAAGGTCGTTTATGGGAGCTGCCATTCCCTGCAATATCGGCCCTATCGCTTCAGCATGTGCAAGTCGTTGAACAAGCTTATATGCGATGTTCCCTGAGTTCAGGTCAGGGAATATCAGTACATTTGCTTTTCCTGCTATAGGACTTCCCGGTGCTTTGCTTTTCCCAATGGCTTCTATCAGTGCGGCATCGGCCTGAAGTTCCCCGTCAATCTGAAGGTCAGGAGCCATCTCTTTGGCTATCCTGGTTGCATTAACCACCTTATCTACCATTTCATTCTTGGCACTGCCCTTGGTTGAGAAGCTCAGCATCGCTATTCTTGGCTCAAATCCTGCAATTGCTCTTGCGGTATGGGCCGAAGCTATTGCAATTTCTGCAAGTTCTCTTTCATTAGGATTCGGATGAACAGCTCCGTCAGCAAAAATAATGACACCATTCTCTCCAAAGGTTTTGTCAGGAAGGATCATAATAAAGGCACCGGAAACTACTGAAATTCCAGGAGCCGTCTTAACATAGTGAAATGCGGGCCTGAGAACGTCACCGGTTGCATGGTCCGCTCCTGATACTTCACCATCCGCATCACCGTTTTTAATCATCAGAACACCAAGATAAAGCGGGTCTTCAATAAGTCTTGAAGCTTCATCGGTTGTCATTCCTTTGCTTTTCCTGATTTCAACCATCATTTTTATATAGTGACCTTTCTTTTCATGCGATTTCGGATTGATGATAGTAGCCTTAGAAATATTCTTCAATCCAAGCTTACCAGCATGTGAGTTAATCTCCGAAGGATCCCCTATCAGGATAATCCTGGCTAATTCTTCCCCGATAGCAATATCTGCAGCTTTAATTGTTCTTTCTTCATATCCTTCAGGAAGCACAATCCGCATATTGTGTTTTCTGGCATTTTGTTTGATCCGATCTAATAATTCCATTGTGTATCAATATATTAATAAGTTCGAAATTTTTTTATAAATGTACGAAAAAAAAGTTCTATTAAACAATTTTGAAGTGCATGATTAATATCAGCATTAAAGCATCTCTAAAAATAATTCCGAATTAAACGCATTGATAAAAACTATAATTCAATCATTTTCCTAAATTAGCGGCTCAAAACAAAATTATTTAAATGGAAAATTATTTTTCCCGACTTGATGCACTTGGAGATAGCCTTGAAGGCGAATTGAAACATGACAAGATCACAACCACTATTTATTCCACTGATGCTTCAGTATATAAAGAGGAACCTGTTGCCGTAGCTTGGCCGAAAAACAGTTCAGATATAAGGAAAATACTAGAATTAGCTGCTGAGGAGAAGTTGGGGGTGACCCTGAGAGCAGGAGGAACTTCTCTTGCAGGTCAGGTAGTTAGTTCAGGCATTATTGTGGATATCTCGAGATACATGAATAAAATTATAGAGATAAATAAAAACGAAATGTGGGTCCGGGTAGAACCGGGTGTTGTTCTTGATGAGCTTAATCTTAAACTGAAAGAATACGGATTGTTTTTTGGACCCGAAACCTCAACTTCAAACCGCTGTAACCTGGGCGGCATGGTTGGCAATAATGCATGCGGATCACATTCTGTTGTCTACGGATCAACGAGAGATCATACAATAGAGCTAAAAACATTATTGAGCGACGGAAGTGAAGCAATCTTTAGGCCAATTAACAGGGATGATTTCCTGGCAAAATGCAAACATGATGGTCTTGAAGGAGACATTTACAGGAATATAAAAAGTATTCTCGAAGATAAAGTAAACCAGGATAAAATACGGGAAGGTTTTCCCGATCCTGAAGTGCACAGGAGAAATACGGGATATGCTATTGATCAATTGCTGGATTCGGAGATTTTTGAGGAAAAATCAGAAAGAAAATTCAATTTCTGCAATTTGCTTGCAGGCTCGGAAGGGACGCTAGCTATAACCACTGAGATCAAGCTTGATGTTGTTCCATTACCTCCTGCTAATAAAGCACTTGTATGTGTGCATCTAAAGAAAAGGAATGAAGCTTTCAGAGCTAATCTGATTGCCTTGAAACATAAGCCATCGGCAGTCGAAATGATGGATTACCGGATCCTTGAACTGACAGAAGATAATGCCAGCCAGAGAAACAACCGGTTTTTTCTGGATGGAAAACCGGGAGCAATCCTGATTGTCGAATTCGTAAGAGAAAAACCAGAAGAAATAGATGATGCGGCCTCAAAATTGATTCATGAATTAAAATCAGCCGGATACGGATACTCCTATCCTATTGTAAAAGGAAAGGACATAGCAAAGGTTTGGGAGCTCAGAAAAGCGGGGCTTGGCGTTCTGGCAAATATGAAAGGTGATCCTAAACCGGTTACGCTTATAGAGGATACCGCCATCAGCGTTGAGGTTTTACCGGAATATATTGATGAAATTGAAACGTTACTTGCTAAGTATGGCAAGGATGCTGTGTTCCATGCTCATATAGGATCAGGAGAACTTCACATCAGACCTGTTCTCAACCTTAAAGATCCCGCAGATGTAAAACTTTTCAGAACGATCGGTCTTGAAACAGCTCATCTTGTTAAGAAATACAGGGGTTCTCTCAGTGGGGAACATGGCGACGGAAGGCTTCGCGGTGAATTTATCCATATTATACTGGGAGAACACAACTACGAGCTTTTGAAGCAGATAAAAGAATGCTGGGATCCGAATTATATTTTAAACCCCGGGAAAATCACAGGTACTCCCCCTATGGATACAAGTCTGAGATACATTCCGGGAGTGCCAACCCGTGAAATAAAGACGATTTATGATTTTTCTTCCAGTGATGGAATAATAAGAGCAGCAGAAAGATGCAACGGAACTGCCGATTGCCGAAAATCTGCAATCATTGGAGGAACTATGTGTCCTAGTTTCATGGCAACCGGTGATGAATATAAAAGCACCCGGGCAAGAGCTAATGTCGTGCGCGAATTCTTCAGCAAAGAAGGAGACCCATGGAACCATAAAGAGATTTATGAAATACTTGATCTTTGTCTCGGATGCAAAGGATGCAAAGCGGAATGCCCATCCAGTGTCGATATTGCAAAGATCAAGTCGGAATTTCTGCAGCACTGGTACGACAGGCATGGAATACCATTGAGAACAAGGATGATTGCCTATATATCTGTAATAAACAGAATTGGTTCCATTGCCCCTCCGGTGTTTAACTTTTTTCTAAAGAACAGGCTCTCATCCGGAATTGTAAAAAAATTAACGGGCTTTGCATCAAAAAGATCAATACCTGTAATTTACAAAACTACGCTCAGAAGGTGGGCAAATAAAAATCTCTCAAAGATCAACCCCGGATCCCCGATAGGTACCGTCTGCCTATTTATTGACGAATTCAGCGATTTTAACGATACTGAGACAGGGATAATCACTATCCGGTTACTTATATCACTTGGCTACAAAGTGGTCACAGCGGGTCACGGAGTAAGCGCCAGGACATTCCTGTCAAAGGGTCTGGTGCGCACTGCAAAGAAGACGATACGTAAAAACATTCAGGCATTATCCGGAATTATACACGACGAACTTCCTCTCATTGGCATTGAACCTTCTGCAATTCTTGGTTTCCGAGACGAATACCCTGAGCTTGCAGGAGAAGACCTGAAGGCTACAGCAGAAAAAATTGCTGCCAACAGTTTTATGGTAGATGAGTTCATTGTAAAAGAATTCAAATCAGGAAGAATTAACAGAGGTTTATTTGTCAATGACCGGGTGAATATTCTGTTGCATGCGCATTGTCAGCAGAAGGCCGTAGCATCATCAGCATGTACTATAGAAATGCTTTCAATACCCGCGAATTATTCTGTAAAGGAGATCCCATCGGGATGCTGCGGTATGGCAGGATCATTCGGGTATGAAAAGGAACATTTTGAATTATCAAACCAGGTTGGAGAACTTGTATTATTTCCCGAGGTAAGGAAAGCCGACAATAGTACAATTATATCGGCTCCCGGGACAAGCTGCAGGCATCACATAAAAGATGGAACAGGAAGGAAGGCTCTCCATCCGGCTGTTGTGCTTTATAATGCACTGAAGAAATAAGCCCCCCTTCATGTGGATTAGGGGGCAGATGGTTTCATCAATTAATAGCTGCTATTGTTCTAAGCAGTGTAGCTGCCCATGAATAAATATTATGTCGGACAATTACCAATCGCATTTGAGTCATGCGTTGATTTTGTTCCTCTTTCGTCATATCCAGCGCAAGTTTTATTGCATCTGCAGACTTTTCTATGTCATAGGGATTTATAATAATTGCTCCCTGTAGTTCCTGTGAGGCCCCAGCGAAGCGGCTGAGAATAAGTGACCCGTCATTCTGATTCCGTGAAGCAACAAATTCTTTTGCAACAAGGTTCATACCATCATGGAGCGATGTTATCATGCAAAAATCTGCTGAAGAATAGAATGGAGCTATCTCTTCGTGGCTATGATGCCTTTTCAGGAGGATAATTGCTTTCCAGTTTTTTGATTTAAAGCGCATATTAATCCTGTTTGTTTCATTTTCAACAGCGCTTACAGTATCGGAATAACTTTTCAGCTGTGTCCGACTGGGTGCCCCTATCTGTATAAATGTGAACTTACCCACATATGATGGATTTTTCTCCAGGAAACGTTCAACAGAAAGAAATTTTTCAACAATACCTTTTGTATAATCAATCCTGTCAACCCCTATGCCGACAAATTGCGCTTTAAGACCATACTCAGCTAACAGTTGGGATGGCTTAATTTTAGGCAAATCAATATCAAAATCTTTCAGTGTGAACGCGATGCTGATCGGAAATGGTTTTATAAAAGTAGTCCGTCCACCCATTTTTACTGAAAAATTCTCCCAGAGAACTCTTGATTCAAGTGCATTATTGACAGTTTCAAGAAAATGGTTGCAATGATATTGTGTATGAAACCCTATCAAATCAGCTCCAAGCATACCAGTCAGTATTTCCCGTTGCCATGGACAAATTCCAAAAGATTCCGGATTTGGCCATGGTATATGCCAGAATATCGCGACTTTAGCTTTGGGTTTTTCTTTTTTTATAAGTTCCGGCAATAATGCAAAATGAAAATCCTGAATCAAAATGAAAGGTTGTTCTTCATTTTTTGTTTCATCCAGGACAGCTTTGGCAAATTCTTCATTCACTTTTTTATAATAGTGCCAGTCATCATTTCTGAAGGTCGGCCTTGTATGTGCGATATGACAAAGCGGCCACAATCCTTCGTTTGAAAAGCCATAATAAAAATGATTTTCTTCTTCTTTTGTAAGCCATAGTCTTCTTAAAGTATATTTTGGCGCCTCAGGAGGAACTTCAACTTTATTATGTTTGTCTACAGTCTCTTTATCGGCATCTCCTGTTCCTGATGCAATCCAAAGGCCGCTGCAAGCCTTCAATATAGGTTCCATAGCGGTAATCAAACCACTGGCAGGAACTATGCATTTTATGTCTTTGCCCTCGTGAATATGCATATATGGCTCCCGATTGGATACTACAATCAGCTTCTTCCCATGCAAAAGGTTTTCCATCTCCACTCTGAGTCTTTCAGGAGTCCAGATAGCCTCTGCGCTTGTTCTTAACCGTGCTTCTTCCTCAGCGGTGGCTTTGGCTTCATTCATAGCCTGTGCAATAGATTCGATCTCTTTATGCAGCGGGTCAAGAAAGTCGAGATGAGGTTCAGGTTTGATTTGTCGTATATTTCCGGTTCGTATTGCTTTTACCCATTCAACAATTTTATTTACCTGTCTTAACACTCCCCAACGTATCAGAAGTAAAGTAACCACTGAGACTAAAAATGCCTGAAGAAACCAACCCATGAAATTCCGTGACCAGATGTTCCGGAGGACTTTGTTTATATATCCTGCATCAGCGTAAAATACTACGGCGTTATTGGATCTGCCTGATTTTTTTATCGGCCTGATATATTGATATACTTTCCCTCTTTCTGATTTAAAAAAATTCCCAACAGAAGTATCTGCATTTATTGATTGGGAAATGTAGTCTCTAGAATACTTTATAAAACTGCGTGCAGAGTTGCTGCACAAAATGCTGTCGTAATTGTAATAGATTGCAAAACCAAGAAGATTGAATTGTCTGTTTATACTGTCTGAAAAAAAGTTAATATTGTTCTGACCCAATTTTTCAAAAAATAAGGCATCGTGTATGAATATCTCATTTGCAACCTGTATAGTACGTGATTCGAGTTCATTATTCAATTTAGCTTTTTCAGTTGAACTCTGGTAAAAAGTAAATCCAAAGGCTACCAGGCCAACAGTAAAAAGTAGTGATAGTATAACTGAAATGTTTAATCTCATCCTGATAATTTTTTTAAAAGTGAAGCAACTTCATTGATACTTTTCAGTCTGTACCTGGCATGGGTAGGGCCTTCTCCTACCTTAACAGTAAAAGCGTTTGAATGATTCAAAAAAAACTCAAACATCTCTTCATCAGTTGCATCATCTCCGATTGATAATACAAAATCATAGGGGTGTTGCTCAAATAATTTTTTTACTGCACTTCCTTTACCGGTATCATTTGTTAATATTTCCACTACTTTATTTCCATCCAGAATTTTTAAGTTATAAGAATGAATTATTTCCTGCAAAAGATGCATCAATTCTCTTGAAGATAAATATCCAAGATCGGGGTCAACATTCCTGTAGTGCCATGTTAAAGAAAAAATTTTTTCCTCAACATAGGATTTCGGACATACATCAGTAATTTGTTTTAAAACAGGCATAATTGCTTTTTTCCACAAAAAATTATTGATTATCTGATTCTTCCAAACTCCTTCTATCTTCATCATTGCTCCATGTTCTGCAATTATATTTATTGGGATATGATCTAAAAATTTATCAATATCTCCGCGGCCTCTCCCGGTTATAATAAATATTTTTGTTTGTGGATTATCAACCAGTTTTAGTATAATGTCAGACATATGTTCCGGGAGAATTGCTGTTTCAGGCAGCGGTGTATGGTTAACAAGAGTTCCATCATAGTCAAGAAGTACCAGTCTGTTCTTTGCACTTCTGAATTTTTCTTTTATTTCTGCTTCTGTATTATTATCCATAATAGTTATTAATTGGGCTAATCTGACTAATTTGCTTTTACGTTGTATAGGATATTATAAAGTTAAACAAATGTGATAATTAATTGTTTTAAAATAATATTATATGTATACTTCTTATCGGCATGTTTCTGATCAGTTAATAAATTCGGTATTATCTTTGTATGTCACATGCGAAATTGTTTTATTAAAGAAAAATAGATGGCCGGCAATTAATGATGAAGTTTAATTATGAATAATCTAAATTATGGTGTAATTGGTAATTGCCGGAGTGCAGCCCTTGTGTCTGAAAAAGGAAGTATCGATTGGTGTTGTCTGCCGGATTTCGATTCGCCCTCCATTTTCGCCAAACTCATTGATATTGAAATAGGTGGCTCTTTCAGTTTTATTGTTGGTGATGAATACACCATTTCACAGAAGTACATTTACTGGACGAATGTACTATGCACAGAATTTAAATCAAATGAGGGTACATTTGAGGTTATTGACTTTATGCCGCGTTATAAACTAACTGAAAATAACTACTTTGCTCCTGCTGAAATTTATCGCTATATCAAGTGGATTTCAGGTGCTCCCACCTTTAAAGTCAAATATTACCCTGCATTTAATTATGCAAGGGAAGAAGTTTCAAATATAATTGAGGATAATCATATAAAGACATACTCACGGGATATTCCTACGGATTGTATCTATCTTTACTCAAGCTTAAGCTGCAACGACGTCCTCAATTCAAGTGAGGTTACGCTCAGACATCATGAGTTTCTGCTGTTATCATACAATCAAAAGCTGATCGATATAGATATTACAAGGGTCTACATCGAATTCCAGAGAACAAAAGTCTACTGGCTTAACTGGACGAACCGTTCAAAAAAATTTGAAAAATATACCGAAGAAACAATAAGGAGCTTACTTGTACTAAAAATAATGTCATACCAGTCGACCGGGGCAGTATTAGCAGCACTTACAACCAGTATCCCCGAAACTATTGGTCATGTGCGTAATTGGGACTATCGTTTCTGCTGGCTTCGTGATGCTTCAATGTCAATAGATACACTGCTTAAAATGGGTCATTACAATACTGCCCAGCGTTTCCTTGTTTATTTAAAAGGAATTCTAAAATCAAAAAACGATTCATTCCAGGTAATGTACGGTATCAGGGGTGAACGGGACCTTACAGAAATTGACCTGCCCCACCTGGCTGGTTATGAGAACTCAAAACCCGTAAGAATAGGAAATGCAGCTTTCAATCAGAAACAGAATGATATATTTGGCTATCTGCTAAACGTAATTTATCAGTATTATGAGGTTTTTCCCGGCACATTGGATGAAATAGAAGATATGTGGGAAATTGTGCGTAACATTTCTCTTACCGTATCTACTCATTGGGAAAAGCCGGATAAAAGTATATGGGAATTCCGAAATGAAGAAAAACACTTTGTATTCTCAAAAGTTATGAGTTGGGTTGCAATGGACAGAGCTTCAAAAATTGCTCACTTACTGAATAAAACATACTATAAGGAAACATGGAGAGGTATTGCCAATGATATAAAAGAGGACGTGTTAAAGAACGGCTGGAAAAATGAGCTTCAAACCTTTACCCAAACCTACAGTAATTCAGAACTGGACGCATCATTATTGCTTATGGCTGAATATGGATTTATTTCAGCTGATGACTGGAAGTATCAAAAAACAGTTAATGCCATTAAGTCTGAGCTTTTTCACAATGGTCTTGTTTACCGTTATAAAAACTCCGATGATTTTGGAACCCCTTCATCATCATTTACGATTTGTACCTTCTGGCTTATACAGGCATTGTTCAGAATTGGGCTGAAAGAGGATGCAAAAAAAATATTTGAAAATCTGCTTGCCTATGGCAACCACCTCGGACTATTCAGCGAAGACATAGATTTCACCACAAAAATGCTTCTTGGCAATTTTCCGCAAGCTTATTCTCACCTTGCATTAATCAATACGGCCATTTTGTTTTCCGAGGAGAAGTTCCTCCCCAAATTTATAAAGCCATAAAAACCTGTGTTCAAATAATGTAAGCCAAACAAGGTCAATTTCTTATGCCATAAACCAAGCCATTAAGGAGTCTCTTTGAAATCTAGAGGTACTGTCAGCTTAAAGCTAATATTCCTTCCCATATTATAAATGCCGCTTCTGCCAGAGGGATTATTGGGATATTCCTCAAAATATTTCAATCTGCTCAGGTGCGATTGATAGGCCACATCGGTGATATTATTGCCAAGAATATTAAGGCTCATTACAACTCTCCCCTTGGCGTTTGTAATATCGATGCCAAAGCCTGCGTTATAAAGTACATAACCAGGAGTTGGAGTCTCTGTGTTATCGGCAGAATATACCCTATTCTGTTTCGCATAATATTCCATCCCAATTTTAAAATACAATCCGCTGAAATGTTTTGATTTACTTTTTAGATTGGCCCTCAATTCTGTATCTGTATGCAGAGGGGGAATGAATGGCAGGTATTTAGAACTATCTGTCACATGTATCCCGTTCCCTCCCTTGTTTAAAGCATAAGTCACGGAAATTGAATTTTCAAAATGGAGCCAGTCGTAGGGGTGAATGTCGAGATTTGCTTCCCATCCATACAATTGTGCTTTAGCTTGTTGAAATTTGAAAGTCTGATTACCCTTAATGATTACTGAATCTTTTCCCAAATGGTTCAATAACTTCTGATTGAATATGTAATTTGTAATATTGTTATTAAACAAATCCAAATTACCGCTTATGTGATCTGATCTGTAAGAAATTCCTAAATCTTCCTGGAGGCTGAATTCAGGTTTAAATGCGGTATTACCAATCTGATATATAAGAGTTCCAGGATGCACTCCGTTTGCAGATATCTCTGCTATATTAGGAGCTCTGTAACCTCGCGCAATATTTGCTTTCACTAATAGCTTCTTCGTAATATTGTAAGTAGCACCAAAACTGGCAGAAAGGCCTGAAAATGTATGTTTAAAGCTATAGAATGGTCGATTTGAAAGTGCTGTATCCGGTACGGTTACCTGCATATCGAATCCAGTTTGAGGATTTGGAAGAGTGTACATAGCATCATTTCGGAAAACACGGGTGTCATATCTGGCCCCCGCACTTAAATCGAGTTTTCCTATTGTCTTTTCAGCCATAACAAATGGACCTATATCAAATTGATTATAATCCGGAATTACAAATTCTGTGCCTTTGTTAGTATTCTGCTGATACATTCCATTAAGCCCAATGGTGCCTGTCCATCCGTCTTTTTCCGGAATAGAATATTTGACATCGTATGTAAAAGTTTTCAAATCAAGGTAAAGACCAGGGATATCTGGATATTGAGGATGGCTGAATTCTCTTCTTATACTTTGCTGATATCCCAGGATCACTCCCAGTTTACCTTCTCCCAGAATAAAATTATTTGATAAATAGATTCTATAGTGCTGGACATGTTGATGCAGCGGTGTGATTTTATATGAATTTAATTCGGCATTTGAAACAATTGGCCTGAAGGTGTCAGCCTCTGTAATCTGCTTTGTAAATTTCCGGGTAAGGGAATCCCGGCTACCGTCAGGAATTTCCTGCAAATCATCAAATAATGAAAAATTGAGATCCGAATAACCCCACGCCTTATTAAGTCCAACATAGCCGCTTAAGTCGGTTTCATTAAATGCCGTGCCATAAACACGACCGTCATACTTGTTTTGATAATTTGTGGCTTGTTTATGTGATACCACTCCTCCCCAAATGAACCCATTATGGTTTCCATCTAAAGCTGCATGAGCTGCAATGAGCCCGTTATTTGTCTGGTAATTTGTTTCAACATGTCCTTTGATTGTACCATCCGGAACAGGTGGAGCAGGCAGTAAATTGACCACTCCGGCTAAGGCATCAGATCCATAAATTAAGCTTGCAGGACCTTTCACAATTTCTATCCGGTCTACAGCATTTTCATCTACCTCGATTCCATGTTCGTCTCCCCATTGTTGTCCTTCCTGTCTTACTCCGTCAAACATTGTCAACACGCGGTTATACCCTAATCCATGAATAAATGGTTTTGATACATTGGGTCCGGTTGTAACTGCGCTTACGCCCGGAAGATTTGAAATTGCGTCTATAATATTAGTGTTTAAGTTTTGTTGCAATTCCCTGCTGCTTACCGTAATCATAGGAACCGGAGTCCGGTTTATTTCAGTTGCCCTGGTAGAGCCGGTAACAACAACTTCGTTCATTTCTGTAATAGCCTGTTCCATCTCAAAATCCATTGATGAGATTTTAGCCAAATCTATATTTTCGACAACAGACTTATATCCGAGGAAACTTACTTGTACAATTACTTTTACCCTTGGCAGATTATCAATTCTGTAAATACCATTTTTATCTGCAATTGCTCCTGTCTTAAGCTCCGGTATATAAACTGTTGCACCCGGAATCGCTTCACCTGATGCTTTGTCGCTTATTTTACCAGTTATTTTGTTTTGGGCATTTGATGTATGATAAATTAATATCATAGAAAAAATGATAAGAAATCTTTTCATTTTATTACTCTTTATGTTCAACAATTATTTAAAAGAAACGCATAGAATCCAGTCTCCTAAACTTGGCTGTCAGGAGGTGCGCGTAATGAAAATGAAAATTTGGGGATATTATTATATCTGGAAATGTAATTAAAACTATAACTATCAACCGGATTTTCAAATGGTAAATGTATGTTTTTATAACTTGAAATGAATACGGAATATTCGAAATTGCAAATAGGACAGTTTTCCGTAAAACGCTCGTGCGTTTTTTCATCTGTTACATTAAATAAAGCCCTTTTATGCCTATGCTCTGCCTTAACTATTGATGGTAAAAGAAAAACTAACAATAGCAGCCCGGATGTAATTTTTCTGACTTTTCCCATCATTGAATTAGATATCTTCCATTTTTCGTTTAATATCCAAGTAACAATTTAAACTAATTATTGTTTCCATCCACCCCCTAGGCTCTGATACAAGAAAACTATTGCCTGTAATTGTTCCAGTTTATCATCAATGCTGTTCAGTTGAGCTGAAAGAAGGTTTACCTCAGAAGTTAGAACATCAGTATAATTGGTGGAGGATGTATATTTGAGCAGTTCCATTGTGTAATTAACTGATTTTTCAAGATAATCTATCTGACTGGTCCTTAATGATATCTTTTCCGTAGCTGTCTGGTATTCATGCAATGCATTTGCAACTTCCTGTCCTGCAGTCAATAGGGTCTGTTTAAAGGATATAAGATACTCTTCCTGGTTAGCCTGTGCAACCCTGAGGCGTTGCCTGTTTTGTCCCTGGTTGAATATCGGCTGAGCCAATCCCCACACAATATTCCAGAAAACTGAAGAAGGATTGAATAATTGGGATAAGCTTGTTGAAGTAATACCTCCTGTGGCAGAAACAGTAAGTGCCGGATAGAAGTATTTTCGAGCCACATTTGTCATTTCAAAACCGTATCTGAATTGAAACTCAGCTTCCTGAACATCAGGGCGGTTGGCAAGCAATTGAGCAGGGACCCCTGTTTTAAGGTCTGCTCTGATATCCTGTTCATAGAGAGAATGACGGGCTATTGAACCCGGATCTCGTCCCAGCATAATACTGAGGGCATTTTCTGTTTCGTAAATACTAAGTTCAATTTCAGGGATCGTAACCTTTGCAGAATACAGGTTAGCCTGACTCTGTACCAGGTCAGCTCCAGTAACCAGATCATTGTCCTTCATCAGTTTTATGGTTTCTACATCTGAATTCCTGTTTTCAATAGTTTTTTTGGTCACCTGAAGTTTAGCATCAAAAGCAAGTAGTGTATAATAACTATTAGCTACACTGGCAATTAGACGGGTTTGTACAGTTCTTTTATATGCTTCGCTTTCCAGAAGAAGAGCCAGATTTGCACGTTTAGCACTTCTTAGCCTGCCCCATATATCTGCTTCCCAGCTTGATGTGCCTATAAGCTGGTATATTGCCGGTACTCCTGCAATCATGGCATCATTCTTCTGATATGAAGCACCGGCTGAAGCATTAAGCGAAGGGAAAAAAGCAGCTTTGCTCTGTTGAAAATTGGCCTCTGCTTTTTTCATCCGTGCAACAGCTATCTTAAGATCCGGGTTATTTTTGATTGCTTCTTCAATAAGATTTTGTAAAAGCGTATCCGTGAACAGGCTCCTCCAGGGGACATCTGCAATATTTGTACTGTCAGTGACTGCCAGATCCCTGAAAAGTTTTTCTTCTGATATCACATCAGGTCTTTTATAGGGCTGAAGGGCCTTGCAGGAACCCAGCAAAAACAGTATTGAAAGTAAAAAATATAATAAAATTTTAGGATTGAAGATATTCCGTAAATACATAATAATCAATTTTGTGCAGTAATTATTTCTATGTCACTATCATCATTTGAATCTTTTTTCCCTGATGCTTTTTCCTGCAGAGTCTGAAAAATAATGAACAATACTGGTATTACCAGGACTCCAAATAAAGTACCAAACAGCATTCCTCCCACAGCGGATGTACCGATTGATCTGTTTCCATATGCCCCGGCGCCTGTAGCAAACATTAATGGCATTATCCCAAAGATAAATGCAAGTGATGTCATTAGAATCGGCCTTAATCGTGCTTTAGCTCCTTCAGTGGCCGCCTGTACGATTGTCATCCCTTTTTCTCTTCGTGTTGATGCAAATTCTACAATCAGGATAGCATTTTTGGCTAGAAGGCCTATAAGCATAATCAGTGAAATCTGCATGTAAATATTGTTGTCTATACCAAAAATCTTTGCAAAGACGAATGTTCCTGCCAGACCCACGGGCAGGGACAGCAATACTGCGAATGGCAGAAGGTAACTTTCATAAAGAGCGCTTAACAGAAAATAAACGAAAAGGAGACTTAAAATAAATATATATATTGCCTGAGAACCGCTCTTTTGTTCTTCACGGCTGACACCTGAAAATTCAAAATCGTAACCCGGAGGCAGAGACTGGGCAGCCACTTCCTTTATTGCTGCAAGAGCCTCTCCTGAACCAAACCCTATATTAGGAGATCCATTAACCGACATTGAGGTAAACAAATTAAACCTGGATATACTTTCCGGCCCGAATGTTTTAGTAAGTGTAATAAATTCGGTTATTGGAGCCATTTTATTTGTTCCTGTACGGACATAAACTTTGTTTAATTCTTCCGGATTAGCCCGGTAAGCTGCATCAGACTGAATCATAATACGATACTGCTTGCCAAACTGATTGAAATTATCTACATATATTCCTCCGAAGTAACCTTGCATCGCATCCATTACATCATTCACTCTCAAACCGGCCTCTTTAATCTTGGGTACATCCACACTGAGAAGATACTGTGGAAAATTGGGATTAAATGTTGTTGTTGCGAATTGAATTTCAGGACGTTTACTTAAGGCGGCCAAAAATTCCTGGGCCACATTATAAAATTGTGCAATAGTATGTCCTCCTTTGTCCTGAAGTTCAAATGAGAAACCGCTGTTTATACCAAAGCCATTGATAGTAGGCAGTGAAAAAGGCATGATAGTGGCATCCCTGATCCCTGATGTCTTCTTAAACAACGAGGTAATAACATCCTTATTACTGACTCCTTTCCTTTCATCCCATTTCTTTAGTTCGAGTATGACCATAGCATACGAGCTGCCCGAACCTGCGATCATGCTCATCCCTGACATACGTAACACATTGTTAACCTGTGGTATAGTACGTGAAATACTATCCACTTTGTTAGCTATAATTGTTGAACGTTCCAGTGAAGATGCAGGAGAAAGGCTGATATTGACAAAAATTGTACCCATATCTTCTTCAGGCACAAAACCCGACGGAGTGGTTTTCATTAGAAGAAAAAGTCCTCCGCTAAACAGTACAACTGCACATATAACAATCCACTTTTTTGAGGATAAGAGTGTTACATAGTGAATATATTTATCCCTGCCGGCATTGAATCCAGCATTAAACAGAGTGTAGAATTGCTGCATTCCGCCTTTCTTCTTTATCTCTTTATTTTTTGGTTTCAGAAATATTGCAGCAAGCGCGGGACTCAGAGTCAGTGCATTAACTGCGGAAATAATAATTGCAATTGCAAGGGTTACACCAAACTGTTTATAAAAAACGCCCGAAGATCCGGAAATAAACGTAACGGGGATAAATACTGATGCCATAACGAGAGTTATGGAAATAATTGCAACTGATATTTCACTCATCGCATCTATTGATGCCTTCCGGGCAGAAGTGTATCCCTGGTCAAGCTTTGCATGTACAGCCTCCACAACAACTATAGCATCATCAACCACAATACCTATTGCGAGTAGCATGGCAAAAAGCGTAAGCAGATTTAAGCTAAAGTTAAACAGGTATAAAAAGAAGAATGTTCCGATTATTGCAACCGGCACAGAGATAGCTGGAATAAGAGTGGAACGGAAGTCCTGAAGGAAGAGATATACAACGATGAATACAAGTATAAAAGCTTCCAGCAGGGTTCTGATAATTTTCTCAATCGAAGCATCCAGGAACTTATTAGCATTGACCAGATTCGTGTAGTGTACTCCTTCAGGGAACGATTTGGCAGCTTCATCAAGTACTTTTAATGACTCCTTGATTACATCCCTGGCATTTGATCCCGGAGTCTGACTAATGGCAACGTTTGTCGCAGGCTTACCATTTACAAGCACGTCGCTGTTGTACGACAGAGCACCCAATTCTACTCTTGCTACATCTTTCAGCCTCAGGAATTGACCATTATCCTGAGACTTAATAATCACATTTCCAAATTCTTCTATAGTTTTGAGCTTTCCTGTATATTTTATAACATACTGGAAGCTCTGGTCGCCTCGTTCTCCGAATTTTCCCGGTGCTGCTTCAATACTCTGGTCATTTAAGGCTGAAATCACATCGCTTGGGACTAGTCCATATACTGACATGATATCCGGTTTCAGCCAGATACGCATTGAATATGTCATAGAGCCAAATGCTCCGGCACTTCCCACACCGGTTACGCGTTGAAGTTTTGGGATTAGGTTTATCTCAGCATAGTTCTGCAGGAAGATCTGATCATAAGCCGGATTATCACTATAGATAGCTGATATAAGTAACATTCCGTTTTGCTGCTTTCTTACAGAAACGCCGGCCCGTGTGACCTCTGCTGGCAATATACCGGCAGCTGATGATACTCTGTTCTGGACGTCCACTGCAGCCATGTTTGGATCAGCACCAACTTTAAAATAGACACTGATTGAACCATTCCCGTCATTAGTGGCACTCGAAGTCATATAAGTCATCCCTTCTACACCATTAATCTGTTCTTCGAGAGGAATAATAACACTATTAAGAACAACCTCAGCATTAGCTCCGGCATAATTTGCCGACACACGAACTGTAGGTGGTGCTATGTCGGGATATTGTAAAATCGGCAATTCTAATAGACCCAGTATTCCAATCATTACAATAATGATAGAAATCACTGTACTGAGAACAGGGCGTTCTATAAATCTTTTAAACATCTTTTAAATTTTGCAATGAAATCAACTAGTTAATTTTGCTGTAAAAACTCACAGCATTGGTTTCTTTTGGAATTATTGTCGCTCCATCCCTCAGCGAACTTACACCCTCTATAACAACACGGTCTCCCGTTTTAAGACCATCAGATACAAAGAAATACTTTCCGTCATCACTCGGGTATGAGGTAATAGGAACCGATGACACTTTATTATCCTGACCTACTGTAAAAATGAAACGCTTGTTCTGTAATTCATAGGTTGCACTTTGCGGTACAATTAAAATGCTGTCTTTTATTTCAGGGATACTGATTGTTGCACTGGAGCCGCTTCTAATCAAGCCTTCGGGATTAACAAACACTGCTTTGAAGGTAGCTGAACCTGTTTCCGTTGAAATGAGTCCGCTGGCCATCTCAATTCTGCCTTTCAAAGGATATTTCGCTGAATTTGCAAGAATAAGAGTTGCTGGTGGTATATTCTTTATTTTTTCTTCTATTGTTTCACCAGGAGAATCAGAAAGCAGATTGAGAAGTTGTTTCTCGTTCCATGAAAAATATGCAAATACTTCACTGATATCCGAGAGCGTGGTCAAAGCTTCTGAACTATTACTGCCTACCAGGGCTCCTGTTTTGTAGGGGATCATACCAATAATCCCATCCTGCGGACTTCTTAGCGTAGTATAACTTAAATTAGTCTCTGCATTAGCAAGAGCAACTTTTGCCTGTTCCAGAGCCGCTTCTTTTGTTTGCAATGTGAGTTCAGCAGATTGTAACCTGAAATCACTGACAATCTGTTTTTCAACCAAAGGTTTGACTTTATCAATTTCTATTTTTGCGGAATTAACATTCGCAACAGCACTATTAATGCTTGCTTTGGCCGTTAACACCTCCTGGTCATATTGTGGATTATCTATCCTGAAGAGAAGCTGACCTTTTTTCACATGATCGCCTTCGTTAATATAAATCTCCTTTAAATAGCCATTTATCATTGGCCTGATTTCTATTACCCGCTGACCCTGAATCGTTGCTGGAAAGTCCTGATGGACAGTAACAGATTTAGGTACCATGGTAAGTACAGAATAGTCCTTTACCATTTTCCCACCACTGGTATTTTGTTTGTTCTGGCTACATGAGACAAAAACAATTGCCAAAAAACAAATCTTCAAAAAAGCAATTCTCATTTCAATCTAAGTATTAATTTATTAGTGTATTTCTATTTATTATCGCAATTGCCCTTATTGGTCAGAACGTTTCCGGAGTTATCGGATTGTGCTAATCCAAAAAAACGAAGTATGACAAAATCGTCAACAAAGATAAAGCCTAATAAGTCATAACAAACAGATATGCATATCCATTAAGGAAAATTATGAATTATTAACAATTAGAATTAAAAATCAGCTGATTTTTAAAAAGTTCTGAAATATCCGAAAAAAACCCGGGTAAATTTAAGCAAGGTCAATAAATTCTGTTAAGATTAATGACAAGTATTAACCTCCTTCCAGTTATTCAATCCGAAAGATGATTTAAAGGAATCAGGTATGAAGAACATGAAATCGCATTAAACAGCTTCAAGATCTGGGTAATGAAAAAGAAAAGGTTGCTCCTTTGTCCGTTTCCGATTCTGCCTATTTTATGCCACAATAAAATCACGCGGCACATCTATTAATCTGGAAATATCCAATATTTTCTTCCTGATATCAAAACCTTCGGTGCATTTGATATTGCAGGCACCGCATTTTTCGCATGGTCTGGCTGAAATATCAACTCCCGCAAGCGTGTGCCATGCCTTTGCCGGACTCTTGTAACCGTAAGCATACATATAACTTCTCATTATTGTTGGAATATCCAGGTTATGCGGACATTGCGGAATACACTTTTTACACTGCTGACAATATAATCCGGTTTCCTGATTGAGGCCGGACAGCTTAAGATCCTTTAATTCCTGTTCAGACATTTTGAGGTTTTGTATCATTGCAAGGTTTTTCCTCAACTCTTCAAGCGATGACATACCTGAGACTATCGACGATACGTTTTTGTTCTGCAGTACCCATTTCAATGCTGCGTCGGTGTTCAGAGGGGGGCCTGCCTTATCACGGAATGCCCCTGCTGTTGTTTTCATCGCAACAATTCCAATCCCTGCCTGTCTGGCTTTAGCAATTGATGCATTAAAAGATTCTTTGTCAGCCGTTTTAAAATTATATCCGATCATGGCTAACTCATATATACCTGAATCAGAAGCTGCCTGTAATGCTTCTTCGGTATCACTATGGGAAGCAATCCCTACAAACCTGGTCTTTCCTTCTTTTTTTAGTTGTTCAAGTGCTTTCAGAACACCTTCATTTAGTACCATCTCTCTTTTTCCGACAAAAGGGAAAAGGAAGAAATCAACGTAATCAAGGCCAAAGCGCTTCAGACTTTCCTCAGCTTTCCGGATATAAGCCTGTGGATCAAATGCAGTTAAAAATTTGCCTGTTCGCATATCCAGACCATCAGGCGGCACAGCTGTACCAACCACAAAAGTATCACGAGGGAGACCTTTTAACCCCTCTCCTACAAGTTTCTCATTGTTCCCCTCACCATAATAGGTAGCGGAAAAAAACAACTTAATGCCGGCTTCGTAAGCAGACCTGACAAAACCCGAAGCTGTAGCACTACCGGTGCCCATGCTTATCAGTGGGGTCTTGATCCCCGTTTTGCCCAGGACACGATACGGTAAATCAGACTGATCGCCTTTTAGAGATCTGCCAGCCATTCTCAATTTAAGACCTGAAGGCAATAATGCAGCTCCTGAAATTCCCATGAAGCTCTTTTTCAGGAAATCACGGCGGTTATTATTTCTCATTTCTGATGTCTTTTAATTATATGTGATGACTTGTTATGTGCAAGTTATTTATTTTTATTGTCCGTAACAAATAATCTGTCCCGATTCCGCTGGTTAGCATCCATTAGCTTACATTGTCGCTTCTATGCAATACTCTTCTGGTTATTGAAATGCCAGCCGGTATAAATACTAAAATAAATATCCATGAAATTAACGGAATCACAAGAAATTTAAATGCCGGCTTTGTCCCTGCCGGAATTATTCCGGCGTAAACAATCAATGAACCTGCTATGATAAGTAATAGAATGCCATAGAATGCAATCCTGACAAGAACTGACCACCCTTGAGAAACCAAATTGGCCAAAAAGAGTGCTATGAAAGGCGAAAGTACCCAAATGACAAATAAACAAACAAGCAGGACAGATTTATTATTTTGTCCCGCATGCAGAACAAAACTGAGCGATACAATTGCACCAGCCAAAACTATTATAAATGACAAAATGCGAAACACCCGAAAAGTGAAATTTTCTTTCATTTTATATATTTTAACAAGTAAGGAAACATTTCACGTTTATACTTGGTTCAATGCAGCAGCAGCATCTTATCCGGAAGTTCATATTCTAGTACCAGGTATACGAAAACAAAACACAGACCCCTTGCCGGGTTCTGAACTAAACGAAATCTCACCGCCAAGCAGTTCTATGTATGCCCTGGCAATTGATAATCCCAGACCTGTGCCCTCATAACGTTTTGTTATACTGCTTTCTGCCTGGTAAAACGGCTTAAAAATATTAGGCTGATGTTCCGCACTGATACCAATACCCGTATCAGAAACACAAAATTCAATCATTCCTTCCTTTCTCATACAACCAAATTCAACATGTCCTTCATTAGTGAATTTAACTGCATTGCTCACAAGGTTATTAAGTGTCTGGAACAATTTGTAACCGTCTGTTGAAATGATAATCTCTTTCTCATCAGGGGGGACATTACAAATTATCAGGATATTCTTTTCATCTGCTGCAGGTTTGAACTTGTCATATACCCTGTGAAGCATCAGGATAAGATCAGTCTCCTTTATTATGAGTCTGACTATCTTCGCTTCAATTTTCGAGATCTCAACCACGTCGTCAACAATCTCAAGAAGATGATCCGAGCTATGAGTAATTATATCCTGAAATTCCAGCCGGTTATCCGTGAGTTGGCCGGGTTCATTCAGAAGTGTTGAAAATCCTACAATTGCATTTAAAGGCGTTCTGATCTCATGTGGCAAATTGTTTAGAAAAGCCATCTTCAGGCGATCGCTTTCCGTTGCTCTTTCCAATGCTTTCTCAAGCAACAAAAGGGTTCGTTTATATTCACTGATATCATAGAATATTCCCACTAAACCTGTTGCTTTTCCCGTCTTGTCGTCATAAACAGGTATTGCACAGTCTTTAATCCATTTTTTCTCACCCCCGGGAGTAGTAACTAATAACTCTGCCCTGTATTTCTGTATTTCCCCGTTGATAATTTTTATCCGGGCCTGGGAAGAATCAACAGGAATGCCCTCGAAGGCAGGAATAATCTCTTCAATCATCTGTTGAAAAAGTTTCTCCGTAAACTCACCAGGTATAATATCGAAAAGCTGTTTAATTCCGTATCCGGGGTTCAGAAAAAGACCATCACCCATATCAGCTCCAAAAATGAGCTGATATGGCACGCCATCAGCATTCTCAACTGCCCGGTATAAGATATCAGCTGTGAAGTTGAATTGTTCTTCAACCTCTTTTGTAAAACGATTATTAGGATATTCGGGAGAAATTTCAGGTCTCATAATTATAGATTTTTATTTTTCCTCTCTACATTCATTAACTGCGTAAAACAGAAAACTACTCTGGCAATCCTATATTACAGAATCAGCAAAGCATACATTATCAAACGTTTACAATATCAATTTGATATAGTAAGGATTATAAACAATGTTTAATCGGAATAGGAATCAATTTGTTACCAGCTTTCATTTTCAAATTGTCAGTTATTAATTGAAAAAATGATTATATTTGGATTATTATAGAAAGGAACTGCAAAAAAATTGCTCACTGTGAAAGAGTATACCGATAGTGAGGTAATAGAATGCCTGAGAAACCGTCAGAGCTATGTGGTCCATTGGCTGTCTGACAGGTATATGCCGATGATCAGGCTGATGATTTACCAGATGGGGGGCTCGGCTGAAGATGCGTCTGATATCTTTCAGGATGGCCTGATCATTATGCTGGAGAAGCTTGACGATAAAAATTTTGTTCTTACCTGCAAATTCAAAACATTCCTCTATTGCGTTTGCGAGCACCTTTGGAAAACGATTCTTGAAAAACGGCAGGCAGCGGTGAATTATCTCACAAGGAGGAATGATCAGGAAGGTGATAAAGATTTTACTGATCTTATTGACCATCAGATGTATGAAAAGATAATTCACGATGTTTTCCAAACACTTGATCCGGTGAGCAGAACAATACTTACACTTTACTGGCAGGAAAAATCTCCACAGGAAATAGCAGACAAGCTTGGCTATACTAATGGATATGTCAGGAAGAAAAAATGTGAAGCTCAGAATGAGCTTACCGAAAAGGTACGAAGACATCCGGATTATGTAAAAATAAAAAGGACTGAGATAGCTGCAAGGGAAGTGGTGCACTAACTGCAGGAACAGGGAACAGGGAACAGGGAACAGGGAACAGGGAACAGGGAACAGGGAACAGGGAACAGGGAATGAGGGCTAAAGAATGAGAAACTAGCAACAAGAAACGAGGAACGAGCAACAAGTATCAAGATTCGAAAAACGAAAATGAGCAGTCAAAAAGAAAATATTGATAACAATTCGGGCAGAAATGACTTTGAGAATGATCTTATGACTGACTGCATCGATCCGGTTCTGTTTGATACTATAAGTGAATATATGAGGGGAGTCATTGATTTGGAGGATGTGAAAAATGACCCTGCACTTACAGATGGCCGCAATATAGCCAGTGCTATAATATCGGATTACAAAAAAAGTCCTTCAGCAAATAAAGAGAATGAGGAATTCATCCGGGAAATATTCTCTGTATCTGAAGAGGTAATTGTCAGTGAGATTAAAACAATTAAACAGGAGATCAGAGATAATAAACTGAACGATTTAACTGCGGAGTGGGTCAAAGAATGGCACGAGAAAAAACAGAAGGCTGGCCTGAAGGACCCAAAAACAGTTGAGATAAGTGATTTTATAAAAGGTTCAATGCAATCTCCGGAAAATGAACCGGTTATAAAGAGCAACAGTTTGTTTAAAATTATTTCGGGCAGGAACCTCCTTATAAAGTACTCTTCGTTAGCGGCAGCGGCTCTGATCGGTGCATTTATACTGATCAGGACACTTTCCCCCTCGTCAGATCCCGAAAAACTTTTTAACTCATATTATAAACCATTCAACGCTGTTTCTCCGGTTACCAGGAGCTTAAACATCAATGGAGGAGATAATTATTCTTCAGCCATAGAAAACTACAGAACTGGCGATTATCAGAAAGCAGCAATTATGTTTGCCGGTGAATTACAGAATGATCCTTCTGCCAACGCTGCGCAGTTCTACCTTGGTTTATCACAACTTGCCCTGAATAATTATAACCAGGCCATCAATATTTTCTCAGAAGTTGTGGAAAGATCAGCTGAGTTTGGAAAGGACGCAAGATGGTACATGGGCCTCTCCTATCTTAAAATTTCCAATAACAGGAAAGCCGCCGGGTGCTTTGAGATTCTCGCCAGAACAGAAGGTTACTACCATGATCGGTCGGAATTGATTCTCCGACGTCTGAGATAGTATAAAACCGTTCCCCCTGTGGCTGCTATCACCACCAGCAGTATAAGTAAATTATATCTTTTAAAATTTCGTGATACAGGCACATTATCACCGAGCACTTCATAAGCTGCCCAGTAATATGGATTTTTGAATGCAGGTGAAGCTTTCGTAAGATAATCAAGCTTGGCCAGTCGCATTGCCTCATTTTTTTCTTTTCCTTCAGCAAGATGAAAATAGAATCCCGATATGATCGCAGCGCTGACCTCATCATTGATTTCCCATGATGTTTTGATAACAGATGATGCCCCTGCAAGAGTAAAACCACGTGCAAGGCTCATAATGCCCTCTCCGGAATATAAAGTTCCTGTTCCCGAGTTGCATGCACTCAGGACAATCATCGGAGTTTTTATTCTCATCAGGCTTATTTCATAATTATAAAGTTTACCTTCTTCAGGCAAAAGGTTATGTGTGTCGAAAATAAGGTAGGAATATTTTGAATTAACGCTGTCAGACATTGAATGCATGGCAAGATGAAAAATAACCGGTTTTTTCGATACTTTGATAAAATTTGCTTTTGTTGCAATCTCACCACTATATGACTTACCTCTGAACCTTTTAAGAATCGATCCTATCTCAACACCGGCTCCCTTAAGTGAGGAGAGCATTGCCCCCGTGGAAGCAGAATTAAGATAATCAGGAGAAAATGCGAGTACCCTGGCCCCGGTTAATGCATGGCTGTTTTTACTGAAAATAAGCGATGAAGAGTATGCGTACGAAAAGGTATAGTCATTAATCAGGTAATGAAGTCCTTCATAGTCTGCCTGTTCGGGTTCCGGTTTGTATTTAAGAAACTCATCGAAGGGTACCCATCCGATCTCTTCATCAGGAATGATGATGAGTTTTTTTCCGGTAAAATGATCTTCGACTGGTTTTATAAGGTTAATGTACATATAATTAAGCGCACCGGTATATGAAAGGAAGTTATTCCTGGCCAATCCCTTCAATAAAGTAGGATTAGCTGTTTTCCGTATTATTCCTGCATTTCTTAAAAACAGCGAATCGAGCTCCATCTCTCTGAAATCAAGATTGCTGTTTGAAATCAGAAAGACAAACAACTTTCTTTTTCCGTCAGAATATTGATTCGAAAGAAGATAATCAATAATTGTTTCATCTTTTTTCAACTTTTTTTGGATGAGTTCCACTGGAACGGGTTCTATTTTCCTGATCAGATCGTGGAACTGAGGAAACACTTTTTCAATCTCCCCGGTTACTTTTTCTTTTTCGCGGTTCATTTCAAAAAGAGCGTCCTTCCATAGAGAAATTTTATTGCCGTTAGGGGCTGAATTTCGGTTTTCTTCGATTATAAGGTTATTATATGCTGCAATATTTCCGCTTAACCGGTTTTGCTTTTCGCGAAGCGAATCAGGAATAGCTGTGGAATACAACAATTCATTGCCGGTTATCTCGTTACGGAGAATCGCGGCTTTTGCTTTCTGCGCAATGCCATACATCCTGTAACCCATCGAATGATCATGAGTTGTTAAATATAATCTGTAAGCAAGGTGAGTTGCAAACAAATAAGTCTCTTTCTCATTTTCAGCCAGGTAGATACGGCTATCCTCCGACAGGTAATTATTCCTTATCCTGTCGATGAGTTGAAGAGCGAGTTCCATAGTCTCAAGACTTTTGGTGATTGATTTAATATTCATTCCACTGTCTTTCTGCTCATCTGCAGATAATTCCAGAGCTTTTGCTTTACTTTTTAAGTTATCGAGCAGGCGGATATCAAAAAGGGAAGAATCAATTGAAGGGTTTGCAAAGATATCGGGGTTGTTAAAATCTTTTACTACTGCAATAAGGGATTTCTGGTAATAATATAGAGCGGAATCATATTTATTCTGAATTATATAATTGTCTCCCAGGTGTTTATAAGCTAATGATAGGATCGTATGTTTATTCCCATAATTTTTCAGACAAATTGCCATTGCTTTCTTATTTACATCCAGAGACTCTTTATTTTTCCCTTCACTGCTTAGAAGCAAACCATAATCGAAATAGACATCAGCCAATCTGTAATAATCTTTATTATGTTCATAAATAAAACTAGTTATACTTTTTAAATAGAACTCCTGTGCTTTTTTAGAGTTAGCTAATTTTACATATATCTTTGCCATATTAAGATATGTAAGCGATAGATCAGAAAAACTATACTTTGAATTTAATTTAATGTTCTTTTCGAGATAGCTAATTGCTAAAGAATATTGCTTTGTTTCTTGATACGCTATACTAATGTTTATATATACTTGTTCCAAATTGTCAAGATATGTTTTGTTCCCGGAACCCATATTTAGATAAATTCTTATACTTTTCTCTAGATATTCAATTGCCACATCATAAGATTTCATAATGTTATAAATGTATCCCCTATTATTATAAACGGCCGCTAGGTCCAGAGAATTCTGATCATTTTTACTTATCAATGATTCAGCTTTTAAATTGTATTCAAGTGCCCGGTCATATCTGCCAAGAGATATTTCAATAGCACCAAGATTACTATATGCTGCAATAAACTGTCCATTGGTAAGGGGAATCTTTGACTGAAGAAAAATGCGTAAAGTATTTTCTGCCTTAACTAAGTCTCCAGCATTATACTGTTCTAGAAATTTTTGAAACAATAATTTTTTATCTTCATTTTGTGCTTCAGAATACTCTATTAAGACAAATGAAAATATTAAACAAACTAACCAAAAGGCTTTTTTCAATTCTTAAAATTATGTTAACCCTTTATAAAGCTGATTTTTCAAGCAAATTACTAAAAAAAACATAAAAAGAAAAGGCGTGTTTCCTAAGCAGGAAAGACGCCTTAATCGAAGAATGAATAATCTAGTCTTAAAATTAGAATTTTGGAATAATAATTATGGGTGCTCCTCCATTGGCTTCCCCATCTGTACCACCGCCCCTTACATAACTCATTGCCTGCATGTTCAGTATCTCATTTTCTGATAGCAAAGAAATTAACTGATCAAAATTTCTCATTGTTTCTGATGATTTGTCTGCGCTTTTCATGATTTTATTTTTTTAGTTATTAATTAAAGTTTGACGTTTTATCGGGATATGTAATAAAATGTTACCCTTATATTATTAACAATAACTTTTCAACCATGAAAATTTCTAATGTCATTAAACTGTCATACCGTTGCACCTTTATACCTTTATGCCGTTGTACCGTTACTTTTCCCACAGTTTTTGATCACTCGCGGTAACAATTCGGCCATTAATCTTATAAAACATTGTTATCAGACTGAATTACCCTTTAGAAATTCAATAATTAGAAAGTGGTCCAGGTAAATAAAAAATTTATATTCAAAATATTTATAGAATGGCGGCAAAATATTATGTGGCCGTAAGGCCAAGGATAAATGAGAACCATGCGGTACATAAGGAAGGATGTCCTTTCCTGGCTGACGAAGAAGAGAGGATTTTTCTGGGTGTTTTTGCTTCAAATCACGATGCAGTGAAAGAAAGCCGACGACATTTTTTTTCATCAGAGGGTTGCCTCTTCTGTTCCAAAGAACAAAAGCCACACAATGTAAAAACAATGACAAATGAATTGGTTGAAAAAGAGCTGATTCCGGCTGAGCTGGAGGGGTCATCATTATTTTACGAGGGATTGATTTATTGTGTAAACTGAGGATAAGCACAGGGTAAAAATATTGTGATATGGGACCGAGAACCGAGAACCGAGTACCCAGGATATGCAATTGACCACTGCCGCTCTGTGGTATAAGATTAAAGATCTATTGTAAATTTATCAGCATCATTTGTAACAGGGAAATTTTTCCTGAAACCTGTGAGCTCGGCAAGCGATATTTCTGCAGAAACCGAACACTCCCCTTCACTTGCCGCTGATACGATTAAATCGCCCCGCGGATTTATTATAGCTGATTCACCGCAATAAGCGATGCCGGCCTTATCGGTTCCACTCCTGTTAGATCCTGCCACATAACATTGATTTTCAATTGCCCTGGCTTTCAAAAGTGTAGTCCATACATTCTTCCGGCTTACAGGCCAGTTTGCGGAGTATATGATCAGATCTGACATCTCCCTGTTCCTGCTCCAGACAGGAAAACGCAGGTCATAACATATGTAAGGGCATATTTTGACTCTCCTGAAACTGAAAATCAGTCTCGATTTACCAGCAGAGAAATGCTTATCCTCTCCTCCCATGCTGAACAGATGTCTTTTATCATAATGGCTGACTGTGTTATCAGGAGAAACAAATACCCACCTGTTATAGAAATTCATATTATGTTGAACTATATAGCTTCCGCATAATCCAAATTTACCCTTTTCGGACATGCTTTTCATCCATTTAAATGTTTCGCCGTCAGGAGGTTCGCTTAGTTTTTCAGGATTCATTGAAAAGCCGGTATTGAACATTTCTGGCAATATGACGAGATCTGTCTGATTGAACAACGGGGTAATGAGCCTTGAAATATTCTCAAAATTCTGGTTTTTATCTTCCCACACAGTGTCGGGTTGGATTACTGATATATTCATAATCAGCAAAGGTAATATTTGTAACAATAACTTAAGACTGATCTTCTTTAACAGCAAAATTCGCAAGTTTTGAATACACATACGCAATGAACCCCTAGAAGATTCGGATCCTTCTTCGTTAAGATATTCTGTACACTAGGTAAGAGCCCCGGTCCTCCTAAAGGGGGACTTAATTGTGGATCTAGGAATAATTACGTTTATGTGCGGAAATAAGCCCCCCTTGGGGGGTTTGGGGGTAAAAAAGCTAAGTAAATATGCAAATCCATATTAGAACAAAAAAGGCTGCCCCTTTTGAGACAACCTCTTCTTTTATTCAATAGGTTCAGGTTAATTATTTCTTTTTCAACGAAGTATAATAATCATTAAATATACTGGTAATAAGTGGCCTATAATAAAGCCAGAAAAATCTTCTTGTATCATCGGGTTTATCAGAGAAGAAGATTCCCTTGAGTTTTTCCACACCTTTGACCCTGGCTGTACAGAATGGTAAATCATAGGTAGCAAAATCACCTGAAAAATAATATGTTCTTTGTATTATAGGTTCCTGAATAACTGCGGGAAACTCATTCATTAAAGAATTGTTAACCAGAAGGGTATCGCCCAATGGTGTTGTATCAAGCCTGAATTTAGAAATAACCTTGTTCTGAAGAGGATCGATAATATCAAACCACTGGTCAAACGCAACTGAGGGGATGACTCCAAACTTTTGTGCAGAAGCGTCATCAGTGACAATTCTTGGTATAGGATTCCTCAATTGTTTCCCCTCTTCGAGAACAACAATATCTTTTTCTTTCAGTATTACAATCCCTGGTTTTGTGAATTTCCATGGTTTCTTATATTCTTTGCGGTACATTGCCGTCATCCAGATAGGGAAATCAGTGCCTGTCGTATCAAGAGAACTGAAATACTTTCCGGTCCATCCTGAGAAGGTTATCCCAAGTTTTTCCTGGGTCCTGACAGATTCAAATTCAGCTGTAGGATAATCGAATGAGTTATATTCCATTATGATGAGCTTGTTCCTGTCTTTCATTTCCTTAAGAAGCAGGAAGTCAGTGTTATTCAGTCCACCATAAATTTTCCTTGATTTGCGGCTTTTGTTTATCCCTCTGAACCAGTCATTAAAAAAAACTCCATAAGTGTCAGTAAAATAAATGGCATCATTTTTATTGGCAAGATTTATAATATCGGCAAGATGATAATCATTTCTGTCCCATTTTTTATCGCGCAAAGGACGTTGTGGAAAAAAACCGTAATAATCTTTTTTATATGAATAGCCTGTGTTGCTTTCTTTCTTTACATATCTCTCATTGGTTAGTATCCAGCTGAATGGTTTGTGATGTTCTCTTTCAAGCGTTGGAACAGTCTTGTCAACTATAATGATATCCAGCGGTTTTTTGGTCTGAATGCTCCATCGGATCAGATTAATTACAGGCAGGGCAATAATTACTGCCACGATAATAACTACTATAAGCAGAGTTTTTTTCATAACTGAATATATCTGAATGTATTCAAATACAATAACTACGACCCTGAATTTTCCAAAAATTCAATTTCAATTGTTAAAAGTATTAATTTTTTTTCTTAAAGAAAATAAATTTGAGGCAATTTAGTAAAAAATATTGAACCGCAAAGAGACTTAGTAACCACAAGATGAATTATTGCCTCTTTTGTCAGCAGCCCCTGCCTTTTTCCCTCCGGGAAGAATCATGATTGCATTGACAGAGCCGATTGATGAGCGTTCTTGTAATATGTAACCCATGCTTTTGAGTTTTTTCAATGCAACACTGTCAATTGCATTCTTTTCATAGCTGATAAGGTCGGGTAACCATTGATGATGAAATCTCCCGGCATTGACTGCCTGCCCAATATTCATCCCGAAGTCCAGAACATTTATAATTACCTGAAAGACGGTTGTGGGAATGGTTGAACCTCCCGGAGATCCCAAAACCAGGAGTAGTTTTCCATCCTTTTCTACCATTGAAGGAGACATCGAACTAAGCATTCTTTTTCGCGGCTGAACAGAATTGGCTTCGCCTCCCACAAGACCATACATATTTGGAAAACCGGGTTTCACAGAAAAATCATCCATCTGGTTGTTAAGCAAAAATCCGGCACTATCCACTACAACACTATTTCCGAATGTGTTGTTTAGGGTCGTTGTTGCTGACACAGCATTTCCATACTTATCAATAACAGAATAGTGAGTGGTTTCCTCGCTAATGTAGCCTTCGGGTGAACCTGGTTTTATATTCTCAGAGGGAGTTGCTTCCTTTTCATTATAAGTGCTCATGCGGTTAAGCAGGTATTTCTTGTTGATTAATTGATCAACAGGGATATTTACAAATTCCGGATCACCAAGGTATTCAGATCTGTCGGCAAAGGCTCTTTTTTCAGCTTCAGCGATAAGATGAACCGTCTCAGGAGAATTAAATCCCCATTCTTTTAATTTATATGGGTCTGTCATTTTTAAGAGCTGAATAAGAATAATGCCCCCGCTTGAAGGAGGCGGCACAGTAATAATTCTGTAGCCTCTATAGTCTGCATTCAGAGGTATCCTTGAAACTGATTTGTACTCCTTTAGATCCTGTTCGGTGACTATCCCGTTTCCTCTTTTCATCTCCTTCGCAATAAGACGGGCGGTTTTTCCCGAATAAAAGCCGTCGCGACCATAGTCTCTGATTCTTTTCAGTGTCTCAGCCAGGTCTCTCTGAATAAGAATATCACCCTTCTTCCAGGTTGAATCTTTCACAAATGCAGGTCTGAAACTGTTTCTTTCAATAAAGGTCTTCCTGTTTGAATTAAAATCCTCAGCTTGTCTTTCCGAAACTGGAAATCCCTTTTCTGCCAGGTCAATTGCCGGTTGGATCACTTCAGAAAATGGCAACCTGCCATATTTTGAATGGACATTTATCATTCCATCCACTGTGCCCGGTACAGCACTGGACAGATGAGTACCGGTACTAAGGCCTTGCGACACATTGCCCGAACCATCAAGATACATATTGCGTGATGCTTTTGCAGGAGCTTTTTCCCTGTAATCAATCACGTCAGTTTTCCCTTCGGGCGTCCTTATCAGCATAAATCCTCCACCTCCTATATTGCCGGCCTCTGGATAGCATACCGCCAGAGCAAATTCGGTGGCTACTGCAGCATCAATGGCATTCCCTCCTTTCTGCAAAATCCTGACACCTATCCTTGAACTCTGAAGATGCGCAGAAACAACCAACCCACTGTCAACAATTATAATTGGTCCTTCAGTAAATACGGGTTTTTCATTGGCCGAGTGAACTGAACAAGCTAATAAAATAATCAGGGAAAAAAACAGGCCGATAAGTTTATTCATTAATATGAGATTTTATAAATTATTAATAATAAATCTTTTACTTAGTGTCACTTTGTGTTTCACTTTGTGTTCCTTGGTGATAAAAAAAAAGTAACCACGAAGTCGCACAAAGGTCTTCACCAAGGGGCACAAAGGAATTTAACTGCAAATGCATTCACTTATACAATAATAATAATAAACCCATTATTAATACTCAACTCAATGCGAAATCTCCGAGAACAAAAATTGTTTTGTACTTTTACGTAAACATTTTTATAATGCTGTCAAATCAACCACTGGCTGAAAGATTAAGACCAAGAGAACTCAGCGAATTCTGCGGGCAGGAGCATCTGGTCGGCAAAAACGCAGTCCTGAGGAAGGTAATTGAATCGGGAAATATTCCGTCATTTATCCTTTGGGGACCTCCGGGTGTTGGAAAAACGACTCTCGCCGGCATTATAGCAAATACACTGAAAAGACCTTTTTTTCATTTGAGCGCCGTACACTCAGGAGTAAAAGATGTAAGAGAAACAATCGAAAAAGCCAAAAGCCAGCAATTCTTTAACCAGCCCAATCCAATCCTCTTCATAGATGAGATTCACAGATTTAATAAATCACAACAGGATTCACTTCTGAGTGCCGTGGAACAGGGAACTATTACTCTCATCGGAGCAACCACAGAGAATCCTTCATTTGAGGTTATATCTCCTCTTCTTTCAAGGTGCCAGGTATATGTGATGAAACCATTAACCGAGGAGGAGCTTTTAATTTTAATGAATAAAGCGTTAAAGAAGGACATTTACCTTGCTGAATATAATATTGAAATTGCAGAACACGAGGCACTCATACGAGTTTCAGGCGGTGATGCAAGGAAACTGTACAATGCACTCGAACTCGTTGTAAGCTCGGAAGCTGATGAATCCGCTCCAGATAAAATAGTTATTAACAACGAGATGGTATTGAGACACGTCCAGAAGAATCTGGCACTCTATGACAAGAACGGAGAGCAGCATTATGATATAATTTCCGCATTTATAAAATCTCTGAGGGGAAGCGATCCAAATGCTGCAGTCTACTGGCTTGCCAGGATGGTTGAGGGAGGAGAAGATCCCAAATTCATTGCAAGGCGCATGCTGATACTTGCTGCTGAGGATATCGGTATAGCCAACCCTAATGCCTTGCTTCTTGCCCAGGCTTGCTTTGAAGCTGTAAACGTTATTGGGTGGCCTGAATCGCGTATTATTTTATCGGAAGCAGCTATCTACCTCGCCACATCGCCGAAAAGCAACTCTTCATATATGGCTATTGACAACGCGATAGCTGTCGTCAGATCAGAAGGCGATCTGCCTGTCCCGTTACACATCAGGAATGCACCTACAACTCTCATGAAAAACCTTGGATATGGAAAAGAGTACAAATATGCGCACAGTTACTCAGGAAATTTTGTTCCAGATAATTTTCTGCCTGAAGAGATAAAGGGTAAGGTGTTTTATGATCCCGGGCTTAATCCAAAAGAGGAAGAAGTAAGAAAAAGGCTCGCCGCAATGTGGAAAGATATTTATGATTATGGTAAAAAATAAGTCTGTGTTCCTAAGTGACTCCTCAGTGCTCCTCTGTGAAAGTTCTTGATATTTCTCTTTTATTACACAGAGAACCACAGAGTTTCCACAGAGAAACACAGAGAAAATCTAATCAATATTTTTTTTACAAATATTTTTTTACCTTTGTTATAATATGTCACAAGCTGTTATAAATATTCCAGGAATAAAATTTACTGAATCCGGCAATTTTCTTTTGATTGCTGGTCCATGTGTTGTTGAAAGCGAGGAAGTTGTTTTTGAAACTGCAGATCATCTGAAAAAGTTATCAGTGAAATATCAGATTCCTTTTGTTTTTAAATCATCATACAGAAAAGCGAACAGATCAAAGAGTGATTCATTTTCGGGAATCGGAGACATTAAAGCGCTGAAAATACTCGCAGAAGTCGGGAAGAAATATTCAGTGCCTATTATCACTGATATACATAACCCGAATGAAGCTGAAATGGCAGCTGAATATGTTGATATCCTGCAAATACCTGCTTTCCTGTGCCGGCAGACCGATCTACTTGTCGCAGCTGCTGTTACCGGCAAATGGATTAACATTAAGAAAGGTCAGTTTCTATCGGGTTCATCAATGAGATTTGCTGTGGAGAAGGTAAAGGAATCGGGCAACAGTAAAATTTTGCTGACAGATCGCGGAAACATGTACGGTTATCAGGATATAGTGGTCGACTTCAGGAACATCCCGATTATGAAACAGATCGGCGTACCTGTAATTATGGATATTACACACTCACTGCAGCAACCTAATCAGGAACACGGGGTCTCAGGAGGCAGACCGGAAATGATTGAGACCTTAGGGAAAGCAGCAATAAGTGTGGGTGCCGACGGCATTTTTATTGAAACTCATCCAAACCCTGGCGTTGCAAAATCTGATGGAGCCAATATGTTGAAACTCTCAGAGATGGATAAACTTCTAAATAAACTCGTTGCATTAAGAAAAACAATAAATTCATTTAATTATTAATCATTAATACCAATTGTATGAAGAAACTAACTTTTATTATGGCAGGATTGATAATGATGTCTGTCATAAACGCACAAACACTCGATGAAATCGTTAAGAAGTATACTGAAGCCAACAAGCTTGATCATGTTGCCAGTCTGAAAACGATAAAGATCACCGCTAATATGTCAGTGGCTGGTATGGAAATGCCAATGGTGTTCTATATGAAGAATCCGGATAAAATCAAATCTGTAACTTCTTTTAACGGTCAGGATATGGTTCAGGCATATGACGGTGAGAAAGGGTATTCTATAAATCCTATGACAGGTTCGACCGATCCTGTTGAAATGACTCCGGAACAGGTGAAACAAACTCTCAGAAGCAATATCTTCCAGAATTCAATGGCCAACTATTTAAAGAATGGGCAGCTTGCCCTCGCCGGTGAAGAAAATGTAAATGATAAGCCGGCATATAAAATAAAGGCTACCGTTGAAGGCGGATTAGTTATTGACATGTTTATCGATAAAAGCTCATATTTTCTTGTTAAAACATCTACCACAACTGAAATGAATGGAATGACCGTGACCATGGATTCATATCCTTCAGATTATACGGAAACCAGCGGCATAATGATACCTATGAAAACCTCTACATCTGCACAGGGTATGGATATCATCATTAATTTCACAAAGGTCGAAGTTGATGTTCCGATGGAAGATAGCTTTTTTAAGATCAAATAAATTATTTTTAAACACAACCAGCAACAAATAGGTAGAGACAGGTCTGAGACCTGTCTCTACAATAAATAAATCTTTTAAAAACATTACAATGGACCAATAAAAAATGACGGGCAGTTTGTGTCCGTCATTTTTTTAAACAGCTGGCCTGTAAGCCGGATTCTGTGCGGTTTTGGTTTCTGCAAAAGAAATTAAAACCGTCTTCCATCATTTATCTTGGCACGGCATCGCTGCCGGGCTCATACGACCTACCCCCCGGCATCGGACGAGCAGTCCTTGGCGCCGGTATACATGGTCTTTCAACCCATAAGATGTACGGCTCCGTGTGTTGCCACCCGGACCGGTAAGCTCTTACCTCACCTTTTCACCCTTATCCGCCAGCTGGCGGATGGTTATTTTCTGTTACACTACTATACCCTCACGGATATCTTCCCGTTAGGAAGTATGGTGCTCTTTGTTGCCCGGACTTTCCTTGGCGCCTTATAGCGCCACGATGGAACAGCCTGCTGCGGTGCAAAGGTAAGAAATTGCGGGGTATTTCGAATGCACTCTATATAATAATGGCTAGTTTTGCACCCTGAAAGAAGTTTGGAGTGCCTAAAGTTTAAGAAAACTGGATAAAGCTGATTCTAGGTACTTTAGGCATTTTAGGCACTCCAGGCACTCTAGGCACTTTAGGCACTTTATGAATTGATACTTATGAGAGATATTGACATTAACGACTACGACTATGATTTACCAGCAGATCGAATTGCCCAATATCCTGCCGATGAAAGAGACAAATCACAATTACTTATTTATAAAGACGGTAAAACAGTAAAAGATACTTTCAGAAACATCACTGACTATTTACCATCCGGCTCACTTCTTGTTTTTAATAATACACGTGTAATCCGTGCCCGGATTCTTTTTCAGAAAGAGAGCGGTGCAAATGTTGAAATATTTTGTCTTGAACCGCTCTCTCCAAAAGAATATTCACTCTCCTTCAGTTCAAAGGAACCTGTTGAATGGAAATGTATAGTCGGAAACCTGAAAAAGTGGAAAAACGGCATTCTGGTAACTACTTTTAAATATAAGGGAACGTCGTATAAGCTCAGTGCAGAGCGTATTCAATCCTTCGGTGAAACATTGCGCATAAGATTTTACTGGAACACAAGTGATATATGCTTTGGAGAAGTATTGGAACTAACGGGTCACATTCCTCTGCCTCCATACATTAACAGGACGGATGCTGCTGAAGATGCTGAGAGGTACCAGACAGTTTATTCAAGTGTAAAGGGATCTGTTGCAGCTCCCACAGCCGGTTTGCATTTCACAGATTATGTGTTTGAAAGCATCAGGACAAGAGACATAAAAACAGCGGAATTGACCCTGCATGTTGGTGCTGGAACTTTTCAGCCGGTAAAGGCCAGGAATATTTATGACCACGAAATGCATTGTGAACATTTTTCAATAGATACAGGGGCAATCAGAAAAATAATGGAACAAAAGGGAAAGGTAATAGCTGTTGGGACAACATCAGTCAGAACCCTCGAAACTCTTTATTGGCTGGGAGTTAAGCTGATACAAAAACCATCATATAATTTATCGGGTCTTTCTTTTGGTCAGTGGGAGCCATATGAAATGACTGGAAATGTCTCTGCGGAAAAATCGATGGAAGCGTTGTTGAGATATATGTATGAAAGGAAAATAAATTATCTAGAAGCTGTTACAAGTATTATGATTGTCCCGGGCTATGAATTCAGGTTGACTAATGGAATCATTACCAATTTTCATCAGCCGCGGAGTACACTCCTGCTACTTGTTTCAGCTTTCACCGGTAATAAATGGAAAGATATTTATACTTTTGCTCTTGAGAACGGATTCAGATTCTTAAGTTACGGTGACAGTTCACTTTTATTGAAATAACTACATCATTCATCAATAGAACAATGCATTTCATCAAATTAAGTTTTCACAACGAAATTTTTAGTTTAATTTTGATAATAAATCTAATTTTCGTTAATTTGATATCAAAATAATTTCAGTATGGACGGAAACAGGCTAATGCAACAGGTGACAAGCATTTTCTCGGTATTTATGGTTGTTTTTTATCTTGGAGTGGGTTGGTTTTTAGTTTTCCGTTCCGATCTGAGTTATCTTGACAAACCTGTCAGAGTAATCGTTGGGTCGGCATTCATTTTTTATGGTGTTTACAGGGCATTCAGAACCTATGTCAAAATTGTGGAGGTTTTCTTTACAAAAGACAAAGATGAAGAATAGAAATATTTCATTCCGTAGCATGTTCTTGGCATATACTTTGCAGTAATTAGAATGGAATTGTTTCCATTTAATAAATTTAGAAATATGAACAGAGTATCAGTTATTCAAAATTTTATTATTATTGCGTGCCGGAATAAAAGATTTACACATACGAATGAAGTGAACAGGACTTTCAGCCATAAATTATTATTGCTTTTTCCCCTTCTGGGAATGGCGCTAATGATTGCCTCATGCGGCACTATGGGAAAGCCTGCAACCAATGAAACACCGACCAGGGGTAATATACATATAGTCGCAGATGAATCATTTCAACCACTTATTGAAACTGAAGTATTTACTTTTACACATCTTTATAAAGGAGCTCAGATCAGACCCTTTTTTAAGCCTGAATATGATGTGATAAATGATTTCATGCGCGATTCCGTTAAAGTCATCGTTACCAGTAAAAAGCTATCAGATGCTCAGATACAATACCTGCGCGACACTCTGATTATAGCTCGTACAACAACTTTCGCATACGACGCGCTAGCTCTTATTACAAACCGTGATAATAAAGACACTCTTATAAAATATAATACTGTTAAAGATATTTTCCTCGGGAAAATTAAGAAATGGAAAGATATCAACGAAAAATCGAAACTTGGCAATATCCGTGTTATCTTTGACAACAAGAAGTCGGGAAATGTCAGATACTTTAAAGAACTTTTTGAGATAAAAGATTCACTGAGCGGGAATTTCTTTGCGGTCAATAATAATGCAGAAGTTATAAATTTCGTCTCGAGGAATCCTGATGCACTTGGCATCATTAGCGTAAACTGGATAAGTGATAAGCATGATTCTCTCTCATTGAGCTTTATTAATAAGGTTAATGTGGTTGCAGTATCGCAGCAATATATTAATGACGGAACTTATTATCGTCCGCAACAGGGTTTTATATATGACAAAGAGTACCCCTTCGTAAGAGAAATTTACCTTATTTCGAGGGAAACATTTCGCGGATTGGGTTCGGGATTTATAAACTGGGCATGTGCAGAACAGGGACAAAGAATAGTGCTTAAATCAGGTCTTGTTCCCGCAACTATGCCGATAAGGTTGGTACAGATAAAACATTAGGGGCAGGGCACCCGTATAAAGGACCGAGGAACGAGAAACCGGTAGCTGGAAAAATGAGTTTGGGAAAAATGTATTTTATTATAATAAGCACCAAAACTGATATCAAATAATGATCGCTATGAAACGTTTAATTTTAAGACCAGCAATTTTTCTGGCAGTTTTTTTGACAGGAATTTCATTAAACATTAAGGCTCAGGACCTGAATACTGCAATTTTACTCACAAAGAGTGAACAGTATGACAAAGCACAGGTTATGTACCAGGATTTAATTAAGAAAGAACCGGCAAACAGCAAGAATTATTTCTTTTTAGGTGAAAACTACCTGCTAGATTATTTTGCCGACACAATATCAAACTCCTTGACTGTTGCTGCAAAATCTGCAAAAGCTGAATATGATAAGGGAGTAAGTGCAAATGCCGGTGACCCTCTGAACTATGTTGGGCTGGCCAAAGTTGCTTTCTATACCGGCGACACAAAAACAGCTGCCGATATGCGTGCTAAAGCCAGGAGTCTTCTTCTCCCATTCAAGAACATTAAAAAGATTGTACCTCCTGCCCCTGAATATGCATTCGCACTTGCTAAAATAGCCGAATCATATATAAAAGAGGGTAAAGTGGATACTTCACAGGCATTGCCACTCATCAGGGAAGCTTTGAAGATTGACAATAAAAATAAAGATGTATATTTAATCGGAGGCGATATATATATCCTGGTAAATGATGGTTCAAAAGCTATCTCATTTTATAACCAGGCCCAGTTTGCGGATCCGAAATCACCTACAGCAGCTATGAAAATTGGGAACATATATACTAAGGGGCGTGCCCTAGAGGCTGCTATTCCTTATTATGAACAGGCTATACAGCTCAATGCAAACTACGCTCCGGCTTATCGTGAACTAGGTCAGTTATACCTTTCTGCCCAGAGATTCGACCTGTCAAAAGAAAATTTCAGGAAATATCTGGATCTTACAGAAGGAAACATTCCGGCAAAAATCAGGTATGTAAATGCTCTATTTTACGCGAAAGATTATGACAATGTTATTAAGAATGTTGAAGATATCTTCAAGGTTGAAAAATCAAGACCCTATCTGAACCGCATAGCCGGATATTCGGCCTATGAAAAGAATCCACCCGATTATGACAAGGCTCTCGCCTACATGGAGACTCTTTTCAAAACAGTTTCTGCCGACAGGATATTGTGGAAAGACTATCATTACATGGCCAGGATACTGGTAAAAAGAAACCAGAACTGGCCGAAAATGGCTGACGACCTTGCCAGTCTTGACCAGCAGCTTAATAAAGAAAAAAACAAATTGGCAATAGCTGCCACTGCTGCAGAAAAAACCAAGGAAAAAGCTATTATAGAAGACCTGACCGCCAAGGAAACCGCTGCAAAAGCTGAACTGGCAAAATCCGATGCAGAAATTGACAGGGCGTTTGAAGAATATAACAAGGTGCTTGAGTTAAAACCCGGAGACCAGGCCCTGCTTAATGAAATTGCTGCCAATTATAACAATTTCAAGAGGTATAATGGAGTAGCAAAAACTCTGACTTTGATGCTTGATCCGACTAAGGACAATACTGAAGAGCTTCTGCGTATCGGCCGTGCATATTACAATGCAGAAAAATATAAAACCGCAGATTCGGTCTTTACAGCTTTAACAGTTAAATCACCCGATTATGTGCCTGCTTACCTATGGATTGCCAACACTTATTCGAAGATGGATCCCGACACAAAACTGGGCCTGGCAAAACCGAAATTTGAAAAGTTGATTGAAGTTGCAAAACGTGACTCCATAAAAAATGCACCGGCAATGATGGATGCTTTTGGTTATCTGAGTTATTATCATATGATGAATAATAACTACAGCAGATCGAAGGACTATTACATCAGGATGGTTAATCTCGATCCTAATAATAAAGAGTATAAGATAAAGGGATATGTTGGAATTGGTTCAGTTGAGCTGAGGTCAACTTCTACTGAAAAAACTAATGAGGGAAGACTTCCATATTTAACAAGAGCCACAGAAGCCTATAACAAAATCCTTGCTCTCGACCCGACAAATGCCGCGGCCAAAAATCAGATAACTTATGTTCATGAATTCGAGGCATCAATTAAGAAAGGAATAAATCCAAATGAAATTAAAGGTACAGTCAAAAATGCAGCAGGTCAGCCACTTCCTTATGCTTCCATCAGAGTGAAAGACACTGCAGCAGAGAACATGGCTAATACTAAAGGTGAATTTAGGTTTGAGATTCCCGAGGGTTCAGAAATTCTGATCATCAGCTTGAAAGGATACAAAGCACTGGAGATACCTATAACAAAATCAAGGGTTTATAATGTTACACTGGAACAATAAGGTTGTCAGTACAAGAATTAGTTTTAATATAAATAATTAAAAGTATAGGGTATAATAATAATTCGACGGTCTTTATATTTTAGAGAATTATTCTAAACTATATTAAAATTTTAACATTATTGTTTACTCTATTGGAAAAAAACAATTCATAATATATATTTGCATATCATATAAAATCTTAAACTTAAACAAATCGATAAAAATGAGTAAACAAGGAAGTTCGTTCAAAGATGCGTTGCAGAATGTTTTTGCAGCAAGCGCTATTTTAATAGCATTTATAGTTTCCTATATTTTGTTCACACAAATAATGGGTAATCCTGTAAACTTCGAAGGTGGCAATAATAAAGGACAAGCCCTTCAAGGTAACTATTTGGGAATGATCTACCTGGGTGGTTTGATCGTTCCTATTCTGATGACTTGTGTTTTAGTCCTTATCATTTTCATTTTTGAAAGGACTATCACATTGTCAAGAGCAAAAGGTAAAGGCAGTTTAAATACTTTTGTAAGTCAGCTTCAGAGTCTTCTCGGACAAGATAAGATTGAAGAAGCTATGGAAGCCTGTGACAAACAGAAAGGATCTCTTGCTAACGTAATGAAAGCAGGGTTGCTGCGTTATCGTGACCTTCAGAAAGACAAGGAACTTGAAAAGGACCAGAAAATCCTCTCTATCCAGAAATCTTTTGAAGAAGCAACAGCTCTTGAGCTGCCTATGCTCTCAAAGAACATGGTTATATTTTCCACCCTTGCTTCAATTTCTGTGTTGATCGGTCTTATCGGTACAGTTCTTGGTATGATCCGTGCATTTGCGGCTCTCGCCCACTCCGGCGCTCCCGACTCCCTTGCTCTTGCAGGCGGTATTTCTGAAGCTCTTGTCAATACTGCTTTCGGTATAACAGGATCTACATTATCAATCATTGCATTTAACTATTTCTCGTCAACAATTGATTCATACACATTTAAAATTGATGAAGCAGGGTTCAGTCTGACCCAGAATTTTGCTGCTTCACTTAAAAACAACTAATTTTAAATTTATCTTTTGGTTTAAATAATACTAATAAAAAACTACAATGCCAAAGATTAAATTACCAACAAAGTCGCCCCATATTGACATGACGCCTATGGTTGACCTGTTCTCGGTAGTGTTGATGTTTCTAATGTTAACAGCTACTATGAGTCAAAACGAACCGGCTATTGTTGATACGCCTAGTTCTATATCAGAAAAACCTTCGCCTAATTTTAATACTATGACTCTTCTTCTTTCAAAAGACGACAGGGTATTTCTTAATTTTGACAACGGAGAGGATACTACGCTTAAATTCAGACCAAAAATCCTTACGGAAATGGGTAAGAGATACAATATTGAATTTACGGAAACTGAGTTAAAGGAATTCGAAAAATTCCCTTCTTCGATGGGAGTTCCTATGTCGAAAATGAAAGATTTCCTGGCTATTAAAGACGCGAAAGCAAGGGCTGTATTAGAGACTGGTATTCCTATTGATTCCCTGGATAATCAACTCGCAGACTGGATACTCTTTACTCGTCAGATTAATCCAAATGTACAGGCTTGTATAAAAGGTGATTCCAAGACCTCTTATCCGATAGTAAAGAAAGTCCTTGACATAATGCAGGAAAAGAATGTGAAACAGTTTAATCTTGTCACAAATCTTGATGCTGTAAAAATAAACCTCGCAGAAATACAAAAGTGATATGGCAGAAATAATTCAAGAGGAAAAAGCAGGCGCTAAAAAGAAAGCAAAAAAACACGCTCCGCATATAGACATGACACCTATGGTAGACCTTATGTGTCTGCTTATCACATTCTTTATGCTTACCTCGGCTTTAAATAAACCAAAAATCATGGAGATTGTTCTTCCGGAAAAGCAAACGGATCCAAATGCTGTGCCTCCAAAGATTGCAGCATCCCGTACAATGAACATCCTCCTTGGTCCTGATAATAAAATTTATTGGTACACAGGAAATGTAAAACCAGAGGAATATACTAGTCTGCCCCCTGTGACAGAAACAGATTATAGCCCATCGGGTATTCGTACGTTGCTGCTTGAGAGAAACAGAGCACTCTTCAAAAAGATTGATAATTACAAGAATCTGGTAATTACAGGTAAGCTTGTTATCTCTCAGGATTCTTTGAACGGATCAATCAGACAGCTGAAGAAAGATGACGATACCGGTCCTATTGTTCTTATCAAAGCTTATAAGAAAGCGAATTACGGTAATGTTGTTGACATTTTCGATGAAATGAATATCTGTGGTGTTGCCCATTACATGTTAGTTGATATTACCTGGTATGAAGAGAAGATGGTGGAAACCGCAGCAGGAATTCCATCAACTGCTGTTGTTGCCAAGAAATAAACCGTAAACCTGAAAAAAAATGGCAAAAGAAAAAATTAATGCTCCGGCCTTTGATGACATAGTCTTCGAGGATAGGAATAAGGAATACGGAGCTTATAGACTGCGTAAAAGGTACAATCGAAATGTAACTATTTCTTTGCTTATAGGTATTTTAATATTAGCAACAGCTATTATTACACCTTATTTAAATGCAAAAGCATCTGAAAACAAATCAAAACGCGCGGAAAAAGAGGTACAGATCAAGATGGAGAAACTGGATCAGCCTAATGAACAGGCTCCTCCTCCTCCTCCTCCTCCCCCTCCGCCAACTGATGTTGTTCAGCAGCAGAAATATGTTCCGCCTGTGGTAGTTGACTCTATCAAACCCGAAGATGTAAAACAGCTTATGACTGCAGATCAGGCACAAACTGATGTTAAAAACACTGAGGTAGTTGAGGTTCAACAGCAGGTCAAAGAAGAGGTACAGGAAGCAGAACCTGAACAGCAACCATTTATTGTGGTTGAAGAGATGCCTGAATACCCCGGAGGTAATGTAGAGCTTCAGAAATGGCTTATGGAACACACTCAATACCCTGAAATTGCAAAGGAAAACAATATCCAGGGAAAAGTTATTGTCAGATTCTGTGTAACTCCTAAAGGAGGCGTAAGCCAGGTAAGCGTACTGAAGGGTGTTGACCCTGAGCTTGATAAAGAAGCTATGAGGGTTGTAACCACTCTTCCACCATTTAAACCGGGTAAACAGGGAGGAAAACCCGTACCCGTTTGGTTTATGGTACCAATTGCGTTTACTCTTAAGTAAAATCCTAGTTTACTAGTTATAGGAAAAAGGCTGGATCGAAAGATTCAGCCTTTTTTGTCTTTGACTCCGTGCCATCTGTGCTTCTCTGTGCAACTCTGTGTAAGTTCTTAAAGCTTTGTTACACAGAGAGCCACAGAGAAGACACAGAGGGACACAGAGTAACTATTTCTTCAATTCCTTCTTTAGTAGTTCTATAAAATCCTCAATATCATTCTCCTCAGTATCCCAGCTACACATTAACCTCCACTCCGACTTTTTCTCATCCCAGGGATAGAAGAAGTAATAATTTCTCATTTTTCCCGCAATCTTATCCGGCATAATTACAAAAACGCCATTTGACTGAACCTTCTGGGTGACTTCTACCTCCGGAATTTGCTTAAGCTTTTCTGCAAATGTTTTAGCCATTGCATTGGAATTTGAGGCACATTTTTTCCAAAGGTCATTGCGGAAATATCCAATATACTGAGCAGAAATAAATCTCATTTTTGAGGCAAGTTGCATACCCTGTTTACGGATATATTTAAAATCAGTCGAAAGCCCGGGTTTCAGAAAACAGATTGATTCCCCGCACATCATACCGTTCTTTGTGCCGCCAAATGATAGAACATCCACACCGGCATCGGTCGTAAAGGCTTTAAATGGCAGACTAAGCGATACTGCTGCATTTGCTATACGTGAGCCATCCATATGAAGCAGCATATTTCTGTTGTGAGCAAAAGAGGCTATCCTGGCAATTTCATCTACAGAGTAAACAGTCCCCATTTCCGTTGCCTGGGTAATAGAGATTACTTTAGGCTGAGAATGATGTTCAAAATCGATTCCATGCATGTGTTTTTCAATCAGTTCAGGATTGATTTTTCCATCAGGGGCATCAACCACCAGAACTTTGCAACCAATAAACTTTTCAGGAGCACCGCACTCGTCACCCTCGAGATGTGCTGTCGAAGCAGTAATAACCGAATTCCACGATTTTAATATACCTGAAAGACCAAGTACGTTGGCAGCAGTACCGGTAAAGACAAAGAATGTCTCAGTTTCACTTCCTAAATGTTCTTTGAATATATTCTGTGCTTGTTCAGTATAGACATCTGAACCATATCCGGCTGCGTGACCTGTATTCGAAGATATTATTTCTTTTAAAATATCGGGATGGATACCTGCATTGTTGTCACTGCCAAAGCCTCGTTTATTTGTATTGTTTTCCATAAAAATTATTAAGGAGTTAAAAGCTTACATATCAGGAATAAAAGTCTGAATTGCCCTTTTATTTGATACATTATTTATGTAAAGGAACGTTTTAAAAACTATTCGGATTAATATTTATTGAAAAAAATTTTATCTTGTAAGTTAAAATTAAAAGATATTTACTTAAACAAAAATATTATCAATGGAAAAGAATAACGAGAAAGAACTGATTAAAAAAATCAATGACGGAAACAACAGTGCATTCAGGAAGTTGTACGGCTCCGATGCAGAGGTCCTTAAAAAACAGGCAAAAAGGTATACCAGCCTTATCGAAAAATTCAAAAGCTCATTTGGTCCTAATGAACTTGTGCTTTTCAGTTCTCCGGGTCGTACCGAGATTGGCGGGAATCATACGGATCATAATTACGGACGTGTACTCGCAGGTGCAGTTAACCTTGACAATGTTGCTGTTGCGGCTACTAATAATACAAATGTTGTAAGAATTGAATCTGTTGGTTATCCAAAATTTGAAGTTGATCTGTCAACACTTACCCCAGACAACAAAGAAAATTTCACTTCTATGGCCCTGGTGAGGGGAATTGGCTCCAGAATGAAAGAGTTGGGGTTCCTGATTGGGGGTTTCGACTGCTGTATTGATGGTGGAGTGCCCGTAGGTTCGGGTTTGAGCTCATCTGCATCATTCGAAGTTCTGATTGGTGCTATCTTCAGCCATTTATTCAATAACGGGAAGCTTGATCCAGTACAGAATGCCATTATCGGGCAATATTCTGAAAACGTGTTCTTCGGAAAACCCTGTGGATTAATGGATCAAACCGCCTGTGCTGTAGGTGGTCTGGTTACAATTGATTTTAAAGAACCGTCAAAACCGGTAGTTAAAAAAGTAAATTTTGACTTTGTTGCTACCGGTTTTGCTTTGGTTATTACAGATACCGGCAGTAATCACGCTGATCTTAATGATGAGTATGCTTCATTACCTATCGATATGAAAGCTGTTGCAGCTGAGTTGGGTGCAAAAGTTCTACGTCAGGTTACCCTGGAACAAGTGTTAGAGATAGCTCCAAAAATCCGTAAGAAAGTTGGTGATCGGGCCATTCTTCGGGCTATTCACTTTCAAGGAGACAATCAGCGCGTAGTTGATGAGGTAGCTGCCCTGGAAAAAAATGATTTTAAGTTATTTCTGGGAATGGTTATTGATTCAGGTTTCAGCTCGTATATGTACAATCAAAATATTTACCCTGTTAATAATGTAAAAGAGCAAGGAGTTTCTTTAGCTCTTGCGTTAAGTGAACTTGTGTTGAAAGGAAAAGGCGCATGGCGTGTTCATGGAGGAGGTTTTGCAGGCACAATCCAGGCATTTGTTCCACAAAGTCTGCTCGACAGATATGTCTCATCATTAGAGCACGTTTTTGGAAAAGGTTCCTGCCATATACTCTTTATAAGGCAGAAAGGCGCTGGTAAAATTGAATTGTAGAAGATCCGACTGATGTTTTCAGAATCATTATTTAAGGATGGTTCTTGTGAAACGCAATAATTAATTAAAATGGAATATATTAAAGAAGAAAACTTTAAAGGCACATTCAAAGGGAAAGTCACTGCTCTTTATACTTTGAAAAACAAAAACGGGTTTGTTACACAGATTACTAATTTCGGAGGCAAGATTATAAGTTTATATGTTCCTGATCGCAAAGGCAACTTCACTGATATTGTTTTGGGATACGATAATATTGATGATTGTATTAAAGGTAATCCATATTTCGGGGCAATTTGCGGTAGATGTGCTAACAGAATTGCTGACGGGAAGTTTATTATTGATGGGAATACATACCAATTGCCGATAAATAACTGGCCTAATTCTCTGCATGGAGGACCGGAAGGATTTAATAATCAGGTGTTCGACACTAAAGGCGTGATTAAAACTAAAAACGGTGAAGCTGTTGAGATGTATTACCTGAGTAAAGATGGTGAAATGGGTTATCCGGGAGAACTAAACGTTAAAGTTACCTTCACTCTTTCTGACAAAAACGAACTAATTCTGGACTTTGAAGCTAAAACCGATAAAGTAACTCATGTTAACATCTGTTCGCATTCGTACTTCAATCTTGCGGGTGAAGGGAATGGCGATATTTTGGGACACGAACTCAGCATTAATTCTGATAATTATACTCCGGTCAGTGATGTTCTTATACCGTCTGGTGAATTTAGACCGGTAGCCGGCACACCAATGGACTTTATTAAACCAAAAGCTATTGGTAAGAATATTGATGATAACTACGATCAGCTGGATTATTGTAAAGGTTACGATCACAACTGGGTATTGAACAAGAAAAAAGCCGGTGAATTAAGCCTGGCTGCCACTTGTTATGAACCAAAATCAGGTCGCCTGATGGAAGTGCATACAACACAACCAGGTGTTCAACTATATACCGGAAACTGGCTTGATGGCAATGATAAGGGTAAAGGAGGTAAGGCTTATCTCATGCGTTCCGGATTATGCCTTGAAACACAAAATTTCCCCGACTCACCAAATAAACCAAATTTTCCTTCCACATTATTGAAACCTGACGAAACCTTTAAACATGCTTGTGTATATAAATTTTATGTAAAATAAATTAATAATTAGACTATGAGTAACTCAACCAAATCCAATTATTTGTTTCCATTAATTGTAATGGCCTCGCTTTTCTTTCTGTTCGGTTTTATAACAACTATGAACAATTCTACTATTGATTTCCTGAAAAATGCATTTGGCTTAAATGATGTTCAGAAACAATTACCCAACACATTTTTCTATGGTGCTTATATTTTGTCAATTCCCGTTGGTTTGATGCTGACAAAAATAGGTTATAAGAATGGAGTACTTTGCGGACTCGCTTTAATTTCATTGGGCTTCTTTCTCTGCATTCCAGGTGTTTCAATGGGTTACTATGGATTTCTGAGCACTGTTTCGGTCTTTGCAATTGGGGTAGTGATCCTTCAGGTTGCCGCCGGACCTTATGTAAATGCACTAGGAAGTCCTGAGACCGGTGCCAGTCGCCTTACTTTGACTAACGCTCTTAATTCGGTAGCAACAATCATTGCTCCTATTTTCGTTTCTGTCCTGCTTGTAACTCCGAAACTCGAGCCAGGCATTAAAATGGAAAATTCTGCAATACAGCATATTGTGAAAGGCCCATTTATGGTTATCGGTATTATTACTGCAGTTATACTCGTAATAATGTTCTTCCTAAAACTGCCTGAAATAAAAAGTGAGGAAAATGAATCCGAAGGTTTAGAAAAGAAACAATACAAGTCAAGCGCTTTTAAATACACTCATGTTTGGCTGGGCTCATTAGCTATCTTCCTGTATATGGGAATTGAAATAGGTCCCTCCAGCTTTTTCCCCGATTATGCAGCTAAACTTGGCATTCATGGAATTAACCCTATAGATATGCTTAAATACTATTGGGGAGGTATGATGGTAGGTCGTGTACTGGGAATTTTTATTTTAAGAAAATACAAAGCTGCGCTGATTTTAACTATTTGTTCAATTGGCGGAGCTGTTTTCCTTGGTAGTTCATTTGCTCTCAGTTCAAGTGCTCCTGCCATAGCAATGTGGTTATTCCTTGCTACCGGATTATTCCACTCGATAATGTGGCCGGTTATTTACAACCTTGCACTCGAAGATTTGGGACCACATGCAAAGGTAGCTTCAGGTGTTATTGCAACTTCGGTTATCGGGGCTTCTATCTCAACCCTGATTATGGGTAAAATACAGGCTGTAACAGGCTCAGTAATAATAGCAGTAAGCCTGATGTTCATTTATTACCTTTATCTTGTCTTCTTTGCCACAAAAGGCTCAAAAATAAGATAATCTGATATTTCATGATAATCGAGTAGGAAGTGAGTGATTACTTCACTCACTGTCCTCTCACACCACCGTACGTGCCGTTCGGCATACGGCGGTTCGTAAAGAAAAAGATTTAGAG
>Ga0224523_1000028_pt1 | contig 106323 bp, 94 predicted proteins | sample CFST50metaG_FD_182732 | JGI IMG/M metagenome (GOLD analysis project Ga0224523, IMG submission 182732) | Peat soil microbial communities from Stordalen Mire, Sweden - C.F.S.T50 | ecosystem: Environmental > Terrestrial > Soil > Wetlands > Peat | place: Sweden: Norrbotten County, Stordalen Mire... | reverse complement strand
GAAGCGTTTGGATGAAAGAAGAAATAAATTAGCGATGGCAAAAATGAATAGATTATTTTATAGAAATGCTGTATAATTATACAATACTAAATCAACCCTTGTGTCCATTTTCCGCTGAACCAATACAAAATACCTTAACTATATTTACCGTTTGTTATAAATAACACTCATAATATACTGTTTTATTATGGCACAGTTATTGCTCACTTATAAATATTGGAAATTTTCAATATTTAAAAATTTAATTTCAAAAAACCAAAAATTAAGGGGAATTTAAATGAAAAAAGTAATAATTACTTTAGCTTTTCTGCTTTTGAGTCTGAATGCGCATTCTCAGAGTATTACTAACACACTCGGTTCAACCGGGAGTTTTATTGTAAAGGACGCAACAAATACATTTTTTACAGTTGTTCAATCTACCGGTAATGTAGGTATCGGTACAACTACTTTTGATGGTACAAATCCGGAAAAATTTAAAGTTAATGCCGGAACTACAACATCAAAAAATTTAATTAGTGGATATGGCACTATAAACAGTTATTTGCAACTTAATGTTCAAAATTTATCAAATGGTAATAGTGCTTCATCAGATCTTGTAGCTACTAATGATGTAGGAAATGAAAATAAGGGGTATCTTGATATGGGCATAAACTCATCAACATATAATGATGCCGGTTATACTATGTGTGGTGCAAATGATGCATATATATATTGTTTTGGCAATACAGGCGGTTCTCCTGTCGGTGGAAATCTTGCTATAGGTACGGCTTCAGCAAATGGGGTTATTAAATTCAACACCGGCGGTACGACATCCTCATACGAAAGAATGAGAATAACAGAACAGGGATATATTGGAATAAATACAAATAATCCTGGTACGACATATAGAGTAACTATTAATGGAAATATATCCGCATCTCAATTTTTTGTACCATCGGATATGCGCCTGAAAAATACTATACAGCCTCTTCAAAATACATTGGAAAAAATATTAGAACTACGCGGAGTCAGTTTTATTTACAATAATGATTCTACAGGGAAAACGCAAATAGGTTTTATAGCACAGGAAATGGAAAAAGTGTTTCCGGAACTTGTAATAACAGGTAATGATGGATTCAAAGGTGTATCTTATTCAAATATGACAGCAGTTTTAGTTGAAGGAATAAAAGAACAGCAAAGCGAAATTAATGATTTAAAAGAAAGAATAACTATTTTAGAGAAAAAGACACAGACAACACAAGCAGGAGGTTTTATTCCTGAAAGTTCGAACACAGGATTATGGATTTTTCTATCTGCAGTAACACTTTCTGTTGCCGGAATAGTCATAAGGAAAAAAAGATAATTTAAAAAAACATTTTGTTCTTATACTTTTAAAAATTACAAAAAATGAATAAACGAATATTAATATTAATAATTATATTGTTAACTACGTCAGTTGTAATATTATTAATAACAAATAAAAACACTTTTTCCCAGAGTATAGTCATCGGGACGGGAGCCCAATTAAATCTTGGCTCAGGCACTGATGTTTGTGCCTCTACATATGGTAATATAACAGGTAATGTGACCGGGTCAGGATATCAATGTGCTCAACCCTTGCCTGTCGAAATGATTTCCTTTTCCGCTTCTGTCAATGTATCAAACGTGGTTCTTGCCTGGCAGACTTCATTTGAAATAAATAACCTTGGTTTTGAAATTTATCGCTCAGGGAAAAATAATACAAGTGAATGGAATAAGATTGGATTTGTAAACGGCGGGGGAACAAGAAACATACAAGCAAATTATACATATACAGATTCAAAACTCAGTACGGGCAAATATTATTACAGACTTAAACAGATTGATAATAACGGCAATATGCAATATTATAATCTAAATAATTTGGTTGAAATTAAGCCGGGTAATAAATTTGAACTTTCACAGAATTATCCTAACCCGTTTAATCCTGTTACTAAAATCGATTTTGTTATCCCGTATGATTCAAGAGTAACATTAAAAATATTCGATATCTCAGGCAGGGAAGTTTATACTATAATAAATAATGAACTGAAAACTGCTGATAATTATTCTGTATCTTTTAATGCAACAAATCTTTCAAGCGGTATATATTTTTACAAATTAATTTCTGATAAAATTACAATTGTTCAAAAAATGATTGTTATAAAATAATACTTTTACAAACTAATGTTTTATATCCGGGGTCATGCATATTATGAAATTGCAGGACCCCTTTACAATTAAGAATTAAAAATTAAGAATTGAAGATTAACATTTAATAGTAAATATTACTTTATGCTATTAACTTAAAAAAATCATACAAAATCATATCAATCATAAAAATCATTATCAATATCTCTTTATTTCTTCTCCCTTAGCTCTAAAAAAAATCAGTGACAATCCAATTAAATCCGCGATAATCTGTGGCAAAAGCTTTAAGTTCTTATTTCAAGTCGCTCAGATAATATCTCTCATACTCGTCACACGTTTTCATTATCCTGTTGGTTAATACGTCAAGGTCGGCATCGGATATGTCATTCCCGAATTTCGTACGATATTCTTTGGTCAGATTTTCTTTCGTTGTCAAAATAATAAGAGAATGGTCATTATGTCTGTCATTTATATTTCCTTTTGAACTGTAATTATAAATATCCTTATATAATTCAACGTAACTTCCTTTCTCGTCTGTATCGAGGCAGAAAGTTTTATACATAATAGTAATTGGAAATCTATCCTGTTTCTCAACTTCATAAGACAATGTTCTTTTGCTGTCGAGCCAGTAATTTAAATCATCTGCTTTTATTACTCTGTGAATGATAAACTCTTTCATCTTTGCTATATTACCGTTATAATTACGAACGCAGCCGTGAGAAAGATTTCTCATTTTTGAAGAAAGTAAATATTCTTTATTTGTTCCGTGAAAATATTGCATGGAATTCTCATCGAAATGTACAACAAAAAGCCCGAGCGGATTTTTTGGTCCGGGTGGCACGGGTGGTTCATCTTCCTTTCCTTTTTCAGGGTCTTTATAAGAAGGCCAGTTTCTTATCCTGTATGCTTCGAAATATCCTGTACTGGTTTTAGTGTCCGATTTAGACATTCCTATTACATTATTCCAGGTATCTATATAAACAGTATCGCTTTTATAAAGCTGGTAAAGATGCGAACGGAATTCAGGGATATTCAGCACCCACAATATTTTGGCGGTATCCACTAAAAAATTTTCAGGAATTTCGTAGCTTACTTTATAATAAAGAGTTTTCTTTACATTCCCTGAGTCTGAGGATGTTATTGCTTCGATTGTCCTTTTTGTAATTAATTTATTTACAAGCTTCTCAGGCAAAAGTGCGAAATTTTCTATTAAATAACTCTTCATAGAATTATCGGCTTCATCCAGGTTATCAGCTTCAACGGTTAATTTTTGTGTTGGAATAGAATTCTTCTTATCAGGGTCATCTTTTGCAGTAGCAGTGGCAGTAGCAGTAGCATATAAAAATAGTGATGATAATAAAATAATATTGAGTAATTTTATTTTGCTTGCAAATATCATATTAAAGTGATTTAAAAGTAATTTTTTGTAATCCCGGAAAATTCTTTTCGGGCTAATTATAAAATTGTAAATTCTCAGATATTAATTAATCTTCCTATAATTTTATTTAATTCTTTTTCCGCTTTCCTCAGCGAAGATATTTTTTCTTTATCTTTGATTTTAAAAGTTTCCGTATCATCCCGCATTTTATCGGCAATAAGTTCTCTTGTAATCAAACCGATGCCGGTATATTTTATTTTGCAATGAACTGCTGCAATATCTTCAGGAACGAATGAATAACCAAGCACGTCACAACCTATCTCGCGATAGAATCTTGCTTCTGCTTCTGTTTCGCTTTCCGGTCCTATAATGCCGAGATAAACGGAATCATTGATTTTCATCTTAGCCTCTAAAAATATATTATATGCATTTCTGAAAGAAGCCAGGTCATATGCATTGCTCATATCGGGAAATCTCACACCGAGTTCGTCGTCATTTTCTCCTATCAACGGATTATCTCCCATTAAATTAATGTGGTCGTAAATTAATGCAAGCTCTCCGCATTTAAACCGTGGATTTAAAAGAGCAACTTCATCTATAGAAATTATTCTGGAGATACCGAGATATTTTAAAACATAAATTACATGACCGAGATTTCTCATCGAAACACCGTCATAAAAATGATAACGTCCGTTAAGTACAATTATATTATTCCCTTTGTATTTTGCAAACTCCAGGAATGCGGGTTTTTCCAGCCGGGTCTCTTCAAATGAAGGAGGAATTTTCTTATAATCGATTTTTGAAAGTATTTTAAAATCCTCCGACAGTTTAATATCTTTATCTTTTATAATCGCTAAAGAAGTTTTAAATCCGTGCGGTACAAGTTTTTTTATGAATCCAACTGATTCTAATATTTTTTTTCTTTGTTCCGTCATTATTAATATAATTTGATTTTCAAACTTATAATTTTTCGACTAATTTTTGTATCAGCAACGTCATATTCGGCTCAGCTATACTTGCCGCTTCCAGTATATGTTCCAGCTTTGCAACTCCTACCGTATCGGGGAAACCCTCATCCGTTATGATTGAAATTCCAAGAGATTCAATTCCGAGTTTATGTGCAATAATAACCTCCGGAATCGTGGACATGCCTACAACATCGCTGTTGAATTTTCTTATCATTTTGTATTCAGCTTTTGTTTCCAGTGCCGGACCCTGAACAGAGGCATATACACCTTTCCTGATTTCAATATTATTTTCAAGCGCAGTTTCTTCTGCAAGCTTTATTAACTTCTTCGAATAATAATGTGTGTCAACACTTTTTTCAGGAAAAATATCTCCAATCAACGGTGACGAAAAATGTAAATTAATATGCGACGTCAAAATCATCAAATCTGTTTTTGAAAATTTAGGATTCAACGCACCGCAGGCATTTGATGCAATTAAATATTTTATTCCAAGTTCTTTCATAATATGCACAGGGAAAGTCACACGATGATGATGGTAACCCTCATAATAATGAAATCTTCCTTGCATTGCAACGATTTTTTTCCCCGATAAAGTACCAAAAATTAATTTACCCGAATGGGATTCCACAGTCGATACGGGAAAATCGGGAATGTCCGAATAATCTATCGAGTGTTCAACGTTAATGTATTTTACAAGTCCCCCAAGTCCTGTTCCTAAAATAATTCCGATATCATATTTATCCTTTGCAATACTTTTAATATAATCAGTGGCTGCACGTTGATATTGTATCATTAAAAATCTTATTTAAGTTCAAAAGTATCTTCAAAAGATTTACTGTCCGTATTATCCGATTGCGAACTGATGTAAACTTTTTTAATATTCTTCTTTTCATCATCGTGTTTTTCTTCTTGATCCTCAGAAGGCTCTTCGTATCTCGATAATGACGTAAGCTCCATTTTAAAAATCTTTTTATGTTTTATGAAGTCTTCAAGCTCGACCAATTTATCGTTGAGATAATTTTTAATATCATCGAGAAGTTTCTCGTTTCTTATTTTTATTGCTTCCAGTTCCTGCTTTTTTTCTGAAATATTATCGTCTAAATCAAGCCTGATTTTCCTTGCATTCAATTCGGCTTCTTTAATTATCATCTGTGCCGTTTTTTTTGCATTCGAAACAATTTCTTCTCCGAGGTCCTGAGATTTTATCAATGCTTTCTGAAGATTCACTTCATTTTCTTTATAAATATCTATATCGGAAATTAAAGATTTTATCCTGTCCGTCTGGGTTTTGTTGTCCGCAACCAGTCTTTCATAATGCAGACTGACAGTGTCGAGGAAAGCATCTACTTCATTAGGGTCATAACCTCTCATGGATTTTTTAAAATCCCTTTTTTTAATTTCTTTTGACGAAATATTCATATTAATTATTATTAAATTTTTACAAGTAATTTCTGTGACCGAAAATTGCGCTGCCGATTCTTAACATATTTGAACCTTCTTCAAGAGCTATTTCATAATCAGATGTCATACCCATCGAAAGCCAGCAAAATCCTGTATGTTTTATTTTTATATCCTCGTAAAGGTCTTTTAATGTCCGAAAATTTTCTCTTATTATTTTTTCATCATCCGTGAACATTCCTATCGTCATAAGACCTTTTAACCTTATGTTCTGAAACGCGGAAATTTCATCACAAAGGTTTTTTGTGTCTGCAATTTCAACGCCCGATTTCTGGTCTTCGTGACTCGTGTTTACCTGTACGAGTATATCAATTATCCTGTTACTATTCTGTGCATGAGCATTAATTTCACGAGCAAGTTTTTCACTATCTACCGAATGAATAAGTGATACAAAATCTGTAATATATTTAACCTTATTTGTTTGCAGATGACCTACAAGGTGCCAATTGATATTTGCGTCTTTCAATACATCAAATTTCGATTTCAATTCCTGAACTTTGTTCTCTCCAAAATCAATTTGTCCGAGTTTTTGAACTTCCAATATTTCTTCTGCAGGAAAAGTTTTACTAATGGCTATTAATTTAACGTAATTATAATTTCTGTTCAGCCCCTCGCAAATTTTTTTTATATCGGCAGTTAGTTCCTCGTAATTCGATTTTAAATAATCGTAATTCATATGTAACCTAAAAAATATATTTATTTTGCACAAATTTCAACGTTTAAGGGTATACCAGAGTAATTTAAGCTTAAATATAACTATTTAAAGTTTTTATGATATTTTGGCAAATAAAAATCCCAACGAATAAATACCGGAATATTGCAAAATTATCGAATATACGATTAATGGAAATGAATTTTATTAGTCGGAATTATTAAACAGATTCTAATCGGGGTGAAATCAGACGAAATCGGATAGAATTTATAAACGTATTCAATTATATTAATAAAAAATTATGAACACAATTATTAACTTTACATCTTACCTTTTTTTAATATCCGAACTGGTTCTTTTGATTTTGAAAAGATCAAAATCGGGAGAAGTGAAAATTAAAAAAGATAAGTCATCATTACTTATTTTATGGATGACTATTTTGATTTCTCTATTTGCAGGAATCTATATTTCGGTAATTTACCCGGGAGGCGGTAGAATGTTAATTCTGCTGTGGACAGGCATAGTTATTTTTTTCATTGGTGCTGTAATAAGATGGACGGCAATATTCCAGTTAAGAAAGGAATTTACAGTTGATGTTTCGATTTCGAAAAATCATAAAATAAAAGATGACGGCTTATACAGGTATATCAGGCATCCTAGCTATCTTGGATTATTGTTGGAATTTTTAGGGTTTTCACTTCTTTATGATAACTGGTATTCATTATTAATAATTAACATTCCGATTTTTGTTGCTATGGTATACAGGATAAAAATTGAAGAAGAACTACTCACCGGGGCATTCGGAATTGAATATGAAAATTACAAGCGACGGACAAAAAGAATAATTCCCGGAATTTTATAAATTGTTTTTAATTATGCTCTCAGTAATTTTCTACTGACATACGTGATTGATTTCGGTCATGAGGTTGAAAGAAAATCCGCTGAGGTAAAAAACTCCCGACCGCTCGAACAAATAATCGGATTTGTTTTGAAATATTATTATTAAATTGCAGATTTTATTTTACCAGCACCATTTTTTTTACATTGCTGTATCTTTTCGCAAGATTAGATGTTTTATCAACCACTTCCATTCTGAAAAAATAAATACCCGAAGAAAATCCTGTTGCATTCCATTCGAGGTCAAATCGTCCAGGTTGTTGCTCGCCGTTTAACAATTCAGCGACCAATCTTCCCGTGACATCGAAAACATTGAGTTTCACATCCGAAACTCTCGGAATTCCATAGCTGATTTTGGTTGTAATATTAAATGGGTTCGGAAAATTTTGAGATAAATAAAAATCACCGGGAAGGCTTAATCCGGCAACCGTGCTGAAACTATTATTAACAACATCATAAATAGCAGCATCAAAGATTATTTTGACCCTGTCGGCAAGAGATTTTAAATTTGTTACCGAATTTTCATTTGAATTACCGAGGGCTACCATTTGTGAAAAATAAATTCTTTGAGTATCGCCCGGAGCCATTGAAAAATTATCATCACCAAGACCTAAAATAAATTTTGCATCCTGTGGTGCTAAAATAACGCTTGTATCATACCCATTACATCCGCTTAAATATCCTTTAGAGGGAACCCAGCCTGTCCGTGTCTCGGGGTCACCCGAAAAAACAAACTTTGTCGGGTTCGGAGGGTCGTTCGTAGGGTCATAAAAAGAGCTTCCGTCTAATTTTAGTCCCTGCATCGAATGATACGCTTCATTCGAATTTCCCGGAACTCCTTCACACGGATAATATTTTATCTGAGGAATAAAAGATGAAAAATTCATTGTATCACCGTTAATTTTATTAATCACTCCTCTCAGGACGTTAATGCCGTATGCTCCGTAAACAACTGAATCAACTTCATAAGCATAGCCAAGATTTTTAGTCGTATCACATCCGATATAATTATTTTGTCCGAAATTTATATCAGGATCATCAAATAAGCCAAATCTTAATTTATCCCAGCTTTTATTTCCCTTGTTTATGATTTCATATTTAATAAATTGAACATCATACAATTGGGGTAGTGTATATACCCACGTCGTTAAATGAATTTCAGCATTTAATAAAGGATTTTTTATTCCGCCGCCAAAGCCTTCACCGCTTGTTCTGCTATAGGCAAATGCATCGGTCAGGCAGATAAAAATAGTTTGTGCCGCATCGGGAATTCCCGGTTTATCAATTCCAATATCAAACATTCCATTTTTATTTAAATCCGAATATGGTGCGCCGTAAGGAACCATCTTGTACCAGTTTGCATAATCAGGATTGGTATTTACATTATCATTAACTTTTACGGAATATAATTTGAAATCCGTATTAGTTGTACCGGAAAGATTTTTCACATATCCGGGGCAAAGCTCACCGTTATAAGAACAGGCAAACATTCCAAGATGATTGTCAATCATGCAAGCCGCAGAAAGTCCCATTGTATAGAGGTAAGAATTATACGAGCCGCAGGGCCAGTATAATCCGGGAGAACTAAAATTAGTAATCTGATTAAACACACCCGAATTCCGCATATAACAGCAAATATTATTTGAATTAAGATATGCCTGCTGCCAGACGAACTGGGCATTTGAATTACCGGCATAAATCGAAAAAATAATTGAGATTAATATAAAAGTTTTTTGAAGAATTTTGATTTTCATAATTTCCTTTGATAATTTGTTTTAGTTAATAAAAATTACTTCAAAGCTATTATAAAAAAACACAAAATTGCATATACTGAAATTTCCAGAATTAATTAGTCAAAATCAAGCACGTTATAAAGCAGTTCTATTAACGGTATATTTAAATGGCAGTAATACTCAAAAAGGAATATTCTTGATAATAAATATTAACTTTATAGTTTTCAATATTTATAATAAATTAGGGTTAATTAAACTATTTAGAAGAGATAACAATGTTAAAAAAATTCGGGGAAGATTTAAAAAACTACCGGGAGAAAAAAGGCAAGACATTGTTCGATATTGCGCACGAGACAAGGATACATATTTCCAATCTTGAGAAAATGGAAAACGGTGATTTCAACTTTTTACCCCAGCCGTATGTCCGTGCTTTTTTGAAACAATATATTAAATCTCTCCGCCTGAATGAAGCCGAAATGTTGTATAATTTCGATTTAGCTAAAAGCGGTAAATACCAGTCTTTACAGGTTGAAGATAAATCTGAAATTACTCAATCTTCCGAAATTGCAATCGATAAATCTCAGACAAAAGAAACGATTGAAAAAGAACATGTAGTCGAAAAAGAACCTGCGATTAAAAAACATGAGACGGAGGAATTACAAAACTTCGGAAATATATTTGAAGAAAAAAAATATAAGAATCCAACGGAAGGGAAAAAATATGACGAATCAAAAGAACCAATAAAATATTCTTCTTCTAAAAAAGTCGAGATGGACAGCAGTTCGCCTGTTAATGATTATTCCGGAAATATTGCTTTGCCGGGGAAAGGTCAGCCGCGAATTTCGCCTTCATTTTTTAAAACCATCGGGATTGTTTTAGTGGTTTTGCTTCTTGTCGTTGCTGTTTATTTATTGGTGACGCAGGTTTTTTTAACGGATTCAGGTAAATCCAAGCTCGAAATTGTAAGGCAAAATTTTGATGATGTCGTGAAGGAGAGCGAAAAGAAAATTCTCGGCAAGCGCTCCGACGAAGAAATTGCAGATTCTTTAAATAAAGCCCGCTTATTTGCCGATTCTATAAAAAGAAATCAAAATGATTCCATTACTTTGAATGTAGTCGGGTTGGACAAGGGTGTGATTTATGTTACAACGGATACTTTGCTGGATAAAAATATAGATAAAGAAACTTACGGGAAAGAATACAAAGGAACCTGGAAAGCAAAAAAATGTTTTTATATTACATCAGTAAACACAGATTCTTTTGAAGCATATTTGAACGGGAAGAAACTGGAGTTTAACGATAAAAAAATTAAATTGCTAAAAATAACAAGAGAAGGAATCAGTAAGGAAGTAATAAAAATTAAGAAACCGAAACCTGTCGTGAAAGATAGTAGCGAAGTTAATTAGTGTAATAGAAAATAGAATGTAGTAGATAGTAAATAATATAATGTAGTTAGTAGATAGTAGTTAGTAGATAGTGGAAAGAAGGTAGAGAGCAGAAAATGGGAAATTGGAAAATGGTGAAGAGCGAAAGGCTTTGGATGCAAAATCCCGAAGGGATGAAATTATTGTAGAAATTTAAATGTATCCGTTACCCAAATCCCAAAGGGATGAAATTATAGTAAAAACAAATTATCAGGAGTAAAATTATTATTGTTATATGAAGGCATCGGAAGATATTAATAAAAAAATAAATTTATTAAAAGAAAAGATTGCTGATGCTGATTATAAATATTATGTGCTTGCCGATCCTGATATTGAAGACTTAAAGTATGATATGATGATGAAAGAGCTTGAAGCTCTTGAAAAGGAACATCCCGAACTTATCACACCTGATTCACCTACGCAAAGAGTTTCCGGTGAACCTACGAAGAAATTCCAAACCGTTACACATTCCGTACAGATGCTATCACTGGCAAATTCTTATAATTTCGATGATCTTATAGATTTTGATAAACGAATAAAAAATCTTATTCCGAATCAGAAATATGAATATGTTTGCGAATTGAAATTTGACGGGCTTGCAGTTGCTCTTATTTATCAGAACGGAAAATTTACTCTTGGTGCAACGCGTGGTGATGGTACGACAGGGGATGATGTAACAAACAATCTGAAAACAATCAGGTCAATTCCTCTCGTCACGAAAAGCGATACTTATAAAAATTTCGAAGTTCGCGGTGAAGTTTTTATAAAAAAAGATGATTTTATCAAAATTAATGAAGAACAGGAATTAAAAGAAGAAAAGATTTTTGCAAATGCACGAAATACTGCTGCTGGAACACTGAAATTAAAAAATTCAAAAACAGTCGCTTCCCGCCCTCTGAATATTTTTGCATATTACCTCATTTCAAACGAAATAAAATTAACATCACATTTTGAAAATCTGCAGATTCTAAAAAAGTTAAAATTCCCTGTTAATCCTTACACTAAAAAAGTAAGCTCGATCGATGAAGTGAAAAATTTTTGTGATGAGGTAGACATTTTACGGGAAAAACTTCCGTATGAAATTGACGGGGTTGTTGTGAAAATAGATTCATTGCGACAGCAGGATACACTCGGCTCCGTTGCTAAATCACCGCGCTGGGCTATCGCATATAAATTTAAAGCAAAAGAACAGGTTACAAAACTTAAAACCATCACTCTGCAGGTCGGACGTATAGGAACTATCACACCCGTTGCTGAGCTTGAGCCGGTGTTCCTTGCAGGTTCGACAATTTCACGGGCGACGCTTCACAACTTTGATGAAATTAAAAGAAAAGATATAAGGGTGGGTGATTATGTCACGATTGAAAAAGGCGGGGATGTGATTCCTAAAGTTACGGGAGTTGTAAAAGAAAAAAGACCTAAAGGCTCGAAGGAATTTCCGCTGCCTGAACGTTGTCCTGTCTGCAATACCAAACTCGAAAAGCCAGAAGACGAAGTCAGTTTTTATTGCCCGAATTATTTTTGCAAGGCGCAAATACAGGGAAGGATTGAACATTTTGTTTTCCGAGATGCAATGGATATAGAAGGACTTGGTACAAGTATCATTGAAATATTTTTACAAAAAGGATTTATAAAAGATATTGCCGATTTATATAAATTAATAGAACATAAAGAGGAATTAATCAAGCTTGAAAGGTTCGGCGAGAAAAGCATAAATAACATTATAAATTCAATCGAAGAGTCAAAAAAGAAACCTTTCGAAAAAGTATTATTTGCAATAGGCATCAGGCACATCGGTGAAAAGTCTGCAAAAATCATTGCCAAACATTTTAATTCTATAGATAAGCTTTCGACTGCATCTGCAGAAGATATCAGCAGTGTTCACGAAATCGGTCCTAAAATTGCCGAAAGCATTGCTAATTTTTTCAAAGATGAAAAAAGCAAAATTCTTATTGAAAAATTAAAGAAGGCAGGAATAAATTTTAAATCGGAAAAAGTTAACGAAGAAAATCTTAATCCGAATTTTAAATCGAAAACTTTTGTATTGACCGGGTCACTTGAAAATTATACGCGTGATAAAGCAACTGAAATAATTGAAAATCTTGGCGGCAGGGTATCGTCTTCGGTCAGTAAAAACACGGATTACGTCTTAGCCGGTGCGGAAGCCGGAAGCAAGCTTGATAAAGCCAGAAAACTCGGAGTTAAAATAATTTCCGAAAAAGAATTTAATGCGATGATTTAAAATAAAATCAGTGCAGGAAATTCAAACCGAAATTAATATGAAGCCCGCCTAAATCTTTCATAGGCTTATTTAAAAGACTGCTAACCTCCCCCCCGATGACGGGAAGATAATAATATCTGATGTTCATTGTAAGTGCCACGCTTCTGAATTCTATGTATTCCATTCCTACGCCAACATACCCGCCAAATGCAAAATTCGCATTAAAATATCCCAATGCCTGAAAATAACCTTTATCATACGGATTCGTTAAAACAAGAGAAGGAGCTACGCCTGCGGAAACAAACGGTCTGAAGTTCCCTTCTATATCATCTTTAAAAATGTAACGCTGTAAGCCGATATTTAACGGTAATAAATAAACTCTGTTTATTTTATTAGGTGTATAAGAATTTCCGTAATAATCAAACTGCTCAAATTCCTGGGGGTCCGTGACTCCGGTAATACCAAGATTTAATAATAAGTCCGTATTTTTATCTAAATTTTTAAAATAAGAACCGGAAACACCATAGCCTTTATCTGAATATATAAAACCGATTCCCCATCTGTCACGCATGTCTTCTATGCTTTTTAACTTTTCAGGAATGACAGGTTTGTTTTGTGCAAAAACAGTTAATGGAAGAACTATCAATAATGCCAGCAGAAATATTTTACTTTTTTTCATCTTTGTTGATTGTAATAAGTAACTTATTTGATTAATTTTTAAAATTAAAGCGATTTAATTATCGCTTTAGTTTTCTGATATTTTGAACAAAGAATTGATTATTAAAATTACTATTATATATAAATATAGTATTTAATATCTTTGTATTATTTACGTCACTATTTAGACAAAATATTTTCAAAAAGGCTTAATAATTGAACAAAATTGACTGAACGAAGACTAAAGAAATTTAAGGAAGTTGTAAATCAAAGGCAGAAATACATTACCGTAGTTATAGAAAATATTCACGACCCTCACAATGTCAGTGCGATTTTACGAAGCTGTGACGCAGTCGGAATAGACAGGATATTTTTGATTTATAATATAAATAAATTTCCGAAGATTGGAAGGGTTTCATCGGCGAGTGCAAAAAAGTGGATAAAGCTTGAAAAATATAAAAGCGTTGAAGAATGTTTCGCCGAACTGAAAAAAGAGAAATATAAGATTTACGCTACTCATATTTCGGAAAAGGGAAAAAATAAGTCTTTGTATGAAATTGATTTTACGAAGAGAGTCGCGATTGTATTCGGGAATGAACATCTGGGAGTTTCTGAAGATGTTGTTAGCCGTGCAGATGGAAATATGATTATACCTATGTACGGAATGGTGCAGTCGCTAAATGTATCTGTTTCAGTTGCGGTTTGTTTGTATGAAGCATTGAGGCAAAGAGAAGCAAAGGGGATGTATCTCAAATCTCAATTTACGAAAAAGGAGTTGGAGATGAAGTTAAATGAATATTTGAGTAAATAGTAATATTCAGAATTTAGAAAAATAGCAAAAGCGATTTCACAGAGTTACACTGAGAAGACACAGAGATTCATAGAGAAGAAAAATTAAAAAATGAAAAATACAAATAACAAATAACTTAATAACTAATAACAAAAGCATGCTGCCTGACTATTTAAAAAAAGAGCTTCGATTAAAGAACCTTAATAATTTTCTTTTAATCGCGGGACCCTGCGTTGTTGAAAGTAAATCCGTGGTTTTTAAGACATGTGAGAAAGTTAAGGAAATTACTGATAGGTTGAAGATTCCATTTATATTTAAATCATCTTATGTGAAAGCCAACAGGACATCGGGAAAATCTTTCAGGGGAATAGGCATTGAGGAAGCATTAAAAATATTATCGGATGCAAAGAAAGAATTCGATGTTCCGATTTTAACCGATGTGCATTCCGAAATAGAAGCAGGAGTTGCGGCTGAGGTTGCGGATGTATTGCAAATCCCCGCATTCCTTTGTAGACAAACTGAATTGCTTGAAGCAGCGGGAGAAACGGGCAGAGTGGTAAATATTAAAAAGGGACAATTCCTTGCGCCTTCCGATATGATTTATCAGGCAGAAAAAGTTGCCGGTACCGGCAATAAAAAAATTATGTTAACCGAAAGGGGAACCACGTTCGGTTATAACAATCTCGTTGTTGATATGCGAGGACTCGTGATTATGAAAAAATTTGGTTATCCTGTTATTTTCGATGCAACACATTCCGTTCAGATGCCTTCGAAAGAGAAAGGTGTCAGCGGAGGAAATCCTGAATTCATCGCACCGCTCTCACGCGCCGCTGCAGCAATTGGCGTCGATGGATTTTTTATAGAAACTCATCCGAATCCCGCCCGTGCACTAAGCGACGGAAGTAATATGCTGAAGCTCGATAAGCTGGGAGTGCTATTGACAGATTTGCTAAAGTTATATAAGATATAACAAATACGATTTCGTACAAGGACTGAGTGTTGTAACAAGAGTAAAGAATTCTTCCTCCGCCCTGCATGTCATGATAGAGAATTTAATTTTCAAATTTAGCTTTATATTTAAATTTGAATCAATTAAATTTAATTATATTTCCTCTGTGTTTTTTTCTGTTTCTTTTGGAAATGTGTAATGAATTAAGTTTAAAACTTTAATTAATTATCACAATGAAAAAAATAATTTTTATTTGCTTAATGATATTCAACTCCGCTATCAGTTCTTCACAATCAGGATGGTTTCAAACAAATTCACCGGTTACGGGCCTTACACTTTTAAATATTCAATTTACTTCTTCCGGTACAGGGTATGCAGTCGGATTCAACAATGGCTATCAAAGTGGAGAAATTCAAAAGACGACAAACGCGGGATTAAACTGGCAAAGAATCATATTTGATACAGTTTCCCTTTCGGATATTTATTTTAATGATGATAATACGGGTTATCTGATTGGTGATAAAGAATCTATCGGAAAAGGTTACATATACAAAACCACGAACGGTGGAATAAGTTGGATATTACAATACTCAACAACTGCAAACGGTTTTTTCAAAGTAAAATTTTTTGATTATAACACCGGCTTTGTTGCCGGAAAATATAGCCAGGTTTTAAAAACAACCAATGGTGGAATAAATTGGATTTCAAAATCAGGTGCCAACTTAATGGAACCAACAGCGATATGGTATTTTGATGCTAACAATTGGATTATTACGGATAATACGGGAAAGTTTAATAAAACAACTAATGGAGGCGATAACTGGATTACTTATGATTTTTATAATACGGGAATTTCTTTAAATTCGATTTGCTTTTTTAATAGCTCAACCGGAATAGAAACTTCAGTCAACGGTGAAATTTACAAAACAACAAATTCCGGAGCTAACTGGTTCAGATTAGATAGTCTTCCCTGTTATTTATACGGAATAACTTTTACAAATGAAAATTCCGGATACGTTTGCGGCGGCGGTCCTGCGGGAAGTATTTATAAAACTACAAATGGGGGTTATAACTGGACACTTCAGCCTTTATCACCGAATGTGTGGTTTGCTGCAATTTCTTTTATCAATAATTTAACTGGATACGTGACCGAAGAAGGCGGAAGCAGAATATTCAAGACTACTAACGGGGGAGCGGTATTTATAAAAAATATTTCAGGTGAACTACCATCTAATTATTATCTGTATCAGAACTATCCGAATCCGTTTAATCCGGTTACTAAAATAAAATTTGATGTTCCTGTGGATGACCCAAAGGGTACCCCCCGCATTCGCGGGAATGACAAAGTTGTATTAAAAGTTTATAATATCCTCGGCAAAGAAATAGCGACTCTTGTAAATGAAAAGCTTCAACCGGGAAGTTATGAAGTTACATTTAATGGGGATAATTTACCAAGCGGAATGTATTTTTACAAAATTTCTGCAGGAGAATGTATTGAAACAAGAAAAATGATTTTAATTAAATAGTAATTTTTCTTTTACATAAAAATATTAATTAAATATTTTCATTATGAATAAATTTAAAAAAGTAATTCTAATTATTATTATCTTAATCAGCTCAAGATTAAACAGCCAATGGCAGTTAAATTACACCATGAATATGTCTGAATCACTGAACTCTTTATATACTGTGGATACTTTTTCCGTTTGGGGTATAGGAATTAAAAATGGTTATGGTTCAGATACTTCTATTTGTTATAAAATGGTACCGCCGGGAATATGGAAAAGGCTGCCGATACCACGTTTAGAAGATGATGAAGAAGCTACCTGTATTGCAGCAACGGATACAGCAAACGCCTGGTTTGGAAATTTAAATGGAAAGATATATCATACATCCGATGGCGGATATAACTGGACAATAGTTTATGATTTTGGTTGGCATTGGTATGTAAGAGATATACAATTTTCAAGGACCAATAAATTAGCAGGATATGCGAACAGTCAGCCGATAAATGAAACTAACGCTCCCTTCAAGATTATCAAAACAACAAATGGAGGTTTAAACTGGATTGATTATACGCCGGTTACTTCAACGTGGGGATGCGGAGCAGTTGCTTGTGTGACCGATCAGGATCATTACTGGACGAGTATATATGAGGATAACCATGTACCTAAAATTTTATTTACAACTAATAGTGGAACAAAACTGGCAAAGGTCATTGATTAATCCGGCATCTGAATTATCTGCAATTGAGTTTTCTTCAAATAATTTATTAGGTTTTAAAAGCTGCTGGGTGGATACTACTCCGGTATCCTGGCCGGTATATTTGTATAAAACCACAGATGGTGGATTGTCCTGGCCATATTGTTATTTATTATCCAATGCATCTTTTGCTGAAATTGTTACTAACATACGCTGGATTGAAGGCACCACTAATTGGTATTACTCTACTGAGACTTTTAGCGGAAATCGAATATTCAAATCAACAGATAATGGAGAACACTGGAATCCAATGGTATTGAATTTGATTCAAGACCAGGTAGTTTGTATGAGTCTTGTTAAGAAAAATAATAAAGTATGGGGATATGCTACAACAGCTAATCGTTTGATATTTCAACTTGCTGGAGAGTCGGTAGGAATAAATAAAATTGAAAGTACCATTCCTTTGGAATATATGCTTTACCAAAATTATCCGAATCCGTTTAATCCGGCTACTAAAATAAAATTTGAAATTCCTTCTTCAGAAAATGGAAAATGGAAAATGAAAAATGGTTTGGTAACCCTTGTAGTCTACGACGCCCTAGGAAAAGAAGTTGCAACTTTAGTAAACGAAAAATTGCAGCCGGGGGAATATGAAACTTCGTTTGACGGAAGCAAATTATCTTCCGGAATATATTTTTATAAACTCTCAGCGGGAGATTATCAGGAGACAAAACGGATGGTGCTGATAAAGTAGAATCATTGATTCATATGATCAGGAAGATTGGCTGATTAAAAAATTGCATGACTGGACTTGTGAATGAAGTAAAACATTATAATAATTAATTTAGATTTTTATTATTTGAATATTTCTATTGTTTATTAAGAGTTAAACCTCACCCCTGCCCCTCTCCTACAAGGAGAGGGGAGCCGTATGAATATGATTTCGAAAACTCGTATCTTGTTTTGGTATTTTTCTCTAATCTAAAGTTAGTCAATTCGAATTAATATAATTTAAATATTATTATTATTAATTAGAATTTCAACCTCACCCCTGCCCCTCTCCTACAAGGAGAGGGGGATTATCGCTAACGTTATTAGATTAAGTAGCAAAAACCTCACCCCTGCCCCTCTCCTGAAAGGAGAGGGGAGTGGAATAAATATCATTTCGAAAACTCGTATCCTGTTTTGGTGCTTTTATCAATCGCCTTTATACCTTCCGACATCCAGACCGGCATTGGTTCGTATTTTAAATAATGGTCGAAGAACTGCATCATACGTTTTGCAAGGTCAACCCTGTTGGGCCATTTTGTAAGGTTATGTTCTTCACCATTGTAAGTCAGCATCCAAACCGGTTTATTCAGTCTTCTAAGTGCAGTGAAATATTCTATTCCCTGCTGCCACGGAACGGCGCCGTCATTATCATTCGCCATTATTAAAAGCGGAGTCTCGATTTTATTTGCAAAAAACAGCGGAGAATTTTCAACATATAAATCAAACTTCTCCCATAGAGTACCTCCGATTCTGCTTTGACCTTTTTCGTACTGATGTTCTCTCGTGATACCTGATTCCCATCGTATTCCGCCGTAAGCACTTGTCATATTAGCTACGGGCGCTCCCGCTTCAGCCGCATGAAATAAATTTGTTTGAGTTACCATATAAGCAGTCTGATATCCACCCCAGCTTTGTCCCTGCAATCCCATTCTTTCTTTATCTATATAACCTTTATCGAGTAATGCATACGTTCCGCTCATAATCACATTATAGGCGCTTTTGCCGGGATAACCGATTTTATAAGTGATGTCGGGAATAAAAATTACATAGCCGTTACTGTTATATAACGGAAAATTCACTACTGACCTGCTTGGATTTGGAATGTAATGATTGTGAATCTTATCGGTATATTTTTCATAATAATAAATAATCATCGGATATGTTTTTGCCGGGTCAAAATTTTCAGGTTTATATACAAGACCTTTCTGGTCTGCACCGGAAGAATCTTTCCATTTAAATAATTCCACATTGCCCCATAAATATTTTTCCTGCTGCGGATTTGCATAAGATATTTTTTTCGCATTCGTAAAATCCAAATTACCCACCCACAAATCGGGAAACTCAACATAAGATAATCTCTGCCAAATCAAAACATCGGATTTTTTTGATTTGATTGGATTCCAGTAAGTAAAATCATTTGAAATTAATTCCTGCTTTGCATTCGTAGCTAAATCAAGTGTTGAGAATCCTTCGAGAGTCGTACTTTCATTTGCAGTCTGCAATAAAATTTTATTTTCGACAAAAGCAGAGTCGGTTTCAAGTTTTACATAGCGGTAAATTGTTTTTGTGTCACGACCCGTCTTTGTTATGTTTTCAGGCGAGACCAAATTTTCAGGATTCACTTTCCAAATATCATACCTATCATAAATTAAAATATTTTCATCATTCTCCGTCCAGCCGCCAATTGAATATGGTGTTGGGTCGTCAGGCAAATCATATTCTTCATCGTATAATTTAACGGGAATTGATTTTGTAATAACATATTCGGAATTATTTTTTATCGAATAAGTATGATAACAACTGTCATTCGGTTCATACCAGAGAAAATATTTTCCATCCGGGGAAATATCCGCATAATATTTTTTCTTCTCTCCGACAAGTTTCTTTTCTCCGGTTAGTGTGTTTATGATATAAAAATCGTAGCTTTCGTTTTCCTCCCAGGAAGCGAGCTTCTGATAAGGAACACCTGTTACGCCCAATACATTTTCGTCGTTTCCTTTTTTAATTAATTTTATATTCTGAATTATTGTATCGGCAAGCTGAACCATCTTTTGTGTTGGAATATTATATACAGCGGAATAAGTTCTTTTTTTCTCATATTCGAGATTGTGATTTTGCTGAGTTTGCAATAAACCATCCTGCCAGTTCCAAACATCGAGCCTGTATTTTTCTTCATCGAGCAAAGTATCTTTTGGCTCGGGCATAATTTTAGGAGCAGTCTGGAAAAATAATTTTGTCCCGTCTTCGGAAAAGGCAATTGATTCGTATGTGCTGACTTCCCAGTTATTAAGCATTCCTGAAGTTGCAGTATCAACAATTAACTTCGAATTTCCTTCTTTTGATAAATATAAACCATAACGCTTTACTTTAGAAGTATCGGCGGTTTGGATAAATGCAGTTTGTTCGCCTTTGTCATCAAGCGTTAATTTTTTTATCACACCTTTCTTTTTGAAAATATTAATCTCTTTTTCTTTTTGCGTATCGAATATATAAACTCCCGAGCTATCAATTTTATTTTTATTCTTATATGTGACAAAAGCAAATGAATTTCCATTTTTCGAAACTGCAAAATCGGAAACACCTTCAAAATTATATTTTTTATTTGCAGTTGGATTTAAAATTGTCAGTTTATATGTTCCGGAAGAATCCTTTTTTGTTTTCGAAGTATCTTTATCATCCGTTAAATATCCAATCCAGCTCACATTATCCTTTGGCATTTTAAATGTAATCAGGTTCGGAATTTTAATAATTTGTTTTGCCGTCTTTATGCCGAGAGAATCTTTCGGAAGCTGGTCTTTTTTCTTTTTCTTTAATTTCAAGGCTCTGACTGTATCTTCATATGGTTTTATTTTGAAAGCAAGAAAATCGGAATTCGGCGAAAACACAGATTCATAGCCTCTTTGAATGGTATCCGTATTTCCGGTTTCAATGTAATAAATTATCAATTTTCCGTCTCCTTTTTGCGGATTGATTTCATAGCTTATCCATTTACCGTCGTTAGATATTCTTTGATTCTCAAGTTTTTTCCAGCTGTTATAAATATCGTGCGTGAGAGGGATTTTTTCCGAATCCTGTGAATAAGATTTTGTAGATATCGTTACGAATAATATTAAAAAAAGAATTCTGAATTTTGACATAAAGTTATTTAGTAAATTAAAAAACGATTTGTAATTTTAATGAATTTAAACCTTAGTAAATAGAGACAATTTCATCCAGATGAAGAGCTTTAAACGCAAAGAGCGCAAAGGAAAATCGCAAAGAGCGCAAAGGAAAAGCATAAAGGAAAAAATCTTTGCGTACTTAATTGTTCTTCTTTGCGGACTTTGCGGTTAAATGCTTTTTTTCTCGAATTCCAAAAGATAAATTATTTGCTTTATAATTGTTATCATAAAAATTATTTTATTGAATAGTTGGTTACAAATTATATAAAAAACGAATGAAAAAATTTTTACTAATATATATAGTTTTAACAATTTTATTAATTTCGGATTCATTCTCGCAAACTTACACATTCAACAGGATAAGTGCTCAATATTCCGGTAAAGATGCCTGGAAAAGCTGGTGGATAGATATCGGAAGTACAAGCGGAACAATGAAGACCGTATTTTCGGGAAACGATGCCTGGTCAGAATGGGATATTAATTTACAAATTAACGAAGGTACTATAAGAACAATGTTTGCAGGTGAGAATGCCTGGACATACTGGCAATTTACTTTTAATGATTGCACCGGGTATATTAAAACTGTTTATACGGGTGATAATGCATGGAAAGAGTGGGAAGTGTATGACGGATATTCGACATTGAAAGTAACTACTTTATATTCAGGTGAAAACGCCTGGAAATACTGGAAGATTTATAATTACAACGGAAATATTAATGTGAGTGCGACTTATTCAGGTGAAAATGCATGGACAAGCTGGTCAATAAATGATTACCTGCCCGGAGAAAAAACGGGACTGAAAATGGCGGCAATATTTATTTGCGTAATCAGCGGATGGATGCAGAATCTGCCTGCGAAATAAAGATTTGTTAAAAACGCAAAATAATACGCAGAGAGAAATATATAATTATTTATATAATTTATTCATAAATTTGTATATGAAAGAATTAATCATAAAAAATATTATTCATGAAATAATTAACGAATTAAAATCGAAATATCCTGATTTTAAAGGAATTTACTTTTTTGGTTCAAGAGCCCGCGGAGATAATCATCAAGAATCAGATTATGATTTGGCTTTAATTTTTTCAAGAAAGATAAACGCTGCTTTTGAAGAAGAATTATTTAAATTATTATACAGATATGATTTAAAATATAATATTTTAATTGATTCGCATATATTCAGTGAAACTGAAATTTTAAAACCTGCTACCCCATTTCGCTCTAATATCATTAAGGAAGGAATATATTATGGATTTTGATAAAGATGAATTAATCAAATACAGAATTGAAAGGGCAAAGGAGACCATTCAGGAAGCTGAATTATCGCTCAAGAATAAAAGTCTCCACCTGGCACAAAACAGAATTTATTATTCTATTTTTTATATTATATCCGCATTAGCATTGAAAAACAATTTTTCTACTTCAAAGCACGTACAACTTTTAGGATGGTTTAATAAAAATTTTATCTTGACAAATAAAATATCAAAAGAATTCGGAGAAATTTACAATACTGCTTTTCAATACAGACAAAAAGGAGATTATGATGATATGATTTATTTTGAATATAATGATGTAGAGAAAAGATATAAAGATATGCTGAGATTTGTTGATGTAATAGAAAAATTATTATAAAATTATTTGCAATAAAAATCTTTTACCTCACAATATTTTTCCATATAATTTTTGATTTAATTTTTTGATTTTTAATCTTTCGACATTAAAATTATGAGATGAGTAAAAAAGTATTAGTACAACCCGACAAAATAAAAACATCACATTATTTCGGTTTATTTTTTATTTCATTATCTACTCTCCTTCAGGAATTTACTTTAACACGTGTTTTATCTGTTTCGTTATGGTATCACTTCGCTTTTATGATTATCAGTGTTGCCTTGCTCGGATTCGGTGTCAGTGGAGTAGTGTTTTCATTGAGTAAAAAATTGAAATCAATGGTAACGGATAAATTACTGACAATACTCTCGATGTGTTATGGAATAAGCATAATCGTGAGTTTCCTGATTATGAATTTAATTCCGTTCGATCCGTTCAGTTTATTTTCCGATTCCATGCAATTCGTTTATTTGCCTTTGTACTATCTACTCATCACGATTCCTTTTTTCTTCGCAGGACTTGTTATTTCAATTTTATTGACAAAATTTAAAAACCAGGTATCAAAATTATATTTTTTCGATTTACTAGGTGCCGGACTTTCCTGTTTCGCTTTCATTTTTATTATGCCCGAATTTGGTGGTAATGGTACAATATTATTTGTTGCGGCATTCGGTTTCGTCTCGTCAATAATTTTCGGATTCGAAAAATATAAAATGCTTGCAGTCATTTCTTTCGTTTTAATGTGCATAGGTTTTTCTTATCTGATGGATAAAGATGAAAGATTTCCGATTCATACAACTGAAAATAAAATATATGCGAATTATATTGCTTCTAGACCGGATTTAAAAATATTCAGCGGGTGGAATACATTTTCAAAGATAGATGTGATGAAAGAAGAAGAATCTTCACCCGATGGATATGATGTGAGCCTCGCTATTATAGATGAAGGGAATGCGACAACCAATATTCCGAATGTAAGGTCTCTTCCTCCGCTCACAAAACCTGCTGACGCTTCCAATCTTGCATTTGCCTGCAATAAAGATTCGGTGGAAAAAGTTTTTATTCTCGGTTCAGGCGGTGGCGGGGAAGTGCTCGTTAGTCTTTATCATCAGGCTAAAGATGTCACCGGAGGTGAAATTAACGGGCTGTTAAATAATTTAATTGAAAATAAACTTTCATACTGGACGGGACCACTGATAAGGAATAATAAAAAAGTTCATATTATTACTGATGATGCACGGGCTGTTGTTAAAAAAGACGGGACTTTGTACGATGTTATAATTTCTGCGCACACAATTTCTTCTTCTGCCGTTTCGAGCGGAGCGATGAGCATGGTTGAAAATTTTATTATGACTAAAGAAGCAATAAGTGATTACCTTACACATCTGAAAAGCGATGGCGTGATATATATTTCGAGACCAGAGACTCAGGTACCAAAATTAATTACAACGTTCAGGAAAGTTAATAAGGAATCGAAAAATCCAACGAATGACAAAAAGAATTTTATTGTTTTCAAACGACCTGTTAATTCTTTCGAATCTGATAAGAGTTTTATGGCGGGTATAGTTTATAAAAAAGATGGATTTAATAATCTTGAAATAATAAAAACCCGGGATGAAGCTTATTCTCTCGGACTCGATATTGAATACGACCCGCTTGGAAACCAGGAAGGAATATATAAAGACCTGATAGAAAATGATAATGTTGATGCAGTAATTAATAATGAACCAAATTTAATTCCTGCAACTGATGATAAACCTTTCTTCGATGATAATTACGGATTCGGAAATTACAACTGGTCGAACATCAAAGAAACTTTTTCACAAAACGATAAGGCGATTCTTGCTTTAAAAGATAAGCCCGTTGCAGAGGTAACGCTTATTTCGATGTTGATACAAATATTTTTTATTTCTGTAATATTTCTTTTGTTTCCATTTCTGATTTACAGGAAAAGTTTTACATCCGGATTCGAAAAGAAATATCTCATTTATTTTGCGATGCTTGGATTGGGATATATTATGATACAGATTTCGCTCATTCAAAAATTCACACTCTTCCTCGGGCAGCCTGTCTGGACAATGATTACGGTGATTTCAACACTGTTAATCGCATCCGGAATCGGAAGCTGGATGACGAACAAAATTACTTCAAGCTCTAAGTCTCAAAAAGAAAAATTAATCGAACAGAAAAAAAAGATATATTATATCTTTATTATTATATTCGTTTTATCAGTATTAATCGGACAATTCGCATCAATATTTTTCTCACTTTTCCCTGCATTTCCGTTAGCTCTGAGAATTTTTATTTCCATAATAATTATATTCCCGCTCGGTTTCTTTATGGGTATGCCATTCCCGATTGGAATCTCTTTAATCAGGGACGAAGAAAATTCCTATGTTCCCGTTGCCTGGGCACTGAATGCATTTTTTTCAGTTATAGGAACAGTTATTACAATAATACTTGCAATGACATTAGGATTTAAAATGGTATTTATTTTATCAGGCATATTTTATTTGATAGCAATGATTTTTATGTCATTAAGATTAAAAAGAATTTTAGTATATTAGTGAGAATTTATTTAGAAAATTAAAAATATATTAACATGTTAGAAGATCATTATCGCAAGAAAACGCTTGCTATATTAGTGGGGGGTGGACCTGCTCCGGGAATAAACGGAGTCATCAGGTCAGTAACAATTGAAGCAATCAATTCAGGTTTAAATGTAATTGGTATTTATGATGGATTTGAATTTTTAAGCAAAGGTGATTCAACGCATATAACCGAACTAAAAATCGAAGATGTTTCAAGAATACACTTTTCGGGAGGAAGCATACTGCACACTTCGAGAGTAAATCCTGCGAAGAGCAAAGAAATGCTCGAAGCAACAATTAAAGCATTAACACAATTATCCGTTGATTACCTTGTAACAATCGGTGGTGACGACACCGCTACAAGTGCTTATAAAATCGATTCTATGACGAGCGGTCAGATTCAGGTAGCTCACGTTCCGAAAACAATCGATAACGATTTGCCATTGCCGGGCAATATGCCTACGTTCGGATATCAGACTGCACGTGATTTCGGATTTCATATCGTTCAATCGCTAATGATGGATGCGACAACAACAAACCGCTGGTATTACGTAGTAACAATGGGCAGAAAAGCAGGACATCTTGCGCTTGGAATTGGTAAGGCAGCAGGCGCAACGCTTACAATTATCGGAGAAGAATTCAGGGATACGACGATTAGTTTTGAAACCGTTTGCGACATACTCGAAGCATCGATTATTAAACGCATGTCACAGGGAAGCCCTTATGGTATTGCGATTCTTGCCGAAGGCATCATTACGAGAATCGACCAGGAAGAATTAAAAAATCATCCTTATGTGAATCTTGAAAAGGATTTACACGGACACATTCGTCTTTCTGAAATTGACCTCGGAAGAATTACAAAAGATGAAGTAAGAAGAAGATTGAGATTAAGAGGCATCGATGTGACAATTGTAAATAAAGACATCGGTTACGAGTTGAGATGTGCTTCTCCAATTCCGTTTGACTGTGAATATACTCAGGACCTTGGATACGCGGCTGTACGTTATCTTATTTCAGGTAACAGCGGTGCAATCGTCACCGTTGATAAAGGTCAGTTAATTCCGATAAAATTTGATGATATCATAAACGACCAGGGAAGAATTAATACACGTGAGGTTGATGTAGATTCCGATAGTTACCAGGTTGCAAGAAAATATATGATAAGACTCGAGAAAGCGGATTTTGAAGAAGTGAAAACAATAGCCCGTCTCGCACTTATCGGAAATATGAAGACTCACGAATTCGAAGAAAAATTCAAATACCTTATCAACGATCCACCTGTTAAGGAAGTAAAAGAAGAACAAAAATAAATTTTTCGAAATAATTTTATGATTCCGCTTTTCTAAAAATTTAGATTTGGCGGAATCTTTTTTATATGATAGCTTATATTAAATTAATAATGATTCTATAAAATGAAAATTGGAATACTAACAAGCGGTGGTGATTGTCCCGGGTTAAATGCGGTTATTCGTGCAATAGTAAGAAGGGCAGAAGAATATGGATATGAATCAGTCGGGATAATGAACGGCTGGAAAGGATTATTTGACGAAAGTTATAAGCAGTTAAATTTAAATACTATTGCCGGCATTGTAAACAGAGGCGGAACAATATTAGGTACTTCGCGTTTCAGTCCGTTTGAGCAAAAGGACGGTAAAGATACATGCCTCCATAAAATATCGAGAGAAGGTTTTGATGCAATTATTTCCATCGGTGGTGATGGTTCAATGCATATAGCAGACCTGGCTTATAAAGCCGGTGTGAATGTTATTGGAGTTCCGAAAACTATAGATAATGATATTAACGGAACCGATTTTACATTCGGATTTGATACTGCTGTGGAAATTGCTACTGAAGCAATAGACAGGCTGCATACTACCGCAGAATCACATCACAGGATTATGATACTCGAAGTAATGGGAAGGCATGCGGGCTGGATTGCACTGTATTCGGGCATTGCAGGAGGTGCGGACGTTGTTATTATTCCCGAAATAAAAACTAAAATTTCAGAGGTGGTTGATGTGCTAAAGAGCCGGTATAAAAGAGGTAAATTATTTTCCATAATAGTTGTTGCAGAAGGTGCACAGTTTCTCGAAAAAGAAATTAAGAAAAAAATGACGAGCAAAAAACTCGATGATTTCGGAAGGGCAAGACTCGGCGGGATAAGTTATTATTTAGCGGATGAAATCGAGAGCAGGACAGGATTTGAAACGAGGACAACAATTCTCGGATATATTCAGCGCGGCGGCGTCCCGTCTGCGTTTGACCGTGTACTCGGAACGAGGTTTGGTGTTTATGCAGTTGATATGGTTAAGGAAGGGAAGTTCGGAAAGATGTGTGCAATAAAATCGAATACTATAACCGATATTCCGATTTCCGAAGCGATATCAAGACTCAAAACGGTGGACCTTGAAATATATAACGTAGCTAAAGTGTTTTTTAAATAATATTTTTTGATTTTACTTTACAAACTTTACAAACTTTATAAACTGTTTCGTTTGGAAAAAGCAGAAAAAAAACATCTTATTCATTCATCCGGATTGCTCACACGGCTTGGCTATTTTACCGCTCTTATGATTGTCATCAGCTCCATGGTCGGCTCGGGTGTTTTCAAAAAAATCGCTCCGATGTCCGTTGAGCTTGGTTCTCCGGGTTTAATCCTTCTTTGCTGGCTGATTCCCGGAATAATCTCTTTGCTTGGTGCCGCCACTAATGCAGAAATTGCCGGAATGATTGCAGAACCGGGAGGACAATACGTTTATTTTAAAAAAATGTACGGAGATGCATTCGCATTTTTATACGGATGGTCTTGTTTTTCTGTTATACAATCGGCATCAATCGCATCAATTGCTTATGTATTCGCTGAATCCGTTAATGCTGTAATTCCTCTTCCTCATCTGAGCCCGGCACTTGAACAATTCACGCTTTTCGGAATATTCAATCCACTGCAAAGTTTTGGTGTGAAAGCTTTAACAATATTTACAATAATTTTTCTGACATCAGCAAATTATCTCGGAGTGGTTTTCGGTGCTTCCATTACAAATTTCTTCACAGTATTAAAGGTAGTGGGAATTATAATTATTATATTTTTAGGTTTCGCAATCGGCGGCGGAAGTTTTGATAACGCGACGCCGTTACTTGCTAAATCCGGTTTCGAATATCACACTTCTTTAGGTTTATTCGGTGCTATGTTTGCGGCAATGCTTGCTGCGTTCTGGGCTTACGACGGCTGGAACAATATCGGGTATTTAGGAGGTGAAATAAAAAATCCAAAAAAAAATATTCCACTCGCACTATACGGCGGTGTTATTCTTGTAATTGTTCTTTATGTTGCAATTAATTTTGCATTCATTTATGTGATGCCCGTGAATGAAATTATTAGTGTTGCCAAATCTGAGAACAGCATTATTGCAATCGAGGTGATGAGAAAATTTCTTGGTTACGGCGGAGCAATTTTTATTTCGATTCTGATTATGGTCTCGACTTTCGGAACGACTAACGGGACAATACTTGCATCATCAAGAATTTATTTTGCAATGGGAAGGGATAATTTGTTTTTCAAATCCGCCGGAAAGCATCACGAAAAATTCAGGACACCTCACATATCACTGCTGATACAGGGTTTTTGGGCTTCGATGCTTGTTCTTACCGGAACATTCGACCAGTTAACCGATATGTTAATTTTCGCATCGTTTATATTTTACGGCTCGGGAGCATTCGGAGTATTTGTGCTTCGCAGAAAAATGAAAGATGAAGTGCGACCTTATAAAGTATTCGGTTATCCTGTTATTCCGGGAATTTTCGTTTTATTCTGCATAGCTCTTGTAGTAGTAACAATAATTCAAAATCCGCGCGACGCCGGAATCGGTCTCGGACTTGTTCTAATCGGAATTCCATTTTATATGTTCTGGAAAAGGAAGATTAATAATAGTGTTTAATTCCTAATTGATTTTAAAAGTAGTCTTTTATAACTCAACATTTATGTTGAGGATATTTTTCAAATTTGTTTAAACTTTCGTTACCAAGCCCCAATATAATTTTTAAATGATAACATAAAGCAAAAACCTCACCCCTGCCCCCTCTCCTGAAAGGAGAGGGGGGATTTCGATTAATCACTACATCTAATCAATGAAATCAGTGTAATCAGATAAATCAGTGATATTACTTTATCAGCAGCATTTTCTTCGTGCTTGTAAAATCACCTGCTGTCAATTTATAAAAATAAACTCCGCTTGATAAAGACGAAGCATTGAAATCAACAATATAATTTCCGGCTTCCATCGTTCCGTTTTCAAGTGTTTCAACTTCATTACCGAGAATACCATATATAATTAACTTCACCATTCCTTTTTTAGGCAAGCTGAAGTTTATGCTTGTTGTCGGATTGAAAGGGTTTGGATAATTCTGTGATAATGAATATGCGTTCGGAACTTCGCTGTTTATGTTATGAATTCCGATTGAATTCTGGCATAAACGTGATGCATAAATATTAGCACCGGAACCGGAAGAAAATAGAGCAAAGCATTCGTCACCACCGCCGATTTTAGAACCTGCAATTGTTCTGGAAAATATAGTATCTGTTCCGGTAGGTGAAATCACTGTCGGGTACGGCGAATTCCACGAACCATTACTTCCGCCTGTGTAATAAGCATAGTTACCTGAAGTGCTATCCTGATTATATGCGACCTTGAAAACATTATTTGCACCTCTTGGCGCATAGATATCTATTGTGCGAGCTCTGTTAGTGCTGCCATCAATATATCCGCTTACCCAATTCGTCCCGCCATCCGTTGTAGATCTGCAATATGGGTCCCAGTCGGTTGAGGAAAATTGTCTGACATAGGTAATCATACCGTTTAAATTGGATGGACCTCCATTAAAAGCTAACTTTGCTCCATAATCTACATTTGCTTCAAGTAAAACCTGGTTTCCTGTAATACTCGCTCCATAATCATCACTCCAGGCTAAATACAGGTTGTAATTACCGGCACCGGAAGCATTATAAACTGTTATGATTCTATCATAATTAGCTGCAGTTTTGAAGTATGCAATATCTGACCAGAGGAAAGAATTTGCAGGTGCGGTAGCAGTATTCCAGTAAAATCCGCCATTTGTGCTCGGCTGGGAATAAGTTATTGTAGGAGTTGCTGCAAAAGGATTAGCCAGGTGTGCAAATTTTTGGCGGTTGAAGTGACCGCTTGTACCGTAAGCTGAATCGAATGCACACAATAGATATACATATGAAGAAGTTGTATAATATGAATTATCACTTGTTAATCTCGGATTGTAATACATATTACCCGTATTTGCAGAGCCGGGCCAGGTGAGTGTATAACCGTTAAAAACATTCGTTGTAGTATTAAATCTGAATAGAAGTGAATATGTTCTGTTCGAATTTAAATCAAGATAGCCGGCAACACCATAAATCCAGACAACGCTTCCGTCGTACATTAATTCTATATCGAGCTCATGTGCTCTGAAATCCATATTGGTATTGAAATAGTACCAGTATGCAAAAGTCCAGTTTTGTCCGCCGTTTGTGGATAAAAATATTTTACACGTATCAGCGCCTGAGCCAGAATACATATTTCCGGCGACCCAGATTGTACCGGGATTTGGAAAATTACCTGGTGAAGTTTGTGTTGCAGAAGACCACATAGCACCCGACATAACCAAGCTGGTTTGATAATCATCTGTAGGTCCATCGTTAACACCGGTTACAGCTCCGCCGCGGACATCAGGATTTTCTATAAGCGGAACCGGAGTACTACCGTTCATATTATCAAGAAGTGTTTCTATTTTTTCTTTTTCAGCGATATTGTTTGTAGTCCTAGCCTCTTCAAGTTGGTTCAAGAGGTTTTGTTTCTCAGCAGTAATCTTAGATTTCTGCGGTTGTTCTTTTGTCAGCGACTGTATATCATCGGTCGAACTTGAAGCTGAATAATAAATTTCAGTTTGTGGTGCAATTTTATTATTATTCTGAGCAAATAAACCCTGCGATAAAACAAGACTAAATGACATCAGTATAATTACGAATTTCGAACAACTTACGAACAAAATTTCTCCTTTTTTAATTTTAGAATTGAATTATAATTTTTTTTAGGAACGTCTAATGTAACTTTAGAATTTTATTAATTATATTCAATGTTAAAGAAGAATTTAATTTTTTATGATTTTGTAACAGAAAGATTATTTATCTGTAATTTTGAAGTGATTTTTTTGTTCTAATAAAACGTTTTCAATCCGTCTTTATAAGTCTTATATTTCAATTCAGGTAACAATTCTTTCCTCATTCGATTTGTATCACCGTAATATGACACCATTCCGATTTTAATAAAATCTTTTGTAAGCGGGCTTCTCGTTCCGAATATCATCGAAAAAAATTCAAACACTCTTGCCGCAAACAAAATCAATCCTACCGGCATTCTCCAGGGTTTTTTATAACCATAGTATTGCGTGATGTTATCAAGAAATTCCTGTAAGGTTTGTATTCCTTCGTCACCAATATTATATATTCCACTAATTCCTTCTTTTAAGATTGCAATCCTTGTCGATTCAAGAAAATCAATTTTAGAAATCAAATGGATACCTGTCGGCTTTTTCCATATTCCGAGAAGATAATGCCTGGCAAACCAAAGTGCTGCATCAATCATCAAAATACCTTTTCCATAAACCATACCCACTCTCAGCGATACAGCTTCAATTCCGTATTTATTTCCCGTTTCAAAAAGTAATTTTTCCTCTTCAAGCCGGGTTTGGGCATGAACAGAAACTGGTTTCCCATCAAGCTTATCCGTTGAAGGATGTTCAGGGCTTGTTTCACCTTCGACGTGGGGAAAACTGATGAGTATAATTCTTTTAATATTATGCTCAACAGCTTTCACCAGAAGGTTTTTAAAATATTGAATATTTGTAACCGGAAGAAATTTTTCGGGATTATTTTTAAAAAGCACTCCTGCAAAATGAACAATTACATCAACATTTTCCAGAGCCGAATCGAGCGTTTCTTTTTTTAATAAATCCGCTTTGAAGATTTTTACATTCTCATGATTTTTTAAATCCGGATTAACATCTTTATTATGGATTAATAAGTGAAGGAATAAATCATCAGAATAATTTGTATCCTCCTGATTGTGAGTGATTAAATATTCTGCGAGTAAACCACCAAGGTTTCCTGCCGCACCTGTTATTAATATTCTTTTCATAATGTAATGCAAAAATATATATTGTTTTAATTCTTTCCAAGTGCTAATGCATTTTTCAAAATATTAGCCATACAATATGAAACTTGATATTAAAAAAGAATTGATATATTTTTAAAAATTAATACGAATGATTTACTAAATAATATTTATAAAATAATCTTATGAAGTTAATGAAAGCAGTTCAGGTAAGTTCACCCGGCGCAGATTTTGAGTTAGTTCAAAAAGAAATTCCCGTTCCCGGTGACAACGAAATATTAATTAAAGTTGAAGCGTGCGGAATATGTCACGGAGATATTGTTGCAAAAGAAGGACATTATCCGGGAATCAAATATCCGATTGTCCCCGGGCATGAAGTTGTAGGATTAGTTGATAAAACCGGAAAGTCGATTACAAAATGGAAAGCCGGACAAAGAGTCGGTGTCGGCTGGCATGGAGGTCATTGCAATCAATGCGAGGAGTGCCGGAGAGGTGATTTCGGTGCGTGTGAAAAAGCCCTGACGACCGGCATTCATCTTGATGGTGGTTATGCAGAATATATGATTGCACGACCGGAGGCAGTTGTTAGTATTCCGGATGAATTAAGTTCCGTAGATGCCGCGCCTATTATATGTGCCGGAAGAACTACATTCGGTGCTTTAATAAATAGCGGTGCTAAGGGCGGCGACCTTGTTGCAATTCACGGGCTCGGAGGATTGGGACATTTTGCAGTACAATACTCAGTTAAGTTAGGTTATAAAACAGTTGTGCTTTCACGCGGCAAGGATAAAGAAGAACTTGCTTATAAACTGGGCGCTCACTTTTATATCGATACTGATAATGGTGATGCGGCAAAGCAGTTAATGCAATTAGGCGGAGCGCGTGTGATATTATGCACAGCTCCAAGTGGTAAAGCAATTGCAGAATTGATTCCCGGACTCGGTCGAAACGGGCAAGCAATCATAGTTACGGGCGCAGCAGATATTATGCAGATAAATCCTTTGGTTTTATTGGGAGAGCAACGTTCCGTAAAAGGATTTGTTTCGGGAAATATCAAAGATGCTCTTGATTTCACAGTGTTAACAAACATTATTCCTATGGTAGAAGTTTTTCCATTGGAACAGGCGGCATTGGCTTTTGAAAAAATGATGTCGGCAAAAGTACGATTCAGGTCAGTATTAAAAATGGATTAACGCGTTAATAAAATTAACACTCCCCCCTCTCCTTTCAGGAGAGGGGATGGGGGTGAGGTTTTGCTTTTAATCTTACCGTTAGAATTGTAGTTATTTAAAATTTTTATCATTAAAACAATCTTTAATTTAAAATTTAAAATTATGAACGAACTATTAAAACTAATGCAGGACAGACAATCTTCCAGAATGCCGTTTGATGATAAACATAAAATAGAAAAGAAGGATTTACAAAAAATACTCGAAGCGGCACGCTGGACCCCAACAGCACATAACATGCAGAATTTTGAAATCATAGTTGTTGAGGATGAAAAAATCCTGCAAACGATTTTAAAAATAAAACGTCCCATTTCAGAAACCTTTATTCGTGAAAATTATAATCAGCTTTCCTTTTCGGAAGAAGAGCTTCTCAAAAAGAAAACAGGAATATTGGCTTCCAATTTTCCTCCCTCGTGGAGAGTTCCTGATTTCAAGCTTGATAAAAAGGAAGATGCATTTATACAAAGACCTTTTCCTTCTTGTTCCTGTATGTTGATTGTTGTTTATGACCCTGCTAAACGGGCACCTGCTTCTGAAGGCGATTTCCTTGGTATAATTAGTTTGGGATGTGTAATGGAAAATATGTGGCTGATGGCAAATTCACTTGGCATCGGTTTTCATATCCTGAGTTCACTCAGCGCTGAAACTGTTGAAGAAGAAGTAAAAAAAATTCTTAAAATACCTGAAAATTTAAAGATTGCTTTTTCCTGTCGTTTAGGTTATCCTGAATCCGTTTCGCCGGAGAGTTTAAGAGTCCGCCGTGATATACAGGATTTCACGAGCTATAATAAATTCGGCGGTAAGTAAACGGAATAATTATTTTTAAATCAACAATTTTAATAATTAATTTTACCTAAAATGGAAAACACAAACATTACGACTGATTCAAAAATGAAATGGTATCATTATCTTGCTGTATTTCTTTCAGGTTCATTTCTTGCAAACGTAGTACCTCATTTTATTAACGGGGTTTCGGGAAATCCTTTTCCATCGCCGTTTTCAGACCCTCCGGGAAAAGGATTATCATCTCCGCTTACAAATGTTATATGGGCATTAGCAAATCTGCTCGTCGGATATTTGCTTTTCAGATTCAGTAAAACGACTTCAAAAAACAAACTGGCATTACTCATTTTCTTTATAGGGATAATCTGGATTAGCATAATGCTCAGCATTAACTTCATGGATAAAGCAAAATAGAATATAACATTAATTCTGATTTCAAATTCGCAATTGTATTGATACTTTTTATGTTATTTATATAGAGGAAGAAATATATAATTTATTCAATTATATCATTCTTTAATATATTAAACCCGTTACCCGATAATGAAAAAATCAAAAAAGATAAATATGGAAATAGTAATGGAAAATGTTCCGAATGATTTATATTTCGAGATATTAAAATTTGGCAGGGATAATCTGAATAAAAATTTATTAACGAAGGAATTATTGTTTGAGCATCTTAAAACTAAAAATATTGAAATTCCACACAACGTTACGGAATGGTTATGGAGCGCATTGGATGGCACAGTATTCAGAAATCTTTCAAATTCCGAGTCCGAAGAATTCATACTTACGCCTGTGGCTTATTTTCAGTTTTTGGAACACGAAAGATTAAAAGAAGCCAGGGATGATACAAAAATATCCCTATCCCATTCTGCAAGAGCTTTAAAAAGGTCTACAATCGCAATATGGATAACCGGCTCTCTTGCTTTTATACAAATATTAATAATGTTATATCAGATAATTTTAAATAATTAATAATTAAATATTTTTTTAAATTTAAAAAACGATTACAATTTGAAAAAAATCACAATCTTTTTTTTAGTGGTATTTGCCTTTATTCTTTTTTTAATTTTATCAACTGCAAATGTTAAATCCGAAAACGCAGGTGACTTCAAATATGTTGGTACAGTTAAATGCATGGAGTGTCATAAATCGGGACCTCAGGGTGAACAATACGATATATGGAAAGCATCAAAGCATTCTCACGCATATGAAATTCTTACAACCACTCTTGCAGATGATATTGCTACGCAAAAAGGATTCACGACAAAAGCAACTGAAACACCTATGTGTTTAAAATGCCACATTCTTGGTAAAGATATTGTGGAAGATGAACTAACAGAAACTTTTAATAAAGAGGATGGTGTGCAATGTGAAAGCTGTCACGGTCCGGGCTCTGAATACAAATATGCTCCGATTATGAAGGACAAACAAAAATCGAGCGAAAACGGGCTTATCATTCACAGAGAAAAAGAAAAATTCTGCGTAACCTGTCATAATTCCGACAGTCCGACTTACAAAGAATTTAACTATGATACATACTGGGAACAAATTAAACATCCACTTCCCAAAAGCTTAAAATAAATAAAAAATATTATGACTTCGTTGATATTAGCTTAAAAGTTAATCGCATATAATAAAATATAAAGTAGAATAAAATGAAACAATTAATAGTATTATGTTTTATCTTGTGTTTTGTGACCGGTGCTTTTCAAACCGCAAAATCACAGGATAATAAAACTGAGGAAATTACAAAAACATTCAGTACGAAAGATGTAATAAATATGAATTTTGTAAGCGGTGAATGTAAAGTCATCAAAAGCAATGACAGGAATATAAACGTAACCGTGACTTACAAATTAAAAAACAATGGTTCTTTTGAACCCGAAATGGAAGAGGTCGGAAACACACTCACGTTGAATGAAAATCTTAAAAGTAAAACATCGGGAGCCGTTAAATGGAATGTCTCGGTTCCTTCGGGTGTGAAAATAAGTTTTAATTCTGCATCGGGAGATTTTCATTTAATTGACGTATCGACAGATTTAATTGTTAACACCTCCTCGGGTGAAGTTACGGTAGACAATTATTCCGGAAAAATAAATGCTACTTCAACAAGTGGAAATATTATTCTGAATAATTCAGATGGAAATTTGACTTTAAATACTACAAGCGGAGATATCACGGTAACTAATTCTAAAAGCATTTTCACCCTCGGTTCCACGAGCGGTAATATAACAGCTTCTTCAATAACATTATCGGGTAAAAGCTCTTTTTATTCTACTGCCGGAAATGCAACGCTAAATTTATCCGAAAGTCCCGATTTTGATTTATCTGTTAGTACAACTTCAGGTGATGCTGAAATAAATTATGTCGGAAATCATATTGCAGGTCATTTCGAATTATCGGTTGAAAAGAAAAGCAGTTCAATAACAACCCCGTTTACAAATGATGATGATACAAAAGAAAAACACGGAGATACATTCAGAATAATTACAATTGAAAAAGAAACTCCCGTAATAAAGATGTACTCAGTTTCGGGAAATTTGACGATTAGGAAGTAGTTATTGTTTATTGGTTATTGATGGTTCGTTATTAGTTATTGGTTATTAGTGGTTGGTGATTAGTGATTGGTGATTAGTGAATAGTGGTTAGTTGTTTCACATGTCTTGTTCCGAAACCCCAGCTTGGGAACGCTGTTTAAGATTTGTCATTCCAGCGGAAGCTGGAATCCAGACGAATAATACGAAAATCTAATTAGCCAAAATCATTTTCACTCAAGCCAAAATCATTTTCACTCAAGCAATAATCATTTTCACTCAAGCAATAATCATTTTCACTGAAGCCAAAATCATTTTCACTCAAGCCAAAATCATTTTCACTCAAGCAATAATCATTTTCACTGAAGCCAAAATCATTTTCACTCAAGCCAAAATCATTTTCACTCAAGCAAAAATCATTTTCACTCAAGCAAAAATCATTTTCACTTAAGCCAAAATCATTTTCACTCAAGCCAAAATCATTTTCACTCAAGCCAAAATCATTTTCACTCAAGCCAAAATCATTTTCACTCAAGCAATAATCATTTTCACTGAAGCCAAAATCATTTTCACTCAAGCCAAAATCATTTTTCCTCAAGCCAAAATCATTTTTCCTCAAGCAAAAATCATTTTCACTCAAGTAAAAATCATTTTATCCTAAGCATAATTGCGTTTTTTTAAAGAAAATAGAGTTTTCTGATTTCAGGCACTTATTTCCGCTAAGCACAAATCAATTATGGAAATAAAAATATCTTGACATTCCTCAAAATATGAAATATTTTATACCGGAAATGCATTAAAACTTTCATTTTGAGGAGGTAATAATGGATTATATATCACCAAATGACCCTAAATTCAATGAATGGGTTAAAAATTATGCAGATTATATTGATGTAAATTTCGCCGCACTTGGTTTAACCTTAACACAAAAAACAGCCTTAATTGCGTCTGTAACCAGGTGGAAAACCGATTTCACGGCATATTATGAAGCGCAGGCATCAGCAATCGCCGCAACGCAAAAGAAAAATGCATCGCGTGCCATAGTCAAATCTCAGGTTCGCGAACTCACAAAATTAATTCAGGCAAATTCAAATGTGACCGATGACCAGAGAGCGGCGCTCGGAATTACAATTCCAAAAGAATCAAAAACTCCGACTCCGGTTCCGGATACACGTCCGATGGCGGTAGTGGAAAATATTAATCGTCTCGAACACATCATTAATTATTTTGACGAAATAACTTCAAGGGGCAGAGCGAAACCTGCGGGTGTAAGGGGCTGTGAAATCTGGTATAAAATCGGAGGTGAGCCGCCTGCGGATGCTTCGGGGTTAACGTATCTTACAACCGATACGGGCACGCCTTACATTGCGCATTTCAAAGGCGATGATGGCGGAAAGACGGTACACTATATGCTCCGCTGGGTGAACACACGCAACGAACCCGGTCCGTGGAGTGAAACAATTAGTGTAACAATTAGCGCATAATATTATTATATTATAACACAGACAGCACACTTCATCATTTGAATATAAAAACGCTCTTAACAAAATTTTTTAATTATGAAAAAAATAATTGTTAGGCTCTTCGCTTTTTTTCTTATTGTACATTGTACATTGAATATTGAACATTGTAATGCACAGTGGGTTCAGTGTAATGGAATAGGAACTAATCAATATGTTTATTCCTTAACATCACTCGGAAATAATATCTTTGCCGGGACTTCAGACTTTGGCGTTTATATCTCAACTAATAGCGGTACGAACTGGATTCAAACTTCTTTAAATAATCATTATGTTTATTCTCTTACTACATTAGGAAATAATATAATTGCCGGGTCTCAATCTGCCACATATCGTTCTACAGATAACGGTACAAGCTGGATTGAAACATCTTTGAATAATAATTATTCTGTCTTTCATCTTACAACAATTGGAAATAATATTTTTGCCGGAACAAATGGTGATGGAATTTATATCTCAACAGACTATGGAGCAATCTGGTGGCGAGCTTCTGTAAGTGGTCCATTGATTGAATCCTTAGCATCACTTAATAATTATATTTTTGCCGGTATGGGTACATCGGGAGTTTCTTTTTCCACAGATAACGGTACGAATTGGTTTCAAACATCTTTAAATAACCATGTTGTCCATTCCCTTATTGTTCTCGGAAACAATATTTTTGCAGGGACTTTAAATGATGGAGTTTTTTTATCCACAAACTACGGTGCAATCTGGACTCAAACAGCTTTAAATAATAAAACTGTTTGGTCTTTCACAACGCAAGAGAATAATATTTTTGCAGGGTTAGATTATAACTCTCCTGATTCCGGTGGTGTATATCTTTCCACAAATAATGGCGCAAGCTGGTTAAATAAAAATCAAGGTTTCAATTTTATTCCTTCAGTTGTATCCTTATTGATAGTAAATAATTACATCTTCGCAGGAACAAATGGCTATTCCGTCTGGCGGCGTTCTTTAGCTGAGATTATCGAAATAAAACCAATCTCCGAAATCGTTCCGGATAGATATTCATTGAGACAGAATTATCCGAATCCGTTTAATCCGGAGACTAAAATAAAGTTTGATATACCAAGGGGATCCCCAATAAGAGCATTCGGGGATGACAATGGCAGGGGATCCCCGACAGGAGCATTCGGGGATGACAAAGTTGTATTGAAAGTCTATGACATCCTCGGGAAAGAGATTGAAACACTTGTGAATGAAAAATTACAACCCGGAACGTACGAAGTAACATTCAATGCATCACAATACCCCAGCGGAGTTTATTTCTATAGGTTGATTACAGAAAGTTTTATCGATACAAAGAAAATGATTTTATTGAAATAATTAAAGTTGTTGGTGACGCCAAAGAACGGCTAACACCAACAACGGCATAAAAAATATAAAAACGCTCTTAACAAAAATTTTTTATTATGAAAAAAATAATTGTTTTTTTGTTTTCGATTTTAATAATATTACTCTCCAAAAATATATACTCTCAAGGCGGGTGGATACAGCAAAATTCTGGATGTAGCTCTAATCTTACTTCTATATTTATTCTGGATAGTTCTACAATTTACGTAGTCGGTTATGGTTCAAGAATAATAAAAACTACAAATGGAGGTAATAATTGGAACATTTTAAATTCAGGAATCTCATCAAATTATTGGTCTGTTTGGTTTTTAAATCAAAATACCGGTTTAATAATAGGAGACAATATTTTAATAAGAACTACAAATGGAGGAATTAATTGGAATCAAAGTCCATTAATCCATGAGTTCGCACGTGATTTAATTTTTTTTAATTCAAATACTGGTTATATGTATTGTGAAGGTGTTGTTGGGTATTATCCTTATTTTTACATTTCAAAATCGACTAATGCAGGTGTTAGTTGGTTTGATGTAAGTTCTTGGTTAGGTTCAGAGGAAGGTTCGTACTTTTGTGATATTAATAATGGATATATTAGCGGTTATAATAATATATACAAAACTGTCAATTCTTGCTTAAATTGGACATTTATTTCAACTGGCACATACGCTTATAATTATGTTCTAAATTTTTTAAATGTTGATACTGGTTATATTGCTTCAGGTGATGATCTTAATCCATTTTATATAAGAAAAACTACTGATGGTGGATATAGTTGGAGCAATTTATATCAAATCACCACTCCAATATTTGCAGGTTATTTTATAAATTCTTTAACAGGTTTTATTGGTAGAAATAATATATTAAAAACTACTAATGGAGGTTATAATTGGTATATTCAATCAAGTTCATACAATACTATTTTATATGAAATTAAATTTATAAACCAACTAACTGGATTTGCTATTGGAGATAATGGAATTATTCTTAAAACAACGAATGGTGGAGAATCTACAGGAATAAGTCCGATTAATAATAATATTCCTTCTGATTTCTCCCTTTCCCAGAACTACCCGAATCCGTTTAATCCGACGACGAAGATAAAGTTTGATATTCCTGTGGATTCCCGCATTCGCGGGAATGACAGAGGACGTGTGGTCGGGAGTGACAGGGTAGTTCTTAGAGTTTACGACATTCTCGGAAAAGAAATTGAAACACTTGTGAATGAAAAATTAAATCCTGGAACGTATGAAGTTACTTTTGATGCATCGAAGTATCCAAGCGGAGTTTATTTTTATAGGTTGATTACGGATAATTTTACAGATACAAAGAGAATGATTTTGTTGAAATGAAATTTGTTGTTGGTGGTACCAAAGAGCAGCCAACACCATAACGGCGAATGATACATTGTAAGTTTCATAGGGCATGGGATCCCCGACAGGAGCATTCGGGGATGACACTTCTCAAATAACAAATAACAAATAACAAATAACAAATAACAAATAACAAATAACAAAAAGCAAATACCAGCATTCATCATATTCTTTCAGCGCATATCTGCGGCAAAAGCTCTAATACTTTTCGTTTAAATTCGAGTCGAAAGTTCTTTTCTCATTTTACACTCAGAATTTGAATTTCTTATATCAAATAAAATGAATAAATTAAAATTCAATACATTTTTATTAAAGTAAATCTAAACATATATGAAGATATTTATTGACACCGCCAATCTAAAAGAAATTAAAGAAGCCGCTGATATGGGGTTGCTTGATGGCGTTACAACTAATCCCTCCCTCGTCGCGAAGGAAGGTCACAAAGATTTCAGAGAAATGCTTTTGAAAATCTGTGAAATGGTCGATGGCGATATTAGTGCGGAAGTAGTTTCAGTTACTTGTGATGAAATGCTTAAAGAAGGCCGTGAATTAGCCAAGATTCACCCGAATATCGTTGTTAAAGTTCCATTAATAAAAGAAGGCTTAAAAGCAGTTAAAATTTTTAAAGAAGAAGGAATCAGAACTAACGTGACTTTGTGCTTCTCCCCGTCACAGGCTGTTCTCGCCGCAAAAGCCGGCGCTTACATAGTAAGCCCGTTTGTCGGACGCCTCGATGATATCTCTATAAACGGAATGGATTTGATTGCACAAATCGTAAATATTTACAAAAATTTTAATTATGAAACACAGGTTCTGGTAGCTTCAGTCCGCCACCCGCTTCATTTCGTTGATGCCTGCATGATTGGCGCTGATATATGCACAATGCCTTTTAAAGTAATTGACCAGCTTGTAAAACATCCGCTGACAGATATCGGTCTGGATAAATTCTTAGCCGACTGGAAAAAATTAAGCAAATAATAAATAATTTTATAAATTTTATAATTGAATATGAAAAAAACAGCTTTTAATGAAATGCATAAAAAACACGGTGCGAAGCTTGTAGAGTTTGCAGGATTCGAAATGCCCGTTCAATATGAAGGCATAATTGCGGAACATAAAGCAGTGCGTGAATCAGTAGGTGTGTTCGACGTTTCCCATATGGGTGAAGTTGAAGTTCGCGGAAAAGACGCTTTTGCATACGTTCAGAAATTAACTACGAACGATATTACAGTTTTACATAAAGGTAAAGTTCAGTATTCTTCTATGTGTTACAGGGACGGCGGAATGGTTGATGACCTTCTTGTTTATCATTGCGGAGATTATTATCTGCTCGTTATTAATGCCGCTAATGTTGATAAGGATTTTAAATGGATGCAGGAAAATGTTTTCGGTGACGTTGTTCTTGATAATATTTCGGATAAAATTTCACAGCTTGCTATTCAGGGTCCGAATGCGGAGAAGGTTCTTCAAAAGCTTACAGATACTGATTTGAGCAAGATTGAATATTACAATTTTGAATTCGGAAAAATGGCAGGCGAAGATGTTATAATTTCACATACAGGTTACACGGGTGAAAAAGTTTGCTTTGAAATTTATTCTTCATCTGATATTGCAAAGTCGGAAGCTATGTGGAAAGCAATTTTTGATGCAGGAAAAGAATTTAATATTAAACCGATTGGACTTGGTGCACGCGATACATTGAGACTTGAATATGCTTTCAGGCTTTACGGAAATGATATGGATGAAAAAACAAATCCGCTCGAAGCAAGTCTGGGCTGGATTACAAAGCTCGATAAGGGCGATTTCATTGGTCGTGATGCTATTTTGAAAAGCAAAGAAGCCGGACTGAAGAGGAAGCTCGTTGGTTTTATAGTAGATGATAAAATGGTTGCAAGGCACGGACAGGAAGTTTATTCGGGAGATAAAAAAATCGGTTTTGTTGCAAGCGGTTCTCCTTCACCGATGCTCGGAAAAAATATCGGAACAGCTTCCGTTGAAACAGCATATGCTAAGATTGGAAATGAAATAGAAGTTGATGTAAGAGGGAAAAAGATAAAAGCGAAGATTGTCAAGACTCCGTTTCTTGTTTAAACAGGGAATTGATTTTATATATAATGGGTTGTGTAAAAAAGGGGAGCAGTTCCTCTTTTTTACTTTTTATTTAAAGAGAAATATTTTATATGCCTAAAGTAGAAATATATTTAGCGCAATCGTTAATAAAAGATGATATGACATTTAAAGATAAAAATGTCATCATCATTGATGTTCTGAGAGCTACATCAACTATGACGGTTGCATTGGCGAACGGAGCAAAAGAAATTATTCCTGCCGAGTCGGTTTCGACTGCGGCAAGAATAGCCCGCGGTTCGACAAATTCAATGCTTTGCGGAGAAAGAGGAAGTAAAATCATTGAAGGATTCGACCTCGGGAATTCTCCGCTTGAATTTAAACCTGAAATAATAAACGGCAAATCGTTAATTTTCAGTACAACCAACGGAACATTGCCAATCGTCAAATCAAAGCTTGCGAAATCCTGTGTACTGGCGAGTTTCCTTAATTTGTCAAAAGTAATCGAGTATATTAAGAATCTGAAAGAAGATATAACTTTGGTTTGCTCGGGGAAATTAAATAATTTCTGTCTTGAAGATGCCGTATGCGCCGGTGTTATAATTAAAAAGTTACTGGAAGAAGATGGGAATATTGAAATTAATGACCCTGAATATGCCGCACTCGAACTCAGCAAATTGTTTGTTTTAAAAGGAAATAAAATTCTTCCGGAGAAGATTTTAGAACTTCTGAAAATTTCCGAACACGGAAAATATTTAAGCTCGGTCGGATTTAAAAAAGACCTCGAGTTTTGTTCAAAAGTTGATACATATCCTTTTATACCTATGTACATAAAGGGTGCGATTAGATTGAAAGAAAAAATTGAAGATGAAACGAATATAAAAGCACAGATGAAAAAGATAAAGTAGCTCTTTAAATTTGACTAAAAGAAATAAATGAACAAGCGTTACAAATCAAAACTTACCGAAGAAAGAAAAAATAAAAACGGTAATACCGGCAGAAAAAAAACTAAAGAAGAATTCAGTATTCCGGTCGATATTAAAAAACAATTTGCCGGATTTCTTCTGATTCTTTTCGGTATACTTTTATTATCCGCAATTATTTCTTATTCAGATAAAGACCAGGCTAACCTGAACAGGATAGATATCAGAAGCATCTTCCGCAGCGAAACATATACAAACAATCCGATGCAGAACTGGCTTGGCTTAGCCGGTGCATTTATTTCAAATTTTCTCATCAATGATGTTCTTGGTTATTTTACAGTAATTGTTTCACTGATAGTTATTTCATTCGGATGGATGATATTCAGAAGAAAACCAATGTATCGCTTCGTTACAATCAGTATTTATTCGGTTTTATTAATGATTTCTCTTGCGGCTTCATCGGGAGTATTGAGAATTTTTATCGGGAAAAATAATTTTCCTTCCAGGTTTAGCGGGGTAGTGGGAGATTTTCTCGGGAGTATAGTTTACCAGTTGCTCGGGAGTGTGGGTGCTTCGCTGTTCTTTTTGCTTTGCTTATCTGCAATCGTGGTTTTGATTATTGACGGAAATATCCTGAAATCTCTTGCAAGATTAAAGTTATTATATGAAAAGATAAAAGAAAATTTCAGGTCGGAAAAAAAGAAACTTGTAACTAAAGCTGAAGATAAGAAAAAAGAAAAAGCCGAAGAGACTGAAAAACAAATCAATCCCGAAGACGCGAAAATTCTTGAAGCTATAAAGAAAGAGCGCGAAAGAATTCAGAAATTAAAAAGCGGCAAGGATGAAGAAACCGAAGTCCTGATTAAGGAAACGGAAATTAACAGACCTAAAACAGATGCTCCTGTTGAAAAAATAACCGCACCAAAAGAAAAGAAAGAAAAAAAAGGTGTTGATTTAGATAAATTACTGGTTAAAGAAGAAAAGAAAGAGGACATCTCTGAAATAGATATTAATCCCGAGAATTCCAATGATACCGATGAAATGAAAAATTTACAGGAAGATGATTTTATTGAGGAGAAGCTTGAGGACTATATTTTGCCTACACTTGATTTACTTGATGAACCTACAAAAGAGGAATTCGAAGTTATCCCTGATGACGAGCTTTCCAGGAACGGAAGACTTCTGCAGGAAAAACTTCTAAAATTCGGAATTGAAATTGAGAAAGTATTTGCAACTCCCGGACCCGTTGTCACACTTTACGAATTAATCCCGGCACCTGAGGTAAAGCTGTCTAAAATAGAATCACTGCAGGATGATATTGCTCTTGCGATGAAAGCAAAAGGAATAAGAATGATAATTCCTATTCCCGGCAAAGGCACAGTGGGCGTTGAAATTCCGAACAGTAAAGCTCAGATAGTAAGAATCAAAAGCATCTTATCATCTCAGAAATTCACCGAGACTCATAAGAGAATGACAGTTGCATTCGGGAAAATGATTGATGGAGAGATATTTATTGATGACCTTTCAAAAATGCCGCACGTTCTGATAGCAGGCGCGACAGGTTCGGGAAAGTCAGTTGGAATAAATACTCTTATTGCAAGTCTTTTATATAAGCTTCACCCTTCGGATTTAAAGTTTGTTTTAATCGACCCGAAAAAAATTGAATTAAGCCTTTATAAAAAATTAAGAAATCATTTTATAGCAACTTCAACGGATATCAACGAAAGCATAGTTACGAGTCCTTCAAATGCAGTATCGATTTTGAAAAGTGTCGAGCTTGAAATGGAGCAAAGGTACGACAAGCTTGCAAATGCGGGCGTCAGAAATATAGATGCTTACAATCAAAAATATAAAGACGGGTTACTGAAAAATAACGAAGTTATAAGACACAAAAAAATGCCTTACATAGTTGTTATAATAGATGAGCTTGCAGATTTGATGATTACAGCTAAACGTGATATAGAAGACCCGATAACTCGTGTTGCTCAAATGGCGAGAGCAGTCGGAATTCATTTAATTGTTGCTACACAAAGACCATCCGTCGATGTTATTACGGGTGTTATTAAAGCGAACTTCCCTGTAAGGATAGCATATCAGGTCGCTTCGAAAATAGATTCGCGTACAATTCTGGATATGGGCGGGGCTGATGCGCTGTTGAGAAATGGTGATATGCTTTATATGTCTTCAAATTCTCCTAAGCCTATCAGGATACAGAATGCATATATTTCGACCGAAGAATGCGAACGATTAGTTGATTTTATTAGCAATCAGAAAGGATATTCAAAACCATATCTGCTTCCTTCACTCGTAGAGAAACGTTACAACGGAAACGGCGGTGGTGAAAGAGATGAAATGTTTGAAGATGCGGCGAGATTAATTATGAAACTTCAGCAATGCTCGACCTCTACGCTGCAAAGGCGCCTGAAACTTGGTTATGCGCGTGCAGCACGAATTGTTGACCAGATGGAAGCAGCCGGAATCGTTGGACCAAATCAGGGAGCGAAAGGAAGAGAAATACTTATCTCAGAAGAAGACCTCGAAATGATTTTAAGTGATTAAAGAAATTCCGTACTTTTATTATTTAAAAAAGATTTTTATTCAGCATTCAGCATTCATAATTCAGAATTTCTGCATATTCAATGTTTTGCGCTTTATTCTGCATTCAGCATTCAGCATTCATAATTCAGAATTTCTTCACTTACTTTTTAGTTATATTAACTTGATTTGATTACTTTTATGATAAATTTTAATAAGTTAGAATAAAAAATTCCTTGTCAATTTATCGGTAGCACATTCATTCTATTCAACCTATTTTTGTATAGAAAAAATTAAGAAATAAAAATTATGCTTACAGAACAAATTATGTATAACGCGCTACTGAAAAAAGATTCTTCTTTCGAGGGGATTTTTTTTGTAGCGGTTAAAACTACAGGAATCTTTTGCAGACCAACCTGCACTGCACGAAAACCAAAACGCGAAAACGTTGAATTCTTTCCAACATCGAGGGAAGCTATAATACACGGATACAGACCATGCAAGGTTTGCTCGCCACTGGAATTAATGGGAAAGACACCGAATGATATTATGAAACTTATAAAAGAAATAAACGAGAACACTTCTATGAAAATTAATGATTACGAACTTCGCAAACGAGGACTCGAACCAAATAAAATCCGCAGGTGGTTTAAGAAAAATCATAACATGACATTTCAATCATACCAGCGAATGATTAGATTAAACAGTGCTTTCAATAAAATTCAATCGGGAGAAAAAGTGACAAATGCTGCGTTCGATGCAGGTTATGAATCTTTAAGCGGATTTAATGATTCATTTAAATCAATAGTAGGTGAAGCTCCGACTAAGTCAAAATCAAAATCAGTAATTAATATTACAAGGCTTGAAACGCCCGTTGGTCCTATGTTTGCATGTGGTACGGAAAAAGGAATATGCCTTTTTGATTTCACTGACAGGAGGATGCTCGAAACGGAATTTAAGGAAATAACGAAGTATTTTGATGCTGTTATTTTACCGGGTGAGAATAAACATATTGCTTTACTAAAAAAAGAAATAGATGAATATTTTGAAGGAAAGCGGAAGAATTTTACTGTTCCGCTCGATGCACCCGGAACGGAGTTTCAAAAAAGCGTCTGGAATGTTTTAATGAAAATTCCATACGGACAAACTATTTCTTATAAAGATCAGGCGACGATTTTAAAGAAACCTGAAGCTGTCAGGGCAGTTGCAAATGCAAACGGGCATAACAGGATATCGATACTGATTCCCTGTCACCGGGTTATCGGTGAAGACGGTTCTCTGACGGGTTACGGCGGCGGACTCTGGCGCAAAAAATGGCTGCTGGATTTTGAGAAAAAGAATTTGTAGAGATTAATAATATGAGTATTAATTTTTGAGGTTACAACCCCGGAGAGTTGTAATCAGAGAACAATATTCATTCCCAATCGGGGATTGGGAATGAGGGTTAACGAGGAAAAAATAATCAGTGTAATCAAAGAAATCAGGGATTGGTTAGCGAAAAAATCCCGTTAAATACAAGCTGTACAGCAATTGCCAGAATAAAAAATCCCATTATCCTGTTAAGCACTCCGACACCCGTTTTCCCAAGAAGTTTAAAAAGAGGCATTGATAGTCTCAAAGATATAAAAGCAGATATTGCGATTAATAATATTCCAATGGAAGTACCCGAATAAAAAATTAAATGATTTTGATTTGTATAGGAAAGACCTATTACTACTCCGATAGCGCCCGGACCGCTGAGAAGCGGTAATGCCATGGGTGTGAAAGATATATCTTCCTTTGTTTCGACTTCAGTATTTTCTTCATGTGAAAGCTTATGATGTCCGGATACCATTTCCCATGCAGTATGAGCGACTATCAAACCTCCGGCAATTTTCAATACACCGAGCGAAATGCCGAAAAAGTCGAGAAGCAACTCTCCGATAAAGAAAAAAACGATAAGTATGAAAAATACATTTACAGATGTTTTTAAAGCCATTTTCTTCCTGTATTCATCCGTATTATCGGAAGTAAGTGAACAAAATACCGGAATTGCCCCGAGAGGGTTAATTACGGGGAAAAGAGAAGCAAAAGCAATACCGATAGTAATAAATATATTGTCCAAAATTAATTTGTTTGTTTAATAAACTATTTTGAAAAAATATTTTTTTATTTTTTAATTTTTTTATATGCGGATAATAAATCGTTCAAAAGCGACGAAGCACCAATCCTGAACAAATCAGGGTTCAGCCATTCGTTTCCAAGGATTTCTTTTACGAGCATAAAATATTCAATAGCTTCATTTGTTGTTCTTATTCCTCCCGCAGCTTTAATTCCGATTTTTATTCCGGTCATGGTATAATAATCTTTAATTGCATTACACATAACATACATTACCGGCAGTGTAGCTGCAGGTTTTATTTTACCGGTAGATGTTTTGATAAAATCAGCTCCGGCGGCAATTGCGATCAGGCTTGCTTTACGGACATTTTCAAGTGAACCCAGTTCGCCTGTTTCTAAAATCACTTTCAGTCTTGCAGGTTTTTTTGGTTTATTTGAAATGCAGATTTTTTTTACTTTTTTTATTTCATCATAGACGTAATTATAATTTCCCATTAAAAATTCGCCTCTTGATATTACCATATCAATTTCCTTTGCCCCTTCCTGAAGGCAATATTTCACATCCGCAAGTTTTAATTTCAGCGGAAATTGACCCGACGGGAAACCTGTGGCAACTGAAGCTACTTTAACATCGCTGCCTTTTACACCCTTTTTGGCAAATTTTATTAAATTAGGGTAAACGCATACAGCAGCACAATGAGGGAACCCCGCTTCCTCTGCCAGCGGATTAACTGCTTTTTGTCCCATTAGTATGACCTTTTCCTTCGTATCGCTACCTTCAAGTGTAGTAAGGTCGAGGAGAGATACTAAAATCTTAATTATGCCGATTTTTTCAGTATCTATAAGGCTTTTAGCGGGAATTGATGTTGATTTTTCATTGATGTGTTTTTCATCAATTTTAGTCTGATAACTGTTTAAAAAGTCTTTTATTCTGCTCATATTTTTGTTAACTTAGATATAAATATAACAAATAAATGCCACAATTAAAAGTATTTTATTAAAAAGAGCATTTAAAGATTATAGACTATTGTTTATTAATAAATTTTATTATATTACACAGAAGTTAGAATGTAAATAAATTGTAAGTTTTCTAATTCACTTTGTTATTTTGAATATTAGTGTTACTTTTAATTTAAATATTATTATTAATGTCTCCTGTTAATTAATTTTATTATAATGAAAACAAAATTTACTTTAACTTGTCTTGCTCTGTTAATATCGATGACTTCATACATCTCCTGTACAGGTGATGATTACATCGAATATGAAGGGGAAGTCGTAGTATTAAGAGATACTGTTTTAGTTAAGATTGATAGTGTTGTAAAGGAGAAGAGGAATATTACTCTGCTGAAACTTAAACTTGTAATCCAGTTAGCAGCATTCAAAGAAATAAATCACGCAAATAGTTTTGCTTCAGTTGCAAAAGAAAATTTAAAAACTGATGTTGATGTAAAACAAATTGGCGATATTTATTTAGTAACTGTCGGAAGTTTTTCTGACGGAATGAAGGCTGAAGATTACTTAATGTTCGTAAAAGCGCGGGGCTATGATAATGCGTTTATAAAAAATTTGGAATAGCTTATTATGTTTAGAAAAAATATATTTACTCTTTCAAAGGAATTAATATTGGATGGGGGTATTTATGCCTAAAAAAATACTATTTACATTTCTAATTATATCTTTTCTGGGATTACCACTGATATTTTTTGCTTGCTGTGCTGACGAACAATGTTCCGAAGAAGATACATATGGAAAAACTGTATTGCATAAAACAGATACAGTTTTTAAGAAAATACCCAAACTCACAAGAGGTCCGATGAGCGTGCAGATTGGCGCTTTTGCCAATGAAATCTACGCAGAAAAATTTACAAATTACGCAAGGACTAAACTGAATACAACAGTAAATATGAAACTTTCCAAAGAAGGTATCTACAGAATTACAATAGGTGAATATAATGAAATAAATGCTGCAAGAGAAATTTTAAAGTTCGTAAAGAGTTCCGGATATAACGACGCATTCATCAGGGATGAATACGGTGAAATTGAGCGATGAACCAGTTTTAAATTTATTATTTTTTGTTTGGGAGAGTATGATTAATGTAGAAAAAATAATTGACGGTAAGTTCATATCAACTCAATTAAAAGAAGAAATAAAAACCGGGGTACAAAAACTAAAAAAAGAAAAAGGTATTGTTCCCGGTCTCGCCTTTATCCTGGTCGGTGAAAACCCGGCATCTATATCTTACGTAAGAAGTAAAGGAAAAGCCTGCGAAGAATTAGGTTATCATTCGGTGACGGAAACGTATCCTTTCGATTTTTCAGAAAGTGAATTGTTAAAACAAATCATTAAATTTAACAGGGACTCTAAAATTCACGGAATACTTGTTCAACTTCCTCTGCCCGGTCATATTAATGAACAAAAAGTTATAGAATCAATTGATTTTCGAAAAGATGTCGATGGTTTTCATCCCCAAAACATAGGAAGAATGATAATCGGAAATAAATCTTTTATATCCTGCACACCGTACGGTATAGTTGAATTATTAAAGAGGAGCAGAATAGAAACCAACGGAAAAAACGTCGTAGTGATTGGCAGAAGCAACATTGTTGGTAAACCTGTTGCAAATTTATTTTTGAAAAAATCCTTAAATTCTACGGTAACTGTTTGCCACAGTGCAACCAAAGATATAAAATACTTCACGAGCAACGCCGATATAATTATTGTTGCTATGGGAAAACCAAAGTTCCTGAAGGCAGAAATGATAAAAGAAGGCTGTGTAATTATAGATGTTGGTATAAACAGAATTCCGGACCCAAATACAAAATCAGGTCACAGGCTTGTAGGTGACGTGGATTTTGACGAATGCTATGAAAAATGTTTTAAAATTACACCAGTTCCGGGAGGAGTCGGTCCTATGACAATTGCCATGCTTATGAAAAACACACTCGATTCTGCAACGGGAGCTATATATGACGGGCAATAAAAAGTATTCAGAGCTGACAATTATATTTGATAATAAAAATTACGAACAAATCTGCAACACATTATACCTGTTTAATGTAAAAAATATTCTCGAAGAAAATTCCACTTTTAAAATTTATTTTTCGGAACAAGAATCCAATAAAATATTAAAAATAAAAACATCTCTTTTATCCGGTTCGGTTCTTAAATCTAAAAATATATCGGTCAAGCAATTTGCAGATAAAGACTGGACAAAGGAGTGGAAGAATACAATTCAGCCGGTTTTTGTTCAGGATAAAATAATTATTTATCCTTCCTGGAAACGTAAAGAAGTAAAAAAATATAAAGACAGAATATTAATTGAACTTGATCCTAAAATGTCATTCGGAACCGGGCATAATGAAACAACAATACTGGTTATTTCTATGATGTGTGATTACTTAACCCGCGAAGATAAACGAATGCTTGATTATGGCTCCGGTACAGGAATGCTTTCCATAGCCGGTATTAAACTTGGCTTAAAAGAAGCTGTTGCAATCGATACGGATGAAGATTCAATCAGAGATTCCGGAGAATATATACGAAGAAACGGATTGAAAAATAAAATTAAAATTTACAAAAAAAACATCTCGGAAATAAAAGAATCTGAATTCGATGTAATTTGTGCAAATATAATTTTGAGCGTAATTTCAGATAATATTAATTTTATATTTCAAAAAACCAAACCATCAGGAAAAATATTTTTATCGGGAATTCTTAAGACCGAAGAAAATAAAATAAAAAAAGTTTTACAAAAAAACTCTTTTAAAATATCGGATATAAAGAATAGTGCGGAATGGATTGGTATTTATGCAAAAAAAAATGAATCATGAAAAATATTTTTAATATAAATGATTTATCATTTGGTAACGAAGAAATATTCGAAAATTTATTCGATGACAAAGAGATTCGGATCGAAAGAATAATATCGACAGGTCAGAAGACGCCTGAAGGAAATTGGCTTTGTGAGGAAGAAAACGAATGGGTATTACTATTACAGGGAAATTCGATCATATCATTTGAGAGCGACGAAAAATTTGAAATGAAACAAGGAGATTATTTATTTATTCCTTCCGGTAAAAGGCACAGAGTAGAGTTTACAAGTGTGAATCCCCATTGCATATGGCTCGCTATACATTCAAAAATATAAAATAATTAAATAATAAATAATATTTATGGAAAATGTCATTCCATCTGAATTCAGGGAAAAAGAATACAGGGCCCGAAGATTTCAAAACTGGATTACGATAGGTTTTCTTTATTCCCTGTTTTATATGACGAGGTACAATTTTTCTGCTAATGCTCCTACTCTGCAAGCAGTTTTCGGATGGACGAAAGCGGATTTAGGATTATTTGAAACACTTCTGCCGTTAGTCTATGGACTGGCTGTGGTTATTAACGGACCTCTTGCTGATAAAATCGGAGGGAAAAAATCTTTTTTGTTCGGAGCGATAGGTGTTATTATAATGAATTTTCTTTTCGGACTATCGGCTTTGCTTATTACCACTCCTTCTCTCTGGAACGGAAAGGATTTAATTTCAGAACCTGTATTAATGTTCGGATTTACCAAGCAATCATTACTCTGGACTCTTGCCATCATTTGGTCAGTTAACGGATATTTTCAGGCATTTGGTGCATTATCAATCGTGAAGATAAATGCACAATGGTTTCATATCAGGGAACGCGGAACTTTCGCTGCAATATTCGGTGTACTGATTCGTTTTGGATTAATATTATCTTTTTCAATTACACCGTTAATTGCCAAATATATTAGCTGGCAGTGGGCTTTCTGGATACCGGCTATGTTTGTAACGTTACTATTCTTTTTAACATTAATTTTCGTTAAGGATACTCCGCAACAAGCCGGTTTTGGTGAACTTGATACAGGCGATTCAACTGAAGATATGAGTGTGAAAGTAAAAATGAGCGAGGTTCTTAAAAAAGTATTTGCAAGCAAAATAATGTGGATGATAGGTCTGGGTTCAATGATGATAGGTTTTGTAAGAAGAAGTGTTGTAGATGCCTGGTTTCCTGTATATTTTAAAGATGTTTACGGAATTACAGGAACTGATGTTCCATATCAGCTCGCGGCGTGGGGAATTGCTGTTCTTGGTATAATAGGCGGATTTGTTTTTGGTATAATGTCTGACAGAGTATATAAAGGACGAAGGGCTCCTGTAATATTTTATTGTTTTATAGGAATGGTACTGATACTGTTCCTGTTTTATTTATCCGATTCATTAAAGCTGGGTCCAGTAATTGCGGCTTTAATGCTTGTAATGTTATCATTTTTTGTAAATGGTGCACATGGTATGATTGGTGGTGCGGCATCAATGGATTTCGGAGGAAGAAAAGCGGCTGCAACTGCCGCAGGATTAATTGATGGATTTCAATATCTCGCGGGAGCATTTGTCGGGCAGGCTGTGGGTTATATCACATCTAATTTAGGCTGGCAGGTCTGGAAATTATGGCCAATTCCATTTGCTCTGATTGGTGCAGTCGTTATGTTGTTTCTCTGGAATGCAATGCCGAAAGGGAAAGCGTCACATTAAATATTGAATTTTGAATGTTTAAAAACCATAGAATTTTGAATTTTTAATGTTAATTGCTGAATAGAGCAAAGAATTTTGAATTTTTAATGTTGAATACCCAATACTAAACTGAAGCCTTTTAACACGGGGAATACCCGGTGGATGGAGAAGAGATATTTTGAATATTAAGAGCTAAAAAACGCGATACGTTTTAAACATAAATGTTGAAGGATTCTCCATTACAATAAAATGTCGTTGCTATTGAAAAAACAATGAAATATGTTATTTTTTTAACATAAAAAAGAAAAATTGGTACAAGGATTTTGCTATTTAGTTTTGTGTAATTAAATAATATATTTAAGGTCAATAAAATATAATTTAAACTTGAAAAGATACATTTTTTTATTAATTTTTGCAATTTATTCGATATTTAGTTTAAGTTTGAATGCCCAGAATGATAAAGTTAAAACGGGTTTCGAACAAATCACGAGTCAGCAGGGAGGATATTACAATTTCAGTGACAAAGATAAAGTCAATATTGAAGTCAGTGTCTGGGGCTATGTAAAGTTTCCCGGTAAGTATTTAATACCTCAGAATTCAACATTTGTTGATTTAGTTTCTTACTCAGGGGGTCCATCAGTCGAAGCTAATCTGGAAGATATAAGATTATTCAGACCAAAAAATGATACGCTTAATTTAACTCAGGATGAACTTATAAAACTTAATTACAACGACTTATTCTGGGATAAAGATATAAAAAAATATTCGAAAAGGAACATAAAATTAGTGCCCGGGGATGTTATAATATTTACAGGCGGACCAAGATATTATTTTAGAGATAATCTAACTCTAATTTTATCAGTAGCTACAACACTGGTATCTATTGCAGTTTTAATGGTTACCATCTTTAGAAAATAAATATTTAGTTGAATTATTTTATATTTGAACAAATAAAAAGAAAAGATCTTTGAATCAAACATCAATAGAAAAAGGAAGCGAAAAAAATACTTCCAATAATATTAATACTTTTTCACAGCATCCATCCAACAATTTAAAGGAGTATGTGAACATATTACGTACAAACATATTACCTATAATACTTATTTTTATTTCAAGTATCATAGTCACTGTTCTGTATGTAATGAATGCAATAGATGTTTATAAGACTACAACATCATTAAAAATAGTAAAACCGCAAGGGAATATATTAACGACCCAAATAATGCCGGAGTTTCAGGACTGGCAAGGTGACCGGTACATTTCTAACGAAATCGAAATTTTGAAAAGTTATAATATAAGAGAAAAAGTAGCGAATGCATTATTAGATAGTTTTAAGGTCAATCCTGACATATCAAAATATTACTATATTGTTAACAAAAATCCTGAAGTCAAAGCTGCAACAATATCTGCACCTTCACTGACGAGAATCCTCGGAAGTATAACAACGATAGCACAAAAAAGAGGTCTTGATATAGCTGAAATTGAAGTCCAAAGCCCATCAAACTACGAGGCTAAATTAATTGCAAATGAGTATGCTCACGTATATTTGATGTACAGTGTAGATTTTGCAAGACGTGAACTTACTAATTTGAAAAATTTTTTAGAGGAAGAAAAAAGCAAAAAATCGGTAGATTTAAATAACTCGGAAACAGCGATTCAGGATTACCAGCAAAAGGGAGGTATATTATTTCTCGACGACCAAGCAAAAAAATTAGTTGACCAGATTTCAACATTCGAAGCCGACAAAAATTCTGCCGAAGTAGATTTAGCTACAAAGCAAAGAGCTTATGAAGAATTGAAAACCGAATTACAAAAGATTGATAATAGTCTGCCGGATTATATCGAAGGGCAAATCAATAGTCCTTTTTTCGTGGAACTGCAAAAAAAGATCGCTGAATTAGAAACACAAAAAAGTCTCGATTTATCGATCCCGAGTGATGAGAATTTGAAAAAGAAGGTTAGTTCCGAATATGACAGGAAACTCGAACCATTAAAAAAAGAATATGAAGACAGATTAAAAGTCTTTAAAAGCGGAATTCTTGCAAATAACCCGGAAGAGAAATCCCGATTATCTTATTCTTTTTTAGAGACTAATATTGATGTTCAATCGAAGAAAGCAAAGTTAAATTCATTAAATAAACTTCTTGCAAAATACGAAGGTGAATTTGCAAAATTACCTGCACAAAGTATTGAGCTTGCCCGTCTCGAGAGAGCGAGAAAATCGAATGAAAAACTTTATCTTACTTTAGAGGAAAAATACCAGGAAGCTTTAGTAAACGAAAGATCTCAATTGGGAAATGTCAATATTATCGATGCCGCAGTACTTCCGACCGTACCTTCAAAACCTAACAGACAATTAATAATAATAATGGGGGCTATATTAGGATTAGCATTGGGTGTCGGATTTGCTTTTCTAAGGAATTATTTAGACAGGTCTATAAAAAACCCTGAGGAAATTGAGAGCAAAGGTATTTCGGTACTTTCATGGGTGCCTTCAATAGTAGAATTGAAAGAACTTGGTTCATCCCAACTTGAATTTATTGTTGCCAATAAACCTAACGCTACTGCCTCGGAATCATTTAAGGCATTAAGAACGAGAGTAATGTATTCAAAAATAGGATCCGAGTTAAAAAGTATTTTGGTAACCAGTTCTGTCCCATCAGAAGGTAAAACAACTGTTGCTTTAAATCTTGCAGGAAGTTTTGCCCAGGCTGATAAAAAAGTTCTGTTGTTAGATTGCGATTTAAGAAAACCCAGGATTCACTCTATATTCGAAACCGAAAGATTCCCGGGTCTGAGCGATTATTTATTCTCGAATGTTACATTAGATGGTATTATAAGATCAACAAAACTAAAAAATTTAGACTATATAACCAGCGGAACGATTCCACCTAATCCATCTGAACTTTTAGGTTCGCAGCAGATGTATGATTTTTTACAAATGCTGAAGACGAAATACGATATGTTAATAATGGATTCACCTCCATTTATTTCCGTAACGGACGCTGAAATCTTATCAAGAATTTCTGACGGAACAATACTCGTTGTTCAAGCGAATAAGACACCTATGGAAGCATTTTTGAAAACTTATGATAGAATTATTAATATAGACCCGCATAAATTCCTCGGTTCACTTTTGAATAATTTCAGTCTGAAGAGTGCATATGGATACTATTATAATTATTATTATTATTATTCAAGACCGGAGAATGTTGATAAAAGAAGAATTAAACAAGTAAAAAATTCTTAATTTATAGAAATTGAATTATAGACTATTTGTAAGGAAAAACACTCAACTTGCCCGATGTCCGAATTGCGGTAAAATTGCATCATTAAGAAGAAGCCGGACGAGGAATTTGTTCGAGAAGTTTTTTAAAAGATTAAAATTCAGTCCATATTTCTGTCAATCGTGCGGATGGCGGGGAAAGATATTTTCATATAGGTTCGGGAAAAATTTTTTACAGTTGTTGCTTATATATATATTGTTAATGATAGCTTCGGCTTATATAGTTCAAAAATTTTTGAGAAGTTATTTTGATTGATTTTTTGTCGTAAAACAAATAATTGAATATTTTGGATAACGGAAAAAATTGGTTTGTTATACAGACAAAACCACGTAACGAGAAAAAGGTACATGAGCAAATTAGTCAAAAAAATATTGATGTATTTTTACCATTAATTCAGACTATACGAATATGGTCAGACAGGAAGAAAAAGATTTTTGTTCCTCTTTTTCCCGGGTATATATTCGTTTTAGGAAATGAAACTGAAAGACAGAGGGCAATATCACAGACGTATGGTGCAATAAAATATGTTATGTATCAAAAACGACCGGCAATTGTATCACCAAAAGAAATAGAAAACATTAAATTATCATTACAGGCGCCGGAAAAAATAAAAATTGAAGATAAACAAATTATTCAGGGTGATTTAGTGGAAATTACATCCGGTCTGTTTAAAGGATTGACCGGGTATATTCTGGAGATCAGGGGAAACTATAAAATCATAGTTAATATTCTTGAGCTCAATACTACTTTTAGTGTTCAGCTAAGCAGTTCAGAAGTCAAACTTGTAAAGAGTGTTGGGGTTTGATTAGTAGATCAAATGCTTTTTTTACCACTAAGGACACGATGTAGCAAGCTACAAACAAAAAAGAACAATTAAGAGCATTACACGAAGTTCATAAAGATAAACGAAAAAAAACATTTTTTAACGTTAAGAAAAAAGAACATTTAATTAGTAAATATATTTTGAAATAAAAAGATATTTAATAGTTTGCTATAAAAACAAACTTTTTTAATGTAGTAGCACGGAAGAGTGGTTTTTTGAATGTTAAAAGCAGGTTAATAATTCTGAATTTTGAATGTTGTCCCGACAAGTCGGGATGCAAAGAACGCAAATGCTGAATAAAACGAAGAATTTTGAATTATAAATGTGAAATCTGAATAATAAAAATATTTATCAATAATAAATTTCTGAATATGCTTAGAGAAAAAATCAAAACAAATAAATTTGCAGTAGGTATAATCGGTTTGGGATATGTCGGTTTACCATTGGCGCTTGAATTTTCAAAAAATTCTATCAAAGTAATTGGATTCGATTTAGATAAAAACAAAGTCGATTTCATAAATAAAAAAAAGAAAAGTTATATAAAACACATTTCTTCCGAAAGAATTTTTGCTGAAGTATCAAAAGGCACTTTTTCTGCTACAAGCGATTTTTCAAAATTAAAAATTGTTGACGCTATAATAATTTGTGTTCCGACACCTTTAAATGTGAACAGAGAACCGGACTTGAGTTATGTTATAAACTCTACTGTTATTATTTCAAAGTATCTGAGAAAAGGACATTTTGTTTCTCTCGAAAGCACAACGTATCCCGGAACTACTGATGAAGATATTTTAAGCACTCTTGAGAGCACCGGCCTAAAAGTCGGGAAAGATTTTTTCTTGTGTTTCTCTCCTGAAAGGGAAGACCCAAACAATCCAAACTATAGTACAGCAACAATTCCAAAGGTCATTGGGGGCGTAACTTCTAAATGTACTGAGCTTGGAGTTATGATATATTCAAAAGTTATAAATAATGTTGTACCTGTTTCCAGTTCAAGAGCAGCAGAGGCGACTAAACTTCTCGAAAATATTTACAGGTCTATTAACATTGCCCTGGTTAATGAATTAAAAGTTGTTTTTGATATAATGGGAATAGATATCTGGGAAGTTATAGATGCGGCATCAACGAAACCTTTCGGTTTCACTCCGTTCTATCCCGGTCCCGGGTTAGGCGGACATTGTATACCGATTGACCCGTTTTATTTAACCTGGAAAGCCCGTGAATTTGAAGTTGCCACAAAGTTTATTGAACTTGCGGGGGAAATAAATACATCGATGCCTTATTATGTAATCGGAAAAGTTTTACATGCTTTAAACCAGAATTTTAAACATATTAACGGTTCAAAAATACTAATTCTTGGACTGGCATATAAAAGGGATATAGACGATATACGCGAATCCCCGTCTCTTAAATTAATTGAATTGCTTCAGGATCAGGGAGCTTATGTGGATTATAATGATGAGTATGTAACATCCATTCCAAAAATAAGAAAATACAGATTCAATAAAAAATCTGTAAAAATTAATACTAAAAATTTATCAAAATATGATCTTGTATTATTATCTACAGATCATACTTATTACGATTATGGCTTTATATTAAAAAATTCAAAGATTATTGTTGATACGAGAAATGCATTCGGTAAATATAAAAGCAAAAAGATATATAAAGCTTAATAAATAATTTTATATTTAATACAAAGACTTTGCGAATTGTTAATAATATAAAATATATATTTCAAAATTTAATACAAAGACTTTGCGAATTGTTAATAATATAAAATATATATTTCAAAAATTATAATAGTTTTTTTCTATTTTTAAAGAAAAAATCTGTTTAAAAATTAGTAATTGATATATTAATAGCTATAAATTAATGGCTCATTCTTTTTTACGCTGTCGATGTGAGTTAATAAGCGGAGCTATATTCAAATTGTAAATCAAGCAAATTATCTTAAAATGAAAAAAATAGCATTAATTACAGGTATTACGGGACAGGATGGAAGTTATTTATCTGAACTGCTGATAAACAAAGGTTATGAAGTTCACGGGATAATCAGGAGGAGCAGTTCATTTAATACCGGAAGGATTGACCATCTTTATAATGATAAAAAAATATTAGATAAAAAATTGTTTCTACATTATGGTGACGTGACTGATACTAGTAATTTAAATCGTTTACTGGAAAAAACAAAACCGCACGAAATTTATAATTTAGCAGCACAAAGCCATGTGAAAGTTTCTTTCGAAATTCCCGAATATACCGCAGAAGTGGATGCTATCGGGACATTAAGATTTCTTGATGCCATACGGGAAACAGGCTTACAAACGAAATTTTACCAGGCTTCCACGAGCGAACTTTTCGGAAGAGCGGTTGAATTTCCTCAAAATGAAAAAACTCCTTTCTATCCGAGAAGTCCTTATGGAGTTGCGAAAATTTATGGCTACTGGATAGTAATAAATTATCGTGAAGCTTATGGGCTTTATGCCTGTAATGGAATTTTATTTAATCATGAATCCCCAAGACGCGGGGAAACATTTGTAACAAGAAAAATTACAAGAGCTGTGTCAAGAATTACTTGTGGTTTTCAAAAGAAATTATATCTAGGAAATCTCAACGCAAAGAGAGATTGGGGATTCGCACCCGAATATTGTGAAGGCATGTGGTCAATGCTACAGCAGCAGAAGCCCGATGATTTCGTGCTTGCAACGGGTGAAACTCATACAGTAAGGGAATTTACTGAACTGGCATTTAATGAGCTTGGAGTTGAATTGGACTGGAAAGGAAAAAACGAAAACGAAAAAGGTATTGTCAATAAAATAAATGACTCTTTCGAAAATATCATCCATAAAAATATTAAAGTCGGTGATACAATCGTCGAAGTTGATAAAACTTATTATAGACCTACAGAAGTGGATATATTGATAGGTGATGCATCAAAAGCAAAAAAAATTCTTGGCTGGAAATCCAAAACAATGTTTCCGGAACTCGTAAAATTAATGGTAAAAGCTGATTACGAAAAAGTTCTGAAGCGAGGGTATTGATTTTAGTAATTAGAGGTTACTGATTGGTAATTTGCAAAGGGCTTTGGAAAGAAGAAAATTAAAAATAAACTAAAATAAAAATAAATGTATTCAAAATTAAAACTTGCAATCATAGGCTGTGGTAAATGGGGAAAGAACCACGTTAAAACATCTTATAAATTATTAGGCGATAATTTAAAAATAATTTATGATATTGATAAAAATAATTTCGAGAACGCAAAAGTTATTTCTGATAAATTTAATTTTACTTCCGATTTTAATGATATTTTGACATCAAAAGAAATTAATTCTGTAATTATAGCCACTCCGGCTAACACTCATTTCGAAATTGCAAAAAAATGTTTATTGCATAATAAACATGTGCTTGTTGAAAAGCCTATTACACTGATATCGAATGAAGCAAAAGAGTTAGTAAAAATTGCAAATGATAATAACCTCATATTAATGGTAGGTCACGTATTATTGTACCATCCCGCGATACTGGAAATGAAAAATAACATTGATAACGGAAAAATCGGCAAATTGCAATATATTTACAGTAACAGATTAAATTTAGGAACTATACGCTCCGAAGAAAACATATTATGGAGTTTTGCTCCACATGATATATCTTTGATGCAATTTTTTACAAATAGTCAACCTATAGAAGTGAGTGCAAGGGGAGCCGCTTATGTTCAGCCTCATATAGAGGATACTACGTTAACATATCTTGTTTATCCCAACAATGTAAGAGCTCATATTTATGTCAGCTGGCTCCATCCGTTTAAAGAACACCGTCTTGTTGTGATTGGAGATAAAGGTATGCTTGTTTTTGATGATGTAGTGAAAACCGAAAAGCTGAAGTTTTACAAAAAAGGATTTAGCAGAAAAAATGGTGCTATTGAAAAATTTGATTCCGATTACATTGCATTAAAATATGAAGAAAAACAGCCTCTGGAAGAAGAACAATTACATTTTTTTGAATGTATTACAAATAATAAAACTCCCCGAACGGATGGAGTTCATGCTACCTCGGTTTTGGAAATACTCGAATCTGCTCAGGAAAAAATAAAAACTAATCGATAATTAAATTAAAAATAAAAATGGAAAATTTTTACGTTAATGAACATGCTGTTGTAGATGAAGGCGTGGAGATAGGAGAAGGAACAAAAATCTGGCATTTTTCTCATATACAATCAGGTGCTAAAATCGGAAAGAAATGTGTTCTCGGACAAAATGTAAACGTAGGAAACAATGTTAGAATAGGAAATTTTGTAAAAATACAAAATAATGTTTCCGTTTATGAGGGAGTCGAATTGGAAGATTATGTCTTTTGCGGTCCTTCCATGGTTTTTACAAATATAATAAATCCGAGAAGCAAATATCCCCAGGTGGGAGCTCAATATTATTTAAAAACCTTAGTAAAAGAAGGTGCATCACTCGGTGCGAACAGTACAATAGTTTGCGGGCATACAATTGGAAGATTTGCTTTTGTCGGGGCAGGTTCTGTCGTGACTAAAAATGTTCCTGATTTTGCACTTGTCGTAGGAAATCCTGCACGTATTATCGGGTGGTTCAGTGAAGCGGGGAAAAGGCTTGCTTTCGATGAAAACGGTTTTGCGTATTGTGAAAAATCGAATAAGAAATATAAATTGGCTGAGAACATTGTTACTGAAATATAGACCACGGATAACACTGAATATTCGGATGATCACGGATATATGAAATATTAAATAAGAGCGCACGAAAAAAATAAGAGCTATAGACCACGGATAACACTGAATATACAGATGACCACGGATATTTGAAATATAAAATAAGAAGTTACGAATGAAATAAGATCTATAGAACACTGATAACACAGATAAAAACGGATTATCACTGAATATTAATATGTTGTACGAAGAAATAACAGAAAAAATAATAAAAGCGTTTTACATCGTTTACAATAAATTAGGATATGGTTTCCTTGAAAAAGTTTATGAAAATTCTATGTTAATTGAGTTGAGGAAATACAATTTAAATGTCGATAGTCAAAAAAATATAAAAGTTTATTATGATAATGAATTAGTAGGTGATTATTTTGCTGATTTATTAGTTGAAGATAAAATTATTGTTGAACTTAAAACTTCAATTTCTCTTTCACAGGAAAACGAATTTCAACTTATCAATTATTTAAAATCAACTGATAAAGAAGTTGGCTTGTTACTAAATTTCGGTAAAAAACCCGAATTTAAAAGAAAAATTTTTACAAATGACCAAAAATTAATCCGTGAAGATTTATAATATCTGTGTTATCCGTGTTCTATTATTATTAAACATTCAAAATTCAAAATTTAAAATTACAATAAAATGAAAGTACCTTTACTTGATTTAAAAGCTCAGTATCAAACGATTAAGAAAGAATTGGATGAAGCATTAATAAAAACTGCTGAATCTCAGTATTTTATTCTCGGACCTGAAGTAGAGAAATTGGAAAAAGCTATGTGCGAATATCTCGGCTGTAAATATGCAATCGGTGTCTCTTCAGGAACAGATGCTTTATTGGTTGCTTTGATGGCAATCGATATTAAACCAGGTGATGAAATAATTGTTCCTACTTACTCATTTTTTGCTACCGCAGGTGTTGTATCAAGATTAAATGCTGTCCCCGTTTTCGCTGATATAGACCCCGTTACATACAATATCAATCCCACGGATATAGAAAAGAAAATTACGGATAAAACAAAAGCAATAATTCCTGTTCATCTTTATGGACAATCTGCGGAAATGGATGAAATAAATGCTATAGCGCAAAAGTACCATCTGAAGGTAATTGAGGATGGTGCGCAGGCTATCGGTGTTCAATATAAAAACGGGATTAACGTAGGAAATCTTGGTGATATCGGATGTTTTTCTTTTTTCCCGAGCAAAAATCTCGGTTGTTTTGGAGATGGTGGTCTTGTTACAACCAATAATGATGAACTCGGAGCTAAACTACGAATACTCAGGGTTCATGGCGGTAAACCAAAATATTATCACAAGATTATCGGAGGAAATTTCAGGCTCGATGCTATTCAGGCTGCGATATTAAATGTGAAATTGCCTTACCTCGATTCCTGGTCGGAAAAAAGAAGAGTAAATGCAAACCATTATTTAAAATTATTCATTAGTTCGGGTTTAGCAACGGAGCCGGGAAAAATTGAATTTTCGGAAAAAGATAAAGTGTTATTGCCAAAAGCAGTTTACAGTGATTCAAAATTAAAAAATTATCACATTTATAACCAATTCGTAATAAGAGTTCAGAAAAGAGACGAGTTCAGGAAATACTTATCCGACAATGGTATCAGTACCGAAATTTATTATCCCGTGCCTTTCCATAAACAGGAATGTTTTGCAAAACTTGCACTGAATTATTCTGAATCTGCATTTATAAATTCAGAAAATGCAGCTAATCAATCTATAGCTTTACCAATTTATCCTGAGTTAGCGGTTGAACAAATTGAGTATGTTCATAGTAAAATTTCCGAATTCCATAGCTAATATTTATAGATGCAGTTTATTATAAAACCGGGTAAGACCCCGAGTCTCAGCATAAAAGAAATATTTCATTTCCGTGAATTATTTTATTTCTTTGTTTGGAGGGATGTCAAAGTCAGGTATAAGCAAACATTACTTGGAACTGCGTGGGCGGTTTTTCGTCCAGTTATATCGACAATTATTTTTACATTTATTTTTAATAGACTGGCAGGATTTGATTCTTCCGGGATTCCATACACGCTTTTTGTTTTATCAGGGGTGATTATCTGGAATTTTATTTCTGAAGGTATTAGCTCATCTACTCAGAGCCTTATTACAAATTCAAGTTTAGTTTCAAAGATATATTTTCCAAGGATAATATTACCTATATCATCAGTATTAAAAGGCTTTGTGGATTTGGGAGTCGCAATTGTTATATTTATAATTTTATCTATATACTATCAATTTATTCCTAAAATTACGCTATTATTATTTCCTGTTGCAATCTTTTGGGGATTCATTGCAACTGCAAGCATAGGAACATTATTTTCGGCATTTAGTGTAAAATACAGAGATATAGCACAAATATTACCATTTTTCATACAACTGATGGCTTGGATTTCTCCAGTCGGTTATTCAGCAGATAAAATCCCCGCCAAATATGCTTATATTTACTGGCTTAATCCGATAGCGGGTGTAATAGAATTATCAAGATACTCCTTGACCGGAAACGGGTTTCTTCCGATAAATCTTTTAGCCGTTTCCATATTCATCACATTATTAATCATATTTATTTCTCTCATATATTTCAAAAAACTTGAAAATCAATTTGCGGATTTAATTTGAGCAATATAATTGAGATAGAAAATATTTCTAAAAAATACCGTATAGGAGAAAATTTTTCCGGATTCGGATTTGGAGTTAGAACTTTCAGAGACTTATTTAATTATAAAATAAAAAGAATAGTTTCGAAACAAAAAAACGAAAAAAAAGAAGTGTGGGCTTTAAAAAATATTTCTTTTAATGTAGATGAAGGGGAGGTAGTTGGTATAATAGGAAGAAATGGAGCAGGCAAAAGTACGTTATTAAAAATCTTATCCAGGATAACTAATCCTACTGAAGGAATAGCAAAAGTAAAAGGCGGAGTTGCTTCTTTATTGGAAGTAGGGACAGGATTTAACCCTGAACTTACCGGCAGAGAAAATATCTACCTTAACGGTTCCATACTCGGGATGAAAAAAAAGGAGATAGATGTTAAATTTGACGAGATAGTTTCGTTTGCAGAAGTCGAGAAATTCATCGATACACCGGTGAAGAGATATTCAAGCGGTATGTATATGCGTCTCGCATTTGCAGTTGCAGCACATATTGAACCGGAAATATTAATTGTTGATGAAGTATTGGCGGTTGGTGATTTTGAATTCCAGAAAAAATGCCTCGGGAAAATGAGCGATGTAAGCAAATCGGGCAGAACGATTTTATTTGTCAGCCATAACATGGGCGCTGTGGAACAATTGTGTTCAAGAGTTATTGTCTTAAGGCAAGGCAAAAAAATATTTGATGGGAACACAAAAGAAGGAATTAATATTTATTTAAGAAAAGATGCAAGAGTTGCATCTACAGGTAATGTAAATATAATTGATTATCCTGACAGGGATTCTTTAGATAATATTGCAAGATTTTCGCGAATAACTTTAAAAGATTCAAATGGAAATATTACGAATGAATTCAAGATGGGTGAAAGCATGATGATCGAGCTTGAGGTAATTTTTTACGAAGAAGTTAATAGGCCAATTTTTGATATAGTAATAACAAATTCAGTTGGTCAGTATTTAAGTCTTTTACGCTCACAGTGGGAAGGGTTTGAAATTAAAAACTGCAAAGGCATTGTTTGTGTTACTGCGACAATTCCAAAAATATTATTAACCCCCGGAACTTATTGTATTAGTGTTGAGGTAATCCGAAATATAAATGAAGGTTGTTGTCTCGATATGGTTCATTTACCAATTAGTTTCAATATTATTAACAATGACATTACTGGGCATGGGTCTTACATCAACTTTGCTAACAATGGCACGTATGTAGTTCATATAAAAAGCGAATGGAAATAATATCTTAATGCATAAACAAGATTATATAGTAGTAAATAATAATTATACTTATAATAAACTTTCGAAACAATTATTATCCGGGAATAAAATTATAACAACTAATATTACTTTATCCAGGCAGTTAAAAGTTATGGGCGAAGAGCATATTAATTTGTGGAGATATTTAACAGACGATATCATTCAAAAGTCTGAAATTCTTACTATTGAAAATATAAATAAACTTAATTCTTTTGATACATCTGAAATAAATTACGAAGGAGTCTCTGTATTTGAAATTACAAAAATATTTTTAAGATATTTTTATAAAGCTTATTTCCATACAATATTCGCTCTTGAAAAATTTTTATTTGAAGAAACTGTCGGAAAAATTTATATTAACGCTATAAAAGGGGTTCCATTAAATGTTAGTAATTTTGACTCATCCAATTTATTAGACAGTCTATCAGAGTTTTATTTTAGAAATAATAGGATTGATATTAATTATTACAAAACTAACAATTCTAATTATTTTACTAATTTTTATCCAAAATCATTAGAAAAAAACTATTCTGAATTTGATTTTAATGAAGCAAACCGGGAAAAGAAAACTAAAACTCTTTTTCTACTTTCGGAAAATTTCGAATGGGATTTTGATGTAATAAGACATTTTAAAAAAAGCGTAAATATGAACAGTATCGTTGTCTGGAGAATTCCGTTTTTAGAAAAATCTACTAATAAAAATAAACATCCTTTAGTATTTCATCATTTTGAATATTTAGATGATGATATAATAGATTATTATGATAAAATTGATAATATCAAAAATATATTTTTGAATGAATTTATTTTAACGCTATTTGGAAAATACAAATATTATGATTGCCTTAATTTTCAATTTGTAGATTTTTTTGATAAAATTAAGAAAATCATTTTAGATTTAAAAACTTTTGATAGAATTGTAAATTTCGTTCATCCTCAAAAAATTTATTTCTCAAACAGCTGGGATATGTCTGTCAGGTGTATGATAAAAAGAGCTATGGACCTGGGCTGTGAGACTTATGTATCAATTCATGGAGGAGTTGTTGATAATTCCGGTTATACAACAAGAACTCTTAACGTTGATAATTATTTAGTTTGGGGAAAAGATAATTATGAAGGCCTGTTAATAGCAGGACAGAAACCTGATACAATTAAAATGGTAGGTTCGATGCAAATGGATTTTTGGAAGAATAAATTAGACGAATATAAAATCACGCGTTCTACGTATAATGATACCGAATACAGCGGTTATTTTAATTTTGATTCTTCAAATATAATTGCAAACGATAAATTTACAGTTATTTTTTTTACATCAGCTGGAGGAGGGTTTACAAGTCATAGTATACAGGAGTATTATCATTTGAATTCTTTAGAAAAAATCAAAATACTTGCAACTAAGCATCCTGATATTTTATTCAAAATAAAGCCACATATACTTTTTGATTATCCTGATTATTGGTTGGAATTTAAAACAAATCTGCCTGATAATTTAGAAGTAATAAATGAAAAAGATTTATTAAAAGCTTGCTTAGAACTTGATCTGGGAGTACTTTTGAACACGATGTCAAATGTGGCATTTGAAATATCACTCTCCGGTAAACCATTAATATTTCTGAAGGATGCATGTTTTAACGTTAAGTGTGCTGAATCGGGAATAGAACGTGGTGGAATTTTATGTTTGAATTCAGTGGTTGAGTTTGAGGATTATTTATTAAAATATATTAATTCTTATGATTTGAAACTTGATCTGGAAACACGAAGAAAACAATTTTTGAATCTAAATCTATGTGATGATGGAAAAAGTACGAAAGAAAGAATCAGAGAACTTTTGGAAAAACCTTTTATTGGTAATAATAAATTCCAAAATAATTCAAATAAATCTTTGTTTAGCATAATAGAGTGGGTTCGTAAATCTGTTTGTGAAGATTTGAATTTTGAATTTCCCGAAATAAATCCTGATAATTCTTTACCTAATGGAAATTATCTTAAATCCTGGCTCTATTGTCTGACTGAAGAATGGTGCAGGTATTATGAGAAGAATGAAAAACTGAATATATATTATTCTAAATTATTATTTGCAGTACCACCTCAATTTAAGATTTCGTTAGCAAGTAAGATAAAAAGTTCTTTTTATTCAAAAACAAGGGATTTCTATTTAAAACATAATTTAAATAATACCAGAATATCGAAATATTTTAGAAATAAAAGAAAATTAATTAGAAATAAATAATATGGAAAATTTTATTAATGGCAAAGAAATATTGATAACCGGAGGTACTGGTTCTTTCGGAAAAAAGTTCACAAAAATAGTTCTTGAAGAGTATAAACCAAAAAGGCTGGTAATTTTCAGCAGGGATGAATTAAAGCAGTACGAAATGAGTTCGGTTTTCCCTGTGGAAAAATATCCTGTGATAAGATATTTCATTGGTGATGTTAGAGATAGAAACCGGTTGTATCGGGCATTTGATAATATCGATGTTGTAGTGCATGCTGCAGCTTTAAAACAAGTACCTACTGCTGAATATAACCCTATTGAAGCAATAAATACTAATATTAACGGTGCAATTAATGTAATAGACGCCGCTCTTGATAAAGGAGTAGAAAGGGTCATGGCTTTAAGTACGGATAAAGCCGCCAATCCAATTAACTTATACGGCGCAACTAAATTATGTTCAGATAAATTATTTGTTGCAGCAAATGCATATGCCGGAAATTATAAAACAAGATTTGCAGTAGTTCGATATGGCAATGTTGTTGGCAGTCGTGGCTCGGTAATTCCTTTTTTCCTCAAAATGAAAGAATCAGGAGTTATCCCGATTACAGATAAAAGAATGACAAGATTTTGGATTACACTTGAGCAAGGTGTAAAATTTGTTATCAATAGTCTTAATGTAATGCAAGGAGGAGAAATTTTCGTTCCTAAAATTCCAAGTATGAATATTATGGACCTTGCTTTAGCAATTGCACCTGATTGTGAATTTAAATTTATCGGGATTAGACCCGGAGAAAAACTTCATGAAGTAATGGTACCAGAAGATGATGCAAGAAAAACATTAGAAATGGATGATTATTATATAATACAACCCGATCATTATTTCTGGTCACTAAAAAGCAAAAATAATTATGTCAATGCTAAAATTTGTGAAGATGGTTTTAAATATAGCAGTGACTCAAATAATTGTTGGTTAAACATTGACTCATTACGAAAAATAATTAATAAAATATAATATGATAATTTTTTCAGAGAAATATTATTCAGTCTTACAAGCTCATAACCATCATAATTTTAATGATATTATTAAGTTTAATAATTTCTATTTCTTCCGGGGTAATGCTATTCCGATAAACGATAAATACTTTTTATTAGGAGAAGTTGATTATATAATCAAGGAAAAAACAGGGGCGAAGGTATCTTATAGTATTAATGAATTTAAAAAATTAACACTTGATAAAAATACTTCAAAAATAACTGAAAATCTTGAAGGCAATTTTGTTTTGATTGAACTGGTCGATTCGACTATTTCACTCTTTCTCGATTCTTTCGGAAAAACGGATATTTTTTATTATTCAGATGGAAAAGAATTCATTGTTTCAGATTCAATGAGTTTATTTTATGAACTTGGATTGACAAAATATTTTGATGAGATTGCACTTTCATCTTTTTTTACTTTGTACGGCAATTATGCACCTAAAAAGCATACGATTTACAAAAATATTTTTAGAGTAGGTGTAAATGAATATCTCAAAGTATCAAAAAATGGTATTGAAATTACATTTAAATCATATAATCCTGTTCCAGTTTCCGAATATGATGATAATAATCTTGATCAATATTTTAATTTTTTATGGGACGCAATTAAATTAAGAAGCAGTAAAAATGGAATTAATTGGGTCTATTTATCAAGTGGTTGGGATTCAACCGCGATATTAGGTTTTTTAAGAGAGATGTATCCTGCGGAACAGGTTAGAGGAGTAATCGGTGAAATGTTTTATTCAATAAGATCAGGTACAATTAATCAATTCGAAGTTGATAGAGCGAAAGCTATTGCTGAATATTATAAAATAAAACTTGATATTGTTCCTTTAGACTACACTAAAAAAAATTCTGTTTTATATTTCCAGGAACTAATTCCTTTTTTGAAAGATAATCTGATTATTTCCTTCAGTTCGTTGAATTTCAGCCTTTTATCAGATTTTATTAATAAAAATTCTTCTGAAGAAGATTCAATTTTTTCGGGTGAAATTAGTGACGGTGTCCATAATTTGGGATTTTCACAATTTGCTACGATTCTCGATCATCCGGATTTAGATTTTCGTGAATATGCTGATAAAATGGCATGTTATATGTTTAGCCCTTCATTTATTAAAACAATATTGGATGGAAATTACCAGAAAGACATCGTTTATAATTTTCTTAAAAACAGAAGTAGCAATAGTATTTTTGATAATATTGATGGTTATGATAAAACGGATTTATTTATTAAAATTCTATCTTCGTTTTTTATTTATCCCAAACGGTTTCCTTTTTATAGCATGGATAACTCCGCAATATTGTCACAAAAAGCTCGAAAAGAATACTCAGAAACTTATCAAAAAATATATCTAAGAGAAATTTCTGAAAAACTTAGTCCTGAAAAAATATATTCTGCGATAATCTATTTATACAATTCCTTTCACTGGCAGGGTTCAACTGTTAAAGTGATAGGAAAGTCCCTTGAAAGATATAATAAACAAATTAAGTTACCATTTTGGGATATATCAGTCCAAAATTTTCTCTCGCAGATGCCTGAAAGTTGGGGGAGAGGACTTGATTTAAAAAACACAAAATATCCTTTAAAATGGGTATTGAAGAATAAAATTAACTACCCTTTGCATCTTCAAAAAGGACCTCATTCATATCTTTACGATGTAAATCCAGGTTTCAGTCATTTGGCAGAGACATTATACGGCTCGGCTATGAATAGTTTTTTTAGGGAAATTTTAAAATCAGGTAAATATAAAAACGCATTAGATAGTGATTATTTTAATTTGAATTACATTAAGGAAATTATTGAATCATTTAATAGTGGTGAAGAACTTTCAGGACAAAAGCTTAATGATATTGGTTCATTAATATTACTTTCATTAATCATATAGTTGTGAAATCCTACTCATACGGCAAACAAAATATTGACAAAAAAGATATAAAAGCAGTAATTGACGTTTTAAAATCCGATTGGCTTACTCAGGGACCGAAGGTTAAGGAATTTGAGAAAGCTTTATGTGATAAATTCGGTTCAAAATATGCTTCCGCAGTCTGTAACGGCACTGCAGCCTTGCATTTAGCAGGATTGGCTTTGGGATGGAAGCAGGGAGACATAGTAATTACCTCCCCGATTACTTTTCTCGCAAGTGCAAATTGTATACTATATTCGGGAGCCACCCCGGATTTTGTTGATATTGACAGTATAAGTTATAACATAGATGTAAATAAACTTGAAGAAAAAATTAAATGTTACACGCAAAACGGAAAGAATGTAAAGGCAGTGATTGGAGTTGATTATGCGGGACATCCGTGTGACTGGGAAAATCTAAAATCGTTATCGAAAAAATACAAATTTCAATTAGTTAATGATAATTGCCACGCGCTGGGAGCAACATATAAAAATAATGAAAAATATGCAGTAAAATATGCGGATGCTGTCTGTCAAAGCTTTCATCCTGTAAAAAATTTTACGACCGGAGAAGGAGGTGCCGTACTTACCAATAATAAAGAAATTGATAAAAGAATTAAGATATTAAGAACACATGGTGTTGTTAAAAATAATTCAGAATTCAGAATTCAGAATTCAGAATTAAAAAAAATACCCTGGTATTACGAAATGCAATTTTTAGGTTTTAATTACAGGATAACTGATTTTCAATGTGCACTCGGAATTTCACAGATTAAAAAATTGGATAGATTTGTAAAGAGGAGAAAAGAAATAGCAGAATATTATAATAAAGCTTTTGATAACAATGAGAATTTTATTTTGCCGACAGTTAATAAGAATTCAGGACATGCATATCATTTATATCCCTTACAAATTAAATTCGAAAATTTAAAATTTGGAAAAAAAGAATTATTTGAAAAACTTTCATCATCGGGTATTAAATGCCAGGTGCATTACATTCCCGTTCATCTTCAACCTTATTATAAGAATAATTTCGGATTTAAGCCAGGAGATTTTCCAATATCAGAAAAATTTTACGAAAGACAAATTTCTATACCAATGTATCCTTCTTTAGATGAAACAGATTTAAATTATATAAGCAGTAAAATAATTGATACCTTAAAATGAAGTTCCTTTTCAGAACAGATGCATCATTCGAAATTGGAGCAGGTCATTTTATGAGATGTTTTGCATTAAGTCAAAGGCTCAAAGAAGATAATAACGATATAATATTCTTAACAAACACTCAAAACCCCGATCTATTAGCCAGGATTGATAAAGAAAATATTAAGCTGGAAAAAAGTATCGTCTATGAGGAATTATTATTAGATGCAAAGAATACTGTTAAGGTTGCTCAAAAATATAATACAGACTGGATAATAACGGACGGTTATAAGTTCGAAACGAATTATCAAAGGCAAATTAAAAAATCAGGATTTAAGTTGATGTGCATAGATGATGTTGCCGCCTGTCATTATGTTAGTGACATTATATTAAATCAAAATTTAAATGCGAATAGAGTTTTTAAATATTCCTGCGAAAAGTATACAAAATTATTACTCGGTCTGAAATTTGTACTTCTGCGAAGGGAATATAGAAATATGAAAAATTATAATAAAGTAATTCATGATAAATGCAATAATTTACTAATAACAATTGGTGGAAATAATATGCAGGAATATATCAAGAAGTTATTGGATTCGATATATTTATTGAATATGAATTTAAATATTAAAATACTTGCTGGCTCTAAAAGCGAATTCAAATATGACTTGAACGAATTTAAAAATCACAAACATAGTATTGAATTAATTGCTGTAGTTGATAATATTATTCCGTTCATAAAGTGGTGTGATCTGGCTATAACAGCTTCCGGCAGCACAGTCTGGGAATTAATGAGCTTGCAAACACCAATGATAACTATAGTTTTAGCGAAGAACCAGGAAGAGATTGCCAATCAAATTGCGATGGAAAAAGCTGGAATTAATTTATCTTATATTAAAGATACAGACAAAAATGTCATCGCAGAAAAAATAGAAAGCATAATAATCTCTTCCGAAATAAGGAAAAATATGGCAAAAAATTGCAAACGCCTGATACCTTCAATTGAAAACAATTGTGATTATTTCCTCCAATGAAAATATTATTTTTATCAAATAACGATATATCGAAATCTCTTTTTAACAGGATAAAAAATCAAAATTCGGATATTGATATCCTTGCAGAAAAAATTACAAATGAAGATATTCAAAGAATATCTCCGGACCTGATTATCAGCTATAATTACAGGCATATTATAAAAAAAGAAGTTTTAGACTTAATGACCGGAAAAATAATAAACCTGCACATATCTTTATTACCCTGGAACAGAGGAGCAAATCCGAATTTCTGGAGTTTTGTTGAGGATTCACCCAAAGGAGTAACCATTCATTTTATCAATGAAGCAATTGACCGGGGTGATATTTTATTTCAAAAAGAGGTAAAATTTAATGAAGAAATCGAAACTCTAAATTCTACTTATCAAAAGCTTAATTCTATGATTCAGCATTTATTCATAGAAAACTGGAATAAAATAAAAGAGTTAAATTTCAATCCTGCGAAACAAACCGGCACAGGAACTTACCATACAATTAAAGATTTTGAAAAAATAAATTATATTATAGAACCGGAAGGCTGGAATATTAAAATTTCCGAATTAAGAAAACGGTATTATAATATGATTCAAAAACATGATTAATATTCCCGGAATTTTTAAAAACAGGAATTCACATTGTTTCATTGTTGCAGAATTATCTGCCAATCACAATCAGGATTATAATCTCGCCATTGAATCTATAAAGGCAGCGGTGAAAGCGGGCGCAGATGCGGTAAAAATACAGACTTATACAGCTGATACTATTACTATAGACTGTAACAATAAATATTTTAAAATTAAACAGGGAACACTTTGGGATGGAAAGACGCTCTATGAACTTTATAAGGAAGCTTATACTCCCTGGGAATGGCAGTTCGACTTAAAAAAAGTTACTGAAGAATCAGGACTTATATTCTTTTCAACTCCATTTGATAAATCTGCGGTCGATTTTTTAGAAGATTTAAATGTTCCAATTTATAAAATTGCTTCATTTGAAATATCAGATATACCATTGATAAAATATATTGCTTCAAAAGGAAAGCCTGTTATTATCTCGACAGGAATTGCTGAATTAAAAGATATAGAAGATGCAGTAAATGCCTGCAGAGAAGCCGGCAATAATGATATAGCTCTTTTAAAATGTACATCAGCATATCCGGCACCAATAGAAGAAGCTAATTTGAAAACGATTCCTGATTTAGCGGAACGATTCGGAGTAATAGCGGGATTATCTGACCATACTTTAGGAAGCTCATCAGCAATAGCTGCAGTTGCACTTGGTGCTAAGATTATTGAAAAACATTTTATTCTTGACAGGAAATTGGGCGGACCAGATTCGTCATTTTCAATGGAGCCGCATGAATTTGCAGATATGGTCAAATCAATCAGGGAGGTTGAAAAAGCTGTCGGGGAAATAAAATACGATTTATCCGAAAAAGTAAAAAATAACAGGATATTTGCACGTTCATTATTTGTTGTAAATGATATTAAAGCAGGGGAAATTTTCACAAGTGAGAATATCAGGTCGATTCGTCCGGGATATGGTTTGCATCCTAAATATATTTATGAAATAATCGGGAAAAGAGCAAAAAAAGACATTAAAAAAGGAACTCCTTTAAATTGGGAATTAATTTGTTATGATTGATTATCAATATTTAATATTAGAAATAGCTAACACTCACGGTGGTGAAAAAAAATACCTATTCAGATTAATAGATAAATTTTCTAAATTAGATTATAGAAATATAGGTATCAAATTTCAGATCTTTAAGTATGACAAAATATCTTTAAGAGATTATTCCTGGTATAATGATTACAAAAAATTATTTTTTAATATAAAGGAATGGGATGAGATTATTAATTATGCATCAATCAAATTTAATGAAATTTGGATTGATATATTTGATTTATATGGTCTGAATTATTTTCGGAATAATGCAGATAATTTTGTTGGTGTTAAACTTCAAGCTTCAGTTTTACAGAACTATGAAGTATTAAATGAACTATTAAAAATTAAATTGGAGAATAAAAAACTAATTTTAAATATTTCCGGATACGAAATTACAGAAATTGAAACTTTTATTAGAGAATTTGAAAAATTAAAACCTGAAGAAATGATTCTGCAAATTGGATATCAAAATTATCCATCGGAAGTTAAAGATACCCAATTAAATAAAATAAAAATTATTAAAAGTGCATTTCCTGAATGTAAAATTAGTTTTGCAGACCATCTGCAGGGTGAATCCGAAGAATCTATATTAATTCCTTCTATTGTATCGGCTTTAAAAGTTGATTATATTGAAAAACATATTTGTATAGACAGGAATAAAACAAAATATGATGCTTTTTCTTCACTCCATTTTGAGGAATTAAGTAAATTAGTTAATAATTTCAAAAGCATTGGAACAGCAAATGCAAATAAGTTTATTACGGATAATGAAAGAAATTACCTTAAAAAATCAGTACAAAAGGTAGTCTTAAAAACCGATAAAATTAATGGGAGCCTGATTTCTACCGATGAACTAACATTCTTAAGAACTGACAAAGATGGTATTAATTTAAATGAATTAAAATATTTGCAGAATAACAGAATGATTCTTAATAAGAATAAATTGAAACACGAAACTGTTTGTGAAAATGACTTCGGAAAAACTAATATTGGCGTTATCGTTGCCGGCCGAATGAAATCTAAAAGGCTAAAGAACAAAGCAATAATGGAAATTAACGGGATTCCATCCGTTGAGCTTTGCCTTCAAAGTTGTTTAAAGATTCAAAGTGCAAATATTGTAATTCTGGCAACATCAAATTTAAGAGACGATTCAATATTGAGAAATTATACTTTAAATGGTAAAGTTAAATTTTGGCAAGGTCATCCCGATGATGTAATAGCAAGATATATCGGAGCCTGTGAAAAGTATAATATAGATGTTGTAATCAGAGTTACTGCAGACTGTCCTTTTATTTCAAACGAGATTGCTGAAATCTTAATTAAATCTCATTTTGAAAACGGAGCTGATTATACTGCAGCTAAAGAATTTTCTGTCGGGACTTCAACTGAAATTATTAACACAGAAGCTTTAAAAAGGGTCATTAAATACAAAAAAGATGCGAAATATTCTGAATATATGACCTGGTATTACCAAAATAATAAGGATGTATTTAAGGTAAACTTAGTTGACTTACCAAAAGATTTAATTAGAGATTACAGATTAACATTGGATTACGAAAAAGATTTATTTATGTTTAATAGCTTAATAGACAAGTTAAAAAAGGAAAATATGGATATAAATTTGGTAAATATATTTAAAGTTTTAGATGGGAACCCTGAAATACCAAAAATTAATAATTATATTAAGCTTAAATATAAAACTAATAAATCTTTGATAGAGACGCTAAATAAGGAAACAAGGATAAAAATGTAAAAGTAGATGTTATTACAAACTAACTCTAATGGTTTTTTCATAATATATTATTTAATTTATACTATATACTAATTTTGAAAATTAGTGATTGCAAAATAAATGACCTGCCGAAAATTCAGGATAGACGTGGCAATCTGTCATTCCTTGAAAGCAAAAATCATATTCCATTTGAAATAAAAAGGGTTTATTGGATATATGATGTACCAGGAGGACAGAAAAGAGGCGGTCATGCATATAAAACTTTAAACGAATTTATTATCGCTTTATCCGGAAGCTTTGACGTGATTCTGGATGATGGAAAAAATAAGAAGAAGTTTTCTTTGAACAGATCTTATTATGGATTATATATACCAAAAATGATATGGAGACACATTGAAAATTTTTCTACAAATTCATTATGCCTGATACTGGCTTCAGATAAATATAGCGAAAAAGATTATTTGAGAAATTATAATCTGTTTTTAAAATCCGTTGGATAGTAAAAAAACTACAATATATGATTGCACATTGCTTCATTTTCCGAAGATAAAAAACAGGGCCGGAAATTTGACCCCTTTGCATAGTGAAGTTGATATACCTTTTAAACTCAAAAGGATTTTCTATTTATATGATATTCCCGGGGGAGAAGACAGAGGGGCGCATTCACACAAAAAATGCCATCAGTTAATAGTTGCAGCAAGTGGCAGTTTTAATGTTTATCTCGATGATGGCAATAATAATAAAACTGTTTCATTAAATAGACCTTATATGGGCATACATATACCACCTGGAATTTGGGCGGCAGAACAAAGTTTTTCTTCTGGTTCGATTTGCTTGGTTTTGACATCCGAGAAATTTGAGGAAACTGATTATATTAGGAAGTATAAGGATTTTTTAAAGTTTAAAAGAATATGAAAATTCACCCTTCATCAGTCGTTAAATCAGTTAATATTGGGAAAGATACACAAATTTGGCAATTTTGTGTTATTCTTGACGATGCTATAATTGGAAATAATTGTAATATTAATTGTAACGTTTTTATTGAAAATGATGTAATCATCGGAAATAATGTTACTATAAAATCCGGGGTTCAGGTTTGGGATGGTTTAAGAATATCTGATAATGTATTTATTGGTCCAAATGTAACTTTTACAAATGATATAATTCCGCGTTCAAAAATTTATCCTAAGAAATTCAAACAAACTATCGTTGAGGAGTGGGCTTCAATTGGTGCGAATTCAACTATTATTGCAGGAAATAAAATCGGAAAATATTCATTGATTGGAGCAGGTTCTGTTATTACTAAAAATGTACCACCTTATACTGTTTGGTATGGGAATCCAGCTAAATTAAAAGGATATATTACACAAGATAATTTAATTTTAGATTTAGGACTAAGGGATTTAAATGGAAATAATTATAAAATTATAAAAGATGAACCAATCAGAATAACTAATGATTAAATTTCTTGATTTAAAAGAAATAAACGGCAGATATCAAAAAGAAATTAATGATGCAGTCAAGCGGGTCGCAGAATCGGGTTGGTATTTGTTGGGAGAAGAAGTAAGGGAGTTTGAAAAGGAATTTGCAGAATATATTGATGTAAAGAATTGTATAGGTGTAGGTAATGGATTGGATGCATTAAAAATAATTTTAAGAGGCTATATCGAAATGGGAGTAATGGAGGAGGGTGATGAGATTATTGCACCGGCAAATACATATATTGCAAGTTTACTTGCCATTACCGACAACAGATTAAAAGCTGTATTGGTTGAACCGGATATAAATACATATAATATTGATTCATCACTTATTGAAGTTAAGATTACCGAGAAGACAAAAGGAATAATGATCGTTCATTTATACGGAAGGAATGCATTTACAGATAAAATTAGAGAAATTTGCAGAAAATATAATTTAAAATTAATTGAAGATTGTGCACAGGCACATGGAGCTTGTTACAAAGATAAAAGAGACGGTTCATTAGGAGATGCTTCCGGATTTAGTTTTTATCCCGGGAAGAATCTTGGTTCATTAGGTGATGCAGGAGCAATATGTACTGATGATAATGAACTTGCCGATATATGCAGAACTTTGGGAAATTACGGTTCGAAAAAAAAATATGAAAATATTTTCCGGGGATATAATTCAAGATTGGATGAAATTCAAGCGGCGGTATTAAGAGTTAAATTAAAATATCTTGATGAGGATAATGAATCAAGAAGAGAGATAAGTAAATATTATCGGGAGAATATATTTAACCCAGGTATAATTTTACCGGGATGCTTTGATGATAAATCGCACGTTTGGCATTTATTTGTTGTAAGGTGTGAAGAAAGAAACAAATTACAAAGGCATTTATCTGACAATGGAATACAAACAATAATACATTATCCAATCCCGCCACATAAGCAAAATGCTTATAAAGAATGGAATATTTTATCTTTTCCAATAACAGAATTGATCCATAATACAATCTTAAGTATACCTTCTTATTTACTGAATCAAGGATCAACTGATAAAATTGTAAGTTTATTAAATAAATTCGAATTAAATGAAATGTAAAGTATGTTCTTCAGAAACAATTACTTACAATTTAGGTAAATCACCATTAGCAGGTTATATTTGTGATTATTTAGATGAGAGCTTGATGCAACCAAAATTCCAGTTAGAATTATTATTTTGTAAAGAATGTAGATTACTTTATTACAAAGAAATAAAAGAAGCAGATATATATTTAAATAAACTTTATTCAAATCATTTATCTACATTTCATCGAGACTCTGAATTTGAAAGTTATCTTAATAGTTTTGTAGAAAAAGTATGTGAAAGAAAAAATATTAATTCTATTCATAATATTTTAGAAATTGGTTGTAACGATGGTTATATTCTTAATTTATTCCGGAACAAAAAGCCTGACATAAATTTATATGGAGTTGAACCATCATTACAATTTGAAAACATTTGGTCTGAAAGATGCATTAACATTTATAATGATTATTTTAATACCTCTGCATCGGATTATTTTAAGAATTTAAAATTTGATGTGATTTATTTCAGGCATGTATTTGAGCACATTTTTGATCCCCTTCGCTTTTTTAAGAATATTGTAAAATTAAGTGATGCAAATACATTAATTGTAATTGAAGTCCCATATTTGAAATCTATTATTAATAATAAGAGAATAGATAATTTAGGTTATTCGCACTCAAATTATTTTACAATAACAGCAATTAATAGTATAATTAATATATGTGGATTTGATATTATAGATTATGAAGAAGTAAATACTGATGGTGGTTCAATTGTAGTTTATATTAAAAAAGAAAACAACTCATTTTCTAAAAATCCTAATGATAACATCTCAGCCGAGGCTATTAGTGGTTTTATAGGGCATATCAATATCCTAAAAAAAAGATATACAGATGCTTTATGTAGATTTTCAAAAGATGAATTAGTTGGGTATGGTGCTGGTGCAAAAGGACAGCATCTAATACATATTTTGGGTTTAGAAGATATTATTGATAAAGTATTTGATGATACTCCGGAATATAATAATAAGTTCATTCCCGGAACAAAAATTCAAATATTTAGACCGTTAAAATCTTCTTGGGATAAGATCAGAACAGTCATAAACTTAGTACCAACACATCATAAAGTCATTAAACAAAAAATTCCTTCAAATATCGAATTTATAGATTTTATTAACGAATAATTTATTGTAATGAATAAGCTAATCGTAGTAATTCCTTGTTATTATAATGAGGAAAGTATTATTGAGTTAATGGATGATTTGAATCTATGTGAAGCAAATTATTTAAAAATTAATGATGACAAAATTGAATACATATTTGTTGACGATGGCTCTGGAGATAGAACCTTCGAAAAACTAATGTCTATTAAAGAACAAAATCAAGAAAAAGTAAAAGTCATCAAATTAACGGGTAATTTTGGATCAATTAATGCAATTATGGCAGGAATATCTAACGGAACTGGCGATTGCTATGTCACATTATCCGCTGATTTACAAGAACCAGCAAATTTAATATTTGAGATGTTTAAGGTCTGGAAAAAAGGAATTAAATTAGTTATTGCAAAACGGAGAAGCAGGAAAGATTCTTTATTTACTATTATTTATTCAAAAATATTTCATTTTTTACTCCGGACATTCGCTATGAAAGAAGCACCAAAAGGTGGATTTGATTTAGTTCTTTTTGACAAAAAAATTCGAGATTTTTTAGTAAATATTGATGAAAAAAATACAAACATTTTCTATTCAATTTTTTTATTTAAATATCCATATGAAACGATTGAATATGATAGAAAACCCAGAAAATATGGAAAATCTAAATGGATTTTTAGTAAGAAGGTGAAATTGCTGATTGACTCATTTGTTTCGTTTTCGTTTTTCCCTATACGGCTTATCAGTGGTATGGGTTTGTTTCTTGGAATAATTGCTTTTTTATACGGATTATTTATTATATCTGCAAGAATTTTTAATCTTATTCATTTACAGGGATGGGCGGCAATAATGGTTGTGCTTTTATTTGTATCTTCATTTCAAATGATAGCAATCGGTATTTTAGGTGAATATATTTGGAGATCGTTAGATGCGTCAAGAAATAGACCTATATATATAATTGATGAAATTTATTAGTTATAAAATGTTCAATAATAATTATATAATTGAATATACTTAAAGAAAGAAATACTGTCTTAATTGAGAAATCAAAATTGTATATTTACATATTTTGGATATCAATTATAATCTTTTCTTTCAGTTCACAATTCTATGAGTTTGTCGGATTATTTACCGATCAGAATACCTATCGTTCATGGGCGATTGAATGGCATCTAAATGGAATTGATGTCAATGTTGATAAAAATCCGCACTTAATTAATGAAACTCCTAGTGAACCATATCAGGTAACGCTTAATAGACAGAAAGCATCACTTTTAATGATATATCCCATTACATTTTTTTATAATATATTTGGGATAAATTATTTTTCTTCCTGTCTTTATTTAAATCTTTGTACATTATTTACATTTATTCTAATATTTTTTATTTCTAAAATTTTATTTGGAGAAAAAGTAGGATTTTATTGCGTTTTCGTATATGCTTTATTACCTTTAACATCTGTTTGGCTGAATATTGTATTAGTCCCGGATAGTATTTCAAATTTTTACTTGTTATTTCCTATATTTTTAATATTATTAACGGTTCATAAATTATATAAATTAAACTTTTTATTAATTATTGTTGCCGCCTTCATTTCAGTTGTTTCAACATTAGCAAGACAATGGTTGCCATTAAGCAGCTTAATATTATTGACAATAATTTTATCATTGAATAAGAAAGAGAGAATTAAAAATCTATATTTTCTTTTAATAGGATTTATTCTTGGTATAATCACATTGATGCTTCTTGGTAAGTTATTAATGAACAACTATTTATATTATGCGGAATTATATTATAAATATACTGTAGTATTTAGAAATGAGTATCAAGTAATATCATTCTATTCTGATCCGTTAGTAACTTTTCGATCCTGGTTTTATCCGGCATTAACATCATTTTTAATGTATGTCTTCATATTTTCTGTCTTAATTCTAATTATTTATCGAAAAGAAATAAATATTAAATTACTATTTATATCTTTGCTTATTTTCTGTAGTTTTTTTGGAATATTTTTCCCGATTATGTTTACGGGAATAGAATATCATACTCCTTATTCTACCACTTGTTTCCCTTTCTTTTGTATTACTGTAGGATTAGCTTTTGACAAAGTATTTTCCGGAAATAAATCGTTATTTAAATATTTCATTATTATTAGCACTTCCATAATTCTCATCAATTTATTATTACCTTTTTTACTGCAAAATTTCGTAGGTAATAATAGTTTTGTTGATATCATTTTCTTTAAATTGTGTTACAGTGTTTTTGATGTCTTTAAAAAATTACATATATATACGGCAATTATTGTTCTCTCAATATTAGCAATTATTTTATTATCGATTAAATATTTTAACTTTATAAATCAAAAAATAGTAAAAATATTTTATTTCTTATTATTAATATTCTTTTGTTTCACTTCAGTGTTCATTTCATCTTATCAAATTGAAAAAGAGTATCAGAGAGAAAAAGATTATAAAAGTGTCGCAAAATTTGTATATTCTTTAGATAATTCTGTTAAACCAAAATTCTATTTAATTACAGAGATATCTGATTCGAAATATTTTTATGCGGCTACTACTGCAAGCTTAACAATCCCTTTTTTGTATTTTATGGAAAATAAACTGAATATAAATAATATTAAGGACATTGAAATGTTTTATTTACTAACAAATGAAAACATTAATGAACTGGATAAGGGATATTTTGCAATCGATAACAGATACATCGATAATTTTATTGAGAGTTCAAATTATTATAGAGTGAAATATAATATTTTATTAAAATTAAAATATATATCATTAATTAAAGTTACTAAAGCTTAATACTAATTAATAAATGATTAAATTTAAAAATAAAAAAATATTGGTCATTGGCGGAGCCGGTTTCATCGGGTCACATATTGTAGACCAATTATTAAAAGAAGATATAAAACAGGTTATAATATATGATAATTTTGTTCGCGGGAAACTGGATAATATTGAAAGCGCTTTAAAAGATTCCAGATGCCGGGTGTTTGAAATAGGGGGTGATATCCTCCAAACCGATATTCTCAATGCAGCGATGAAAGAATCTGATATGGTCATTCATCTTGCAGCTTTATGGCTTTTACAATGTTACGAATTTCCTAATGCTGCTTTTGAAACAAATATCCGGGGAACTTTTAATGTTCTGGAAGCATGCAGAGATAATAATATCGAGAGACTTGTTTATTCATCTTCCGCTTCTGTTTATGGCGATGCTATTGAGATTCCAATGACGGAAGAACATCCATTCAATAACAGGACATTTTACGGCGCGACTAAAATTGCCGGAGAAGCGATGATGCGAGCATTTAATGAAAGATATGGAATCAATTATGTCGGCTTAAGATATATGAATGTATATGGCGCAAGACAGGATTATAAAGGGACATATATAGCCGTTATTATGAAAATCCTCGACAGGCTTGATAACGGACTTCCTCCGGTTGTCTATGGAGACGGTTCTCAATCTTATGACTTTATATATGTTGAAGATGTAGCAAGAGCAAACATATTAGCACTTTCATCCGAAGTTTCCGACAGATTTTATAATATTGGAATGGGTACCCAAACATCGATAAAGCAAATTGCGGAAATGTTAATTAAACTAACAAATTCCAACCTTGATATTGAATATAGACCCGAAGGACAAACATTTGTAACTAATCGCGTCGGTTCAACACAAAAAGCTTTTGATGATTTAGGTTTTAAGGCAGAAATACAACTTGAAGACGGCTTGAAAAGACTTATTGAATGGAGAGAAATACATAAAAAAAGATTCGGGAAAAGATGGAAATTATTTGAATAGATAATAAAACTTTATGTGTGGTATAACAGGAATATATAATCTGAACGGTGAACCTGTATCAACAACGGTACTTAAAAAGATGACCGATGTTATAAGTCATAGAGGACCCGATGGAGAGGGATTTTGGGCTGATGGTAACATTGGATTCGGGCACAGGCGGCTTGCTATTATAGATTTATCGCCTCTCGGAAGTCAACCTATGCAGACCGATGATGGTAATTTTATTATTACATATAATGGGGAAGTATATAATTATTTAAATATTCGTATCGGACTTGAAAGCAAGGGATATAAATTCCATTCTAAAACTGACACGGAAGTAGTTCTAAAGGCATTTCAGGAATACGGACCTGAGTGTGTGAATATGTTCAACGGGATGTTTGCTTTTGCTATCTGGGATTGCAGTAAAAAAAGATTATTTCTGGCAAGAGACCGTTATGGAATAAAACCTTTGTATTATTTTTACAATGAATCGATATTTCTATTTGCATCTGAAATCAAATCTCTTTTAAAATATCCCAGGTTTGATGTTGAAATATCACTTGAAGCATTAAATGAATACTTTACATTTCAAAATATTTTTTCAGATAGAACTCTTTTCAAAAATGTATTCTTACTTCCGCCAGCTACATATTTAACTATTGATGTCAGGAAAAATAATGTTTTTGAAAAATATAAATTCTGGAAATGTAATTTTGAATCGCAAAGCGACCATTTATCTGAAAATGATTACATTGAAGAGTTAATCAGGCTTTTTAAACAGGCTGTCAACAGGCAATTGGTAAGTGATGTTGAAGTCGGTGCATATTTAAGCGGTGGACTGGATTCCGGGTCTATTTCGTGTTTAGCCTCTCAATCATTTAAAGATTTAAAAACTTTTACATGCGGTTTTGATTTATCATCTGCTTCCGGTCTTGAGCTTGGTTTTGATGAAAGGGCTAGAGCAGAATATTTATCGAATAAATTTAAAACAGAACATTACGAGGTCGTTCTAAAAGCCGGGGATATGGAGAGAGTAATGGGAAATCTAATTTACCATCTTGAAGATTTAAAGGTTGGTCAGGCATATCCAAATTATTATGTAGCAAGACTTGCAAGTAAATTCGTCAAAGTTGTCTTATCGGGTGCAGGCGGGGATGAACTTTTTGCGGGTTATCCATGGAGATATTATAGCGCTATTCACAGTGAATCATTTAAAAATTATATCGAAAGTTATTATGATTACTGGCAAAGATTAATTCCGGATAATCTTAAACCAACTTTTTTTAATGAGGATATTTATTGTTTTGTTAAAGATTTCAACACAAAAGATATTTTCAGAAGCGTATTAAACGGATATTCCCACAAATACGAAAGTTACGAAAACTACATAAATTCAGCATTATATTTTGAATTAAAAACTTTCCTTCATGGTATTTTGCTTGTAGAAGATAAGTTAAGTATGGCACATAGCCTTGAAACAAGGGTTCCTATGCTGGATAATGAATTTGTTGATTTTGCACTGAAAGTACCCGTAAAATTTAAATTAAGCCATGATAATGTTAATTTTAGATTAAATGAAAATCAACCACCTCCCGAAAAACAAATGTATTCCGGTAAAACTAATAACGGGAAATTGATTTTAAGAAAAGCACTTTCAAGGTTTGTTCACGAGGATTATTCTAACGGAAAGAAACAAGGATTTTCAGGACCAGACGCAAGCTGGTTCAAAGGGGAAAGTATCGAATATGTAAAAAATCTTCTGTTCAATAAAGATGCAAGGATTTATAATTATATTCAACAAAAAACTGCCCAGAATCTTATGAATGAACATTTTGAAGGTAAAGTTAATCGAAGGCTTTTAATATGGTCGTTCTTATGTTTTGAATGGTGGCTTAAAATATTTAAAAATGAATAAAACAAAAAATACACTAAAAAGTTTTTCAGATAAATGGTCAAAGAATTCGACAATTGCTTTGAACGAAACAACAAAAGAGGGCTCCGATATATTTAACTGGATTTTGAATAGGAACGGATTCAAAAATGCAGTCGAATTTAAGAAATTTTTATCTACAAAAAAAAGAATTCTGGATGCCGGATGTGGAAACGGAAGGGTCACTGCATTAATAAACAAATATTCTGATTCCGGAAAAACGGAAATCATAGGCATCGATTTAGTAAAATCTGCGATAAATACTGCAAAGAAAAATTTGGGGAATAAGGATAATGTTAAGTTTATTCGAAAGAATTTATTAAGCTCGTTAAAAGATTTAGGAAAATTCGATTTTATATATTGCCAGGAGGTTTTGCATCACACAAATAATCCCGAAAAGGCTTTTAAAAATCTCTGTTCTCTGTTAAATAAAGGCGGAGAGATAGCCATTTATGTTTATAAAAAAAAGGCACCAATCAGAGAATTCGTAGATGATTTTATTCGTGATAAAATATCCGGTTTGAATTATAATGAAGCAGCGAAATATTGTGAACAGATAACGAAACTTGGTAAAGTACTTTCAAAGACAAAACTAAAGATCAAAATTCCAAAGGTCGAACTTCTACAAATAGAAGAAGGGGAATATGAAATTCAACGTTTCATATATTATTTTTTTATGAAGTGTTTTTGGAACGAAAATTTATCTTTCAAAGATAATTCTGCAATTAATTATGATTGGTATCATCCTCAGATATGTTTTAGGTATCATGAAAATGAAGTTATAAACTGGTTCAAAAAGCTAAAATTGAAAATAGTTTCCAAAAATATTGATTTTTACGGAATAACTATTCGGGGTGTAAAATAATTTATTAATTTAATTTTATTAATATGAATAACATATTAATTACAGGGGCAAGCGGGTTTATTGGTTCAAACTTGATTAATACTCTCATAAAAGAAGATGGTTATACTGTGACTGGTCTGGACATAAAAAAACCGTTGTCTAAAGCTGAAGGTTATGAATTTATTGAATTTGATTTAGGAAAAGAAGAAACTTATCCTGACTTCAAAAAAAATATTGATACGGTTATTCATCTTGCTCAATCACCACTATACAGGGATTTTCCAAATTCTGCAAAAAGCATATTTGACATTAATGTGAAATCAACAGCATATTTGTTGGAATGGTGCAGAAAAAATAAGGTCAAAAAATTTATTTTTGCTTCTACGGGTAATGTTTATAAAACAAAAGATGCACTTTTGAAAGAAGATGATGCAATATCACCAAATTCTTATTATGCTGCATCAAAATATGCAAGTGAATTATTTGCAAAACAATATTCAAACTACTTTAGTGTAATAATATTGAGAATATTTGGTGTTTACGGACCGGGGCAAAAAGGGATGCTTATACAAAATATTATTGATAAAATAATAAATAATGAGCAAATATTTCTCGCAAAAAACATAGGGATAAAAATAACACCAATTTATGTTTCCGATTGTGTCCATACAATCAAAAATATTATTAATTATAATGCTAATAATAATATCGAAGTTTTTAATTTAGGAGGACATGAGATTTTGACTCTTAAAGGGATTGCAAAAAAAATAGCCGATTGTTTTAGTAAAGACTGCAATTTGATAATAACATCGGATGAACCTCTTTATTTGTGTAGTAATAATAATAAAATAATATTAAAATTAGGCGAAATTAATAATCATTCATTCGATATGGGATTGAAGAAGGTAATAGAATATATAAATGCTTAAAGTTATTCATTTACCATATAATATTGGTTCTCATCCATCTACGTTATCGAAATATGAAAACGAAGTTGGATTAATAAGTAAGTCTTATAGCTATCATATATCAAATATATATGTTGATAAAACAAATGCTATATTAAAGAATGATAATGGTATTATTTTAAATGAGTTCAATACATTATATTTTTATTTTAAGATTTTTAATAAATATGATATAATTCATTACAATTTTGGTTCAACCTTATTGCCTGTAAAAAAATTTTCGGATGAATACAATCACATATTTCCTAAACCAATTAAAAAATTGTATGATTTTTATGGAAATGTTATTCGTATTTGTGAATTAAAAAGCAACACAAGTAAAATATTCGTTACTTTTCAGGGAGATGATGGAAGAATTGGGAGTGAGCTGGAAAAAAATAATCCTTATATTAAGACCTGTACTGATATTTTTTTCAATAGATTAAAAAATATAGAAAATCAAATATTAAAAAGAAATAGAATATTCGAAAAATATGCCTATAAAATTTATGTACTTAATCCTGACTTAGCAAATTATTTCGAAAAGAAAGCTGAATTTTTACCCTACGCGTCGTTTGATGTAAATAAACAAGATTACATTGGTTTAAATAATGGCTCTAAAATAACAATCGGTCACGCGCCATCGGATAAAGAAACCAAAGGCACAAAGTATGTTTTAGATGCAATTGAAAGACTTAAATCAGAAGGGTATAACATTGAATTTAAACTTATAGAAAAACATAATAGAAAAGATGCTTTAAAAATATATAAAACTTTCGATTTATTAATCGACCAGTTAATTATTGGATGGTATGGAGGATTAGCTCTTGAAGTTATGACGATGGGCAAACCTGTGATATGTTATATAAATGAGCATGACTTAAAGAATATACCCCTGGAGATGAAAAAGGATTTGCCGATAATAAATGCAAATCTTTTTAATTTAAAAGATGTAATTAAAACTTATATCATAAATAATAAGTCACAACTCAAGAATATCGGAATTAAATCGAGAGAGTATGCATTGAAATGGCATAACCCAAAAATCATTGCCATGAAAATGAAAAAAGATTATGAAGAAGCATTAAATATTAACCGTGATGTTAAGTGAAATTACTATTTTAGAACCCGGAACTAAAACAAGATTAAAGGTCTTTAATAATTCTGAAGGAAAAGCATTGTTTTATTATTCTGACTTTTCGAAGACCATTTATCCGATAAAAGAAGATATTCCAATCGTATTACCGCCTCAATCGAGAAATCCTCATATTGAATTGCCTTTGTTGAACGAAATTATAACAAACAAGGAACTAAAAAATAATGTTAAAATTATTGAGATGTTTGAAAATACGATTAGCATTATAAAAAGCGTAAAACAAAAAAGCTGGGAATGGGAAGATGAAGAATTTTGGAGTACCACATATAATAATAATCTTAAGAGCAAAATTAAAAAAAATTGGAATGACAGAATCTGGCAAAGAAAAACCCTAATCAATAAACTACCTTTAGGACTATTTGATACTAAAATTAATATACTTGATATCGGATGCGGAGAGGGACAAAACTTCCGTGAATTGTTTAGAAAAAAAATAAGTAACGAATCTATTTACGTCGCGACCGATATTTCCTTTAACGCTCTGATATTAAACAGGCAAAAAAATAATTTTGTAAATAGTTTATACATATTGTGTTCTGCAGATTACTTACCGTTTGAAGATAATATTTTTGATGTTATTTTATTATTTGGAATATTGCATCATACACATTCAAAAGAAAAAATTTTAAGTTCGGTTAACAATATTTTTAAGCAGAAAGGATATTGTCTGGTTCACGAAGCGATAGTGCATAACGAGGATGAATTGTCTAACCATCTAAAAAATATCAAAAAATCAGTCAAATCTGGCAATGACAGCTATCATGAAGAAAGGATAATTCTTAAAAATCTGCTTCTTGAAATAGAATATAATAATTATAGTTTTATTTTTAAGCGGCAGGAAAACTCTTATTATTTCTTCAGGTTATTTAACCTGATTAGAAATCTGCTTCTAAAATATGAATTTCTATTTAGATTTCTTTCTTTTATAGACAGGGTAATAATAAAGGTATTTAATGGAAAAATTAAAAAATTCAATTCCAATGAAATATTGCTTTTATTACAGAAATAATTTATATATTTGAAATTATATATTAATAATATTGCCAGGTTCTGCTCTCACAATAATTTTTCCATTATTTCAAAACTCCTCTTAAGCAGATAGGTGTAAAAAAAGATAATATATTTGGTGTATTGAAGTACTTTTGAGAAGAATATTAGAATCTCCCGGGTAATTGAAGAAAAGTATTTTAAATGGGGTTTGTTGACTGAGTGATAATTAAAGAAAAAAATCAAATTATATGAGAAGTATTCAGAAAAAAATATAATTAAAACCCTGATTTACTATTCACATTTGCATAATATTTAAAAAATGATGAAAATATTTATCAAAAATATTTTTGATTTATCTTTCTCAATAATATTTTTCTTCCCGTTTCTAATTTATTCTTTTATTTTCCGGCCTACAAAACAAAAATCTCCGAAAATTGTTTGGGGGTTATTTCCGCATTATAATTCGGCAAATAATAGTTATGCATTGAAATTGTTAGGTTTCAGTAGTAAATATTATATCGATGAATCATATAATATTGTAGATGAGAAATATTTTGATAAGGTATTAATACCTAAAGGTAAAAATAACGGTATACTGATTTTACTTAAAAGATACATAAGATTTTTTGATATTATTAAAAATTTTGATGTTATAATTACCACTTTTGACGGTGCTTTTTTAAGGTATACAAAGTTAAGATTTTTTGAACATATTTTCTGGAAAATAGGTAAGAAAATAATTATTGTCTGGCCATACGGTTCTGATACATATATACATTCGAGAATGGCAGACCATACGTTCAGATATGGATTATTAAAATCTTATCCATTTGATTTTAAAAAAGAAGAAATTACAAAAAAACAAATAAAATATTTTACAAACTTTGCTGATTTTATTGTCGGTAATATTCCCCATAGTGAAAGCATTCCTAAATGGGATATTATTACTGTAGCCTGCTATAGTATTGATACTAATATATGGAAACCTAATATAAATTATAAATATGACTCTGATGGTAAAAATTCAAAAATAAAAATATTGCACGTAACAAACCACCGGGATGTCAAAGGAACGGGTTTTCTAATTAACGCTTGTAATGAAATTATTAAAGAGGGTTATGATATTGAACTTCAAATAATTGAGAAAACAATAAAATCAAATATTATTAGTCAATTGCCTCATAATGAATTGAAAGAAATCATGAAATCTTGCGATATTTTAGCGGCTCAATTTTTATATGGGTACGCGGCAACTGAAATTGAAGGTATGAGTTTAGCTAAACCAGTATTATCAAATTTAAGTAATAATTATTTTTTTGATATCGCAAGACGTTATACATACTTTAAGAATTGTCCCATTATATCAACACCTCCTGAAAAAATAAAAGAAAATTTAATAATGCTTATAAAAAATCCTAAACTTCGTGAGGATATTGGGCTTAGAAGCAGGGATTATGTTATAAAATATCACTCACTTGAGGGAATGGGTTTAATGTGGAGTAAAATTGTAGATAAGGTATATTATAATAAAACAGAAAATTTAGATAATTGGTGGAAAGACAGATGATTTATTATAAAAACAAAATTAATACCGAATACTTTATTAGAAATAGAAATATCCGGAATATTATCTCAATTTAATTAATCAAATAAAAAATTTTAAAATGTGCGGAATAGCAGGTATAATATCCTTTGAAAAAGATGTAGAGGTATCTTTAATAAATCGAATGACAGACATAATAAAATATCGAGGACCTGATGATGAGGGTGCAATTGCCGTATATCGAAATAATCAGGTTAAGGAATTTAAAAGAAAAGAAGAATTATCAGCTGATGAGGAATATTCTAAAGTTGTATTTGGGCATAGAAGATTGTCAATCATAGATCTCAGCAAATTGGGTCACCAGCCTATGTCCTTCGATAATAGGAATATATGGCTCACTTATAATGGTGAAATATATAATTATATTGAAATTAAAGAAGAACTTAAATCGTTTGGGTATTCCTTTAATTCCGATACTGATACTGAGGTGGTTTTAGCAGCTTATCATAAATGGGGTAAAGAATGCATTAGGAAATTTAATGGTATGTGGGCATTTGCTATTTATGATTTGAGAATAGATGAAATTTTTTGTTCCTGTGACCAGCAGGGTATAAAACCATTTTATTATTTTTTAAATAATAATTATTTTTGTTTTGCATCTGAGATAAAGCAATTACTTGAAATACCGTTTGTAAATCGAAAAGTTAATAATGAATATATTTTGAATAATATGGGCTTTGGGATTTCGGAACATAAAACTGAAATTACTCTTTTCGAAAATATAAAAAAATTAAAAACCGGATATAATATTTTAATAAAGAATGTAAAGTCAGACAACCCGCATTTAGATATTTATCAATGGCATGAATTTGATTTTTTCAGTGAAAAAAAGAATATTTCCGAAAAAAACGCGATGGAGGAATTCGGAGAATTGTTTTATGACAGTGTGAAATTAAGGCTTAGAAGTGATGTACCTGTTGGAACGGCGCTTTCAGGCGGTCTTGATTCATCTTCTATTGTTATGACTATCGATAAAATTCTTAAAGCAAAAGGTGTGAATGAGTTACAAAAAACATTCACAATAGGTTCTGAATTAAGCGAATACGATGAAACCGAATATGCAAAAGAAGTTATTAATAATACAAATTCAAAAGGTTTCTTCCGCACACCTGATGCCGATGGCTTCATAAAAAATTTTAATAAGATTTGTTATCATATCGAATTACCATATATATCTTCCAGTTGTTATGCCATTTGGGCAACATATGAACTTGCACGGGAAAACGACATTACTGTTACTCTTGACGGACAGGGGGCAGATGAGATTATGGGCGGATATGATTATTTTCATACAACTCATTTATTAAATGAATTTTTAAATACGGGTAAATTTGGAAAATTAATAAATGAAATTACATGTTCGGCTCGAATCTTTGATAAAAACAAAAAAAAGATTGTTTATGATTTAATTAGAACCAGATTAAAAAATATACAATATTATTATTATTGTTATCAGAAAAATAGAATTAATAATAGTAAATTATTACGACAGGAATATAAGGATATTGCATTGATGATTTTGAAAAATTCTTTTGAAAAGAATCAGGATGAATTTGTAAAAACAAAATATACTTTTAAAAATAATTTAAAAAACTATTTTTACACAATAAGTTTACCACAAATATTAATGACGGTCGATAGAATATCTATGGCTCATTCCATTGAAGCAAGACTTCCATATCTCGATTTCCGCCTTATAGAATTTATTAATTCGTTACCAACAGATTTTAAAGTACGCCAGGCAATTACAAAGTATATCGCCAGATTATTTTTTAAAGGGAAACTTCCGGATAGTATAATTAAAAGAAAAAAACTTGGATTTGTAACTTCGGAAATATTATGGTTTAACAAAAAAAATAAAATAATAAATAAAATGATATCCGGAAATTTAAACAGAATATCAGATATATTTGTGTTGGAGGAAGTGCGAAAGTTGTTTTATAATAATAATATTGCTTCATCTAAAAACAAACATTATTGGAATATATTTTCGCTCAGTACATTATTTAATATATTTGATTTAAAGGTTTGAATTGAATTTTGAATGATATGTCTTAATGAAGATTATTCATATTATAAATTATTTTCAGCATCAAATAGGTTACCAGGAATATTTCCTTGCTAAAGAGCAGGCAGAAGCAGGACATAACGTAACAATAATATCTTCTGATCGTTATTTCCCCTTTCCCGATTATGAATCTACTGTAAAAAGCATACTTGGAAACAGGTATATAGGCGACAAGGTTGAATTTATTGATGGATTTAAAATAATTCGTTTAAAGAGCGTTTTAGAAAAACCTGCTCAGAGAATATGGCTTAAAGGATTAGTGAAACAAATTATTAGAATTAAACCGGATTTAATAATATGTCATGGTGTCTATAATTACAATGCCTTAGTAACGTCTTTGTTAAGAAAATTTCTGAAGTTCTCTATAATTATGGATTCTCACTCACATTATACGGATACTTATAAAGACAGCAAAAATATTTTATCGTTAATTATGAAAATGTGTTTCCGCTATTTTATTTGGGCAGATGGTAATATAAAATTTGTGGCAGTTACTGAACAAACAAAAGAGTTTATGATAAAAGAACATAAAATAAATGGAAACAATATTAATATTATTCCGCTTGGCACAGATATTAACCGGTTTCGTCCTGATGTTGTAAATCGATTACAGGTTAGAAAAGTACTAAATGTCCCGGAAAATGATACATTAATAATTTATACAGGAAAGATAGTTCAAACTAAAGATCCTGCTTTAATAATTGAAGCTTGCTCTGATTTATTCTATAATCAAAATATAAAATTACTATTTGTAGGTAATGTAGGTAGAGAATATGCTTATAGATTCGGTAAGCTTAAAGAAGCCTACCAGAAATATATTATTCACATCGAAGCAGTTCCGAATTCTGAAATTTCAAAATATTATCAAGCTTCGGATATCGGAGTTTGGCCCAAAGAAGCATCTATGAGCAGTGTAGATGCTATGAGTTGCGGATTACCCATAATTATTTGTGATTATTTATCTGAGAGGCTCAAAAATGAAAATGGCATAGGTATTAAAGAAGCCGACCTTAAATCCTTAAAAAAAGCTTTGGAAAAACTTGTCATAGATAAAAAATTATGTATTCAAATGGGTAAAAATGGAAGAATGTTAGCTGAAGAAGAATATAGTTGGAAATCTATAGCTCAGAAATTTCTAAATTTGGCAGATATATAAAATTGGGTTCAATGGAAAATAAAATAAAAATATTAGTAACAGGAAGCTCTGGATTTGTCGGAAGCCATTTAGTAAAAGAATTATTAAGAAAAGATTTTTCTGTTTCCGAAGTTGATATTTCAACAGGAATAAACCTGACAACTATCGGTTCTTTAAAAGATGTCAAAAAGGTTGACATAGTTATTCATTTGGCTGCGAAAATATTTTCTCCGGAAGCCTTTATAAATCCTCTTGATTATTATTTTAATAATATTAACAGCACTTTGAATGTTTTGGAATTTTGCAGAGAAAATGGTTCCAAATTAATTTTTGCGAGTTCTTACGTTTATGGTATACCTGAATATTTACCGGTTGATGAAGAGCATCCTGTTTCCCATTTTAATCCATATGCTTCGAGTAAAATTATTTGTGAGAATCTATGCAAAGGATATTATGATAATTTCGGGGTAAGGGTCATAATATTGAGACCTTCAAATATTTTTGGATATGGTCAGGATAAAAAGTTTTTAATACCATCAATAATGTCCCAATTAAAAAATGGAGTTGTATATCTTGGAAATTCAATGCCTAAAAGGGATTTTGTTTATATAGATGATTTAGTAAATGCTTATATAAAAGCAATTGAATATAATGTTGAAAATTTTAACATATTCAATATTGCTATGGGAGTAAGCTATTCTGTTTCTGAGATTATTAGTATCATCAAAGATTTGCTTCCCTTTGATTTTAGAGTTATTTATTCAGGGGAGAAGAGGAAAAATGAAATATTAGACACTGTGGAAAACATTCAAAAAGCAAGAAAATTCCTAAAATGGAATCCTGAAGTTAATTTGATTTCCGGAATAAAAAAAATGCTTGTAAATAATAATATCATTTAATGAGAATTGTATGGCTTTCTCAATACCCGGTTGATATAATTCCTGATGATTATGTTGTTTATGATAAATCAAAAGTTTTTCATCCTTCTACCTGGGTTGTTAACTTAGCAGATGGATTAGCAAAATCGGACGAGATAGAACTGCATATTATTACCGAATCCAGCTGGGTAAAAAAAGATTACCGATTTAAATATAATAATATAAACTTTCATATTTTAAGAAGTCCTTACTCAATACCATTTACGACAAAAAACATTAGGGGTTTATATCATTTCGATATTTTGACTAAATATTATTTTAGTTATCTTAAGTTTAAAAAAGAAATATATTCAATAAATCCCGATCTGATTCATTCGCAAGGTACAGAAGGTCTTTATTCTTATGTAGCCTCGAAAACTTCTTATCCTTATTTAATAACTTTGAATGGAATTATTAGCATTTTGGGAAATATGTATGAAGGGAAAATCTGGAAACCAATATCACTGATGGAGAAAGAAACAATTGTGAAATCAAATTTCTTTATTTCACATGCAGATTTTTGTGATGAATTTATAAGAAATCTTAATAAAAATGCAAAAATTTTTAAAATTGATGATATAACAAAAGATGAATATTTTAATATAAAAAGAGAACCTGTCAAGAATTCAATTTTATTCATTGCATATCCTACGAAAACTAAAGGCTTGAAAGAGCTGATTCTGACTTTTAATGAAATTTATTTTCAATATGATGATATTAAAATAATAGTAGTTGGTAATTATGATGAAAATTATAAAAAATCATTATTAAGTTTATTAAAATCTCATGAAGCAAAAGATAAAATTATATTTAAAGGATTTTTAAGTAACCAAAATCTGTTAATTGAATTCTCAAAAGCTGACCTTTTTGTCTTTCCGTCATATTTTGAAACAAGTCCTAATGTTATCATGGAAGCAATGTCGGCAGGTGTTCCAATAATAACAACAAATGTAGGTGGAATTCCGGATATGATTAGCGATGGTTATACAGGACTTTTAGTAGAACCTAAAAATTCTGTTGACCTGAAAAGTAAAATTACCTTTTTATTAGATAATCCTGAACTTAAAGTGTTTTTAGGTAATAATGCAAGGATTGAAGCAAAAAAAAGATTTAAGAATAAAATTGTTGTAGAAAAGGTGTTATCGGCTTATAAATATGTTATCGATAATTCAAATAAGATCAAATAGATTTTTAGTTCTGCAAGATTATTATTTAGCTGTTATAATATATATCAAAATTTTCACGAAATTCATTTAATACTATTTATTATTCCAAATATGAATGTAAATATTAGCGTAAAATATTTTTTGAAATAGTTTATAATAATTTAAAAAATGCATAAAGCAGTTATTTTAGCCGGTGGATTAGGTAACAGGTTAAAACCTTTAACTCAGTCTATACCTAAACCTCTTCTCCCGATCGGCGAAAAGTCGGTGCTGGAAATTCAGTTGCAGCACCTTGCTCAAAGCGGTATTACTGAAATATATATTGCCACAAATTACAAGGCAGATTACGTTGAATCGTTCATAGGTGACGGGGTAAAATACGGAGTTAATGTCAAATTCAGTAAAGAAGATATCCCGCTTGGGACCTGCGGACCGCTGTCTTTATTAAGAGATGATTTAACCGAACCTTTTATTCTTATGAATGGAGACATATTAAGTAACATTGATTTCAGGAAACTCCTCGACAGCAGTTTAAAAAACGATTCATTGTTAACAGTCGTGACAAAAGAAATCAGAACACCGTTTAATTTCGGAAGCGTTAAAGTGAAAGATGAATTTATAGTCGGCGTTGAAGAAAAACCGGATTTGGTTTTAGAAATACTCGCGGGAATATATTTGATGAAGCCGGAGATACTTGGTCTGGTTCCCAGGAATGAATATTTTGGTATCGATAGTTTAATAAAAAAAATGCTTGCTGAAAAAATGAATATTTCGAGACATTTAATGAAAGAATACTGGCTCGATATCGGAAGACTGGACGATTATGAGGAAGCTCAAATAGCCTATGAAAAACACTTCAAAAAATATTGATATAATTCCACTTTCAGAACCAAGTTTCATTGGAAATGAATGGAAATATGTAAAAGAATGCCTTGATACGGGATGGGTATCTTCTATTGGCAATTTTGTGAATATTTTTGAAGAGAAAATTTGCAGGTATACTAAATCAAAGTTTGCAATTGCCTGCGTTAACGGTTCTTCAGCGCTTCATGTGTCGCTTAGAATTCTTGGTGTACAACCCGGGGATGAAGTAATAGTTCCCACTTTAACCTTCATTGCCCCTGTAAATGTTGTCAGGTACTTAAATGCCCAACCTGTTTTTATGGATTGTGATGATTATTATAATATCGATTCGGAAAAGACAATTGATTTTATCAAAAAATGTACAGTATTTAAAAAAGGATTTACATATAATAAAAAAACAAAGAAAAGAATATCTGCGATTATTCCTGTTCACGTATTCGGGAACGCGGTAAATATTGAACCACTAATTTTTATTTGCAGAGAACGGAATATCAAAATTCTTGAAGATGCATCGGAAAGTTTAGGGTCATGGTATAAAAATGGTAAATTATACGGAAGACATACAGGTACAATCGGAGATATCGGATGCTTATCGTTTAACGGTAACAAAATTATAACTACCGGAGGCGGTGGAATGATTTTAACCAATAACGAAGAATATGCAATAAAAGCTAAGTACCTCACAACCCAGGCGAAAAACGATAAATTAAGATTTATTCATAATGACATTGGATATAATTACAGGTTGACGAATATTCAGGCGGCGCTTGGAGTAGGACAATTGGAAAATTTAGAAAAATACTTAAAAGCCAAAAAAAAGAATTATTTAAACCTGAAAAAAGAAATTGATAAAATAAGAGGAATAAAAATATCAGGCACACCGGAATATTCAAATAATAATCTGTGGTTGAATATTCTGAAATATGAAAATTCAATATTCAACTATGAGGTGGATTTTCTAGTTTTTAAGTTTCTTAAAAAGGGAATTCAAACAAGGCCTGTCTGGTATCTAAACCACCTGCAGGAGCCATATAAAAATTGTCAGACATATAATGTTCAAAAAAGCATAAATATGCTGAATAGTTCAATTTGTTTACCGTCATCCGCAAATTTAAAAACGGTTTCTATTAATAAAATTATAAATTCTGTTAAGCAAATTTTTAAAATTTGAAAAAAGAAAATCTGATTGTAATCGGTGGCGGAGGACATACTAAAGTTTTAATGAATATTATTAAGAAACTTAATAAATATGATAATTAATTATTTTATGCTGTATCATTTAATTATAAATGAATATATTTATATGGATTCTTATTATAGTCTGAAATTTTCTTTAATCAAAGAAAACATTATTTTAACAAAGATCCCCAACAAGAGTGACAATGATCCATGTTGAAAATTATAATACTATAAGCTAACTTATATCTTTTGGGTTTATTATTTTATAAATATTACCGGGAATTAAAACTAATTTATTAAAAATTAAATAATTAATTATTTTATCCTAATTTGAAAAACTTATATATTATAGGCGCAGGTGATTTAGGACGAGAACTTGAAAGTTGGATTGGTATGATACCATCCAGCAGAAAAAATATTAAATTGGTAGGATATTTAGATAAAGATCCTGATGCTTTAAAAGGATTTCCATCAAATTATAAAATATTAGGTAATGAAGATACTTTTAATTTTAAAGAAAATGATGTTGCTATAATTGCAATTCAGGATACAAAATTAAAAAATAATATTTATAATAAGCTTAAAAAAAAGATTAATTTATTTTCATTTATATCTCCAAATGCTATTATTGGAAAGTATGTCAAAATTAACGAAGGAAGTATAATATGTCCAAATGTAATCCTAACAACAAATATTATTATTGGAAAATGTGTATTAGTAAATATTGGTTCACAAGTTGGTCATGATTCACAACTTGGAGATTTTTCAACTTTAGCTGCTAATGTTGATATAGCAGGAAATTGTAATATAGGGAAAAACGTATTTATTGGAAGTAATGCAGTTATAGCGCCATTTAAAAAAATTCATGATAACGTTAAAGTGGGACTAGGTAGTGTGGTAATAAATGATTTGAAAATTGAAGGTACTTATTTTGGCAATCCTGCAAAAATGATATTCAGTGCGTTGAAATAATATTATGAAAAATCCGAATATTTTAATATCTGTTATTGTATATAATGAAGAAGAGAATATAAATTCAGTAGTTGATGATATTTTGAGTTTTCCCAATTTAGATTTAATTGTAATTGATAATGGATCTTTCGACAACACTGTAAATATATTAAAGGAGAAAAAAATAAATTATATAACTCATTGTGTAAATTCTGGAAACTCTGCAGGTACTTTGATGACATATATGAAATATGGATTTTTAAATAATTATGATATTATATGCCAATTTGATGGCGATGGGCAGCATATAGCTAAAGAATTATATAAAATAATTGATCCCATAAAAAATAATGAAGCTGATTATGTTATCGGTTCAAGATTTTTAGATAAAATAGGATTCCAATCCTCTTTCTTCAGAAGAATCGCAATAAAAATTTTTGCTAATATAGATTCTTTAATAATCGGTCATAAAGTAACGGATGTAACATCCGGTTTCAGGGCATACGGAAAAAAAGTAATAGAACTTTTCGGGAATTATTATAAACATGAAATTTATGATACAAACCAGTTACTGCTCTTAAGTTATTTCGCGGGAGCAAGAATTTGTGAGGTCCCTGTTAAAATGAGAGAACGGGTTCATGGTAAGTCTGAATTTAATATCTTAAATTCAGTAACATTTCCCTTTAAGGGTCTGGTAAATATTTTGGGAACTCTGCTATTTAATAAACAAATTAAAAAGTTTAATATATAATAAAATGGGAATCAGAATTCAAATAATAGGTCTCTTAATCGGCTTGATTTTTTTCATCGGAGTATTGAGATATATTAAAAAAAATAGTTTTAATCCCGGACAATCCGTACTCTGGATATTTTTGTGTATATTTTTGGTTTCGATTCCGGTATTAGAACCCTTTTATAAATGGATTGCGACTGATATAATCGGTATAAATGACGCTAGACATATAATATATATTTTTATTATCGGCTTCCTTTTGATTTATAATTTTTATTTAAGTTCAAAAATAACAAAAATGTCCGACCAGATTCAGAATTTAATCAGTTTTACGGCGATTTTGGAGAAAGATTCAAGAGGAAAAAATATTTAAGATAATCTATTCGAATATAAATTAAATAATCCGATTCCTTCATTATTAATGTCATTTAAACATTTTAATATTTGGCATATAGCATTTTAAATGAAATCAGATAATATTAAAAGAACTAATTATTTCTTAAATTTAAAATTTATTGCAAAAGCTTTCCTCGGTTATGTCGCCTATATTGCAATATTTCCGTCGTTTCTTCCTGCTCTTATTCATAAATTAAGAGGGGCTAAAATATCAAATCCATTTAAAGTATATATAGCACCTCAAGTTATGATTGATTCTCTTTATCCGGAGTTAATTACGATACAAGAGGGAGTATATATTACACGTGGAGTGTCGATAATTTCTCATTTCAATCCAACGAATGCAATAGCAAACTTAATGAAAACCGATACGGTTTTAAAAAATGTAGTAATTGGAAAAGATTCATTTATCGGAATTAATTCAATTATATTACCCGGTGTAAATATAGGTAAATGTTGTATAATAAGTGCCGGTTCAGTTGTAACAAGTAATGTTCCTGACTTTACTGTAGTGCAGGGAAATCCCTCAAAAAAAATCGGCAGACTCCCAAAATCATTAATAGAATCATATCAAAAATCTGAAAATTTTCTTGAATAATTTATCGCAAAAAAATATTTTCCTACTTTTCTTAATTATATTTCTTTTTGAGATGGGTTTCGGTCTTTTTTATTCATATTCGGAATATGAAAATAAAACATTGAAAGGGAAATATGGCGGGTTTAATCCATTTGCAAAAGGCAATGAATATATTTTCCAGCCCGGATGGGAAAATGATTTTTCCGATATGAATGCTTATAACAAATTTGCTTATTCCCTGATTGAATTTGGTGAATTCAGGAATGCTTACGGACATCCTTCTGCTTTCATCACTCCGGGACTGCCATTAGTACTCGCTTTAATTTATTTTGTTTTTGGTTATGGCTTCATACCTGTACTTATTTTCAATGCTCTTTGCATCACTTTTGCTTACTATTTTCTTTTTTTAATTTCAAATTATTTATTTAATCGAGAGACAGGATATTTATTACTTATTTTTTCATTATTAAATTTGAAAGTGGCATTACTTAATGCAAGTGTTTGGACTGAGCCTCTTTTTATTTTGCTATTATCTGCAATGTTGTTCATTGTTGTGAAAATAATTTTTTTAAATGAAAAAAAATTCTATTTGTTTGCGATTCTTGGTTTTTTGACCGGATATAATATATTGGTAAGACCTATTGTAATACCGCTTGTTTTATTTATACTTGTGCTTTTTATTTTTTATAGAACAGGACTTAAAAATTATTCTATATATATTTTATTGGTATTAGTGATTCCATCTATTTGGATTTATAGGAATTATGTTATATTTGACAGGATATTATTGAGCAGTGCGAGCGAAGTGAATAATATTTACACGGATTATGAAAAATATAGAAATATATCTATTTTTAATACTTATTCAAACGATATTGCTTTGAGGAGAAATTTTGATGAATTGAAACCACTTATTGATAAGGCAATAGAAATATCACCGGATGGCGATTTTGAAAAATGCGGCGATTTATTCGTTAATGATTTTAAAAGTTGGGTTGAAAAAAATAAGCTTTTTTATATAAAAATATGTATATGGAGGTTTAAAGCACTTCTTTTGCCGTATACAGCAGATATGTCAAAGAGAAATATAATACTAAGTACTATAATTTGGTTTTTTACCTTTTTCCCGGTATTGGTAGGAATCTTTTTAAATTATAAAAATAAATATTATTTAATATTATTTATTGTCGGTATTTTATTATTGATTATACCTTCTTTATCTGTTGTAGATAAGTACTTAAGATATCAAGTACCTACACATATAATTTTTACATTATTATCTTCTTATACGGTTATTAGTGTTTTGAATTATTATAAAAAAATAAATAGAAAACCAAGGTGACATTAAGTTTTAATGATATTATTTCATTCAAAGCATTACAAAAACCTGTTATCTTTCTCATCGGTATCGGTTTGTTGTATCTTTTACCTCAGAATGAAATATTTTTGGCGATTATGAGCGGTCTGCTGCTATTTTATTGCTACAATAATCCTATAAGAACATTATATGTCTCTACGGCATTAATAAGTTGCAGGTACTTTTTTGTTAATAATGGTGCTATGATAGGCAGTGATTTTGAGATATTTGCACCCTGGAGATTTTTACAAGAAAAGGCTCTTTTGATGCAAAGCAGTGATAAGATTGTTTTTTTTCTTTTACTTATAAATATTCTTCTCATAAATTTCAAGAATAAAGATAATTTAAATTTTAGAAGATTCAATTATTCTCTAACTATATTAATTTGTATTTTTGTTTTTATCACAATAATGTCGATGATTGCTAATTCCATCAGTTTATTTAATACACTGTTTTTTATACAGATGTTTACTAAACCTGTTTTATTTTTGATTTTAATATTGCAGATGAACTGGAAAAAGAAAGAGATATTTGATTTCTTTAAATTTGTCTTCGCAATCATTTTGCTAATGCAAATTATACCAACTTTTGTCGAGAATACCCCCCAGATTGTTAGAGGATACATTTTTTTTGTTGACCAGTTTACGGGAACATTCACTTATGGAGGTAATTATTCGACAACGCAGTTTTTAATATATGCCTGTTGCATTTTATTTATTAATTATTTACAGATTCCAAATATTAAAAGTTTATTCTGGTTTATAGCTTGCCTGTTTTGTATTATATCCGCACAAAGCGGGTTTCAGACAGCTATTATATTTTTATTTATTTGTCCATGGGTTATTAGTGTTTTTATCAACTCTGGAAATTCCGACATAAAAACTTTCACTACCTTATTTAAATTCTTATATATTATTATTACTTTACTTTTATTAAATTATTTAATTCTAAATGTTACAGGTCTGCGAGGGATAGGTTATGTTTACGAATATTCGGAAAGCATAACGGATGTATCTTTAAACGAGGGGATTTTTGAACTTCCAAAATTCAGAACATATAATATTTTATATGATTATTGGGCAAAAGGAGAAATTTCACCCATATTAGGAATTGGTCCCTGTGGGTATCTTTCAGGAGCTGCTTTCTATGCGGGAAGTAAATATTATACAGAGTTAATAGCAAACAAATTATATTTTCGCTCGAGTTTTCGGTCTAATGTACTTACATTCCCTCAAAATAGTACAGTTGGAATAATTGGGGAAGTTGGAATATTCGGATATATTGTGTATATCATTTTATATTTCATGCCATTCGTATTCATTAAAAGAAATTTAAAACGTTATTTTAAAACATTTTGGTCTCCGGTAGCTGTAGGTTATGTTGGGATTTTCATTTCGTTGATTTCCTGGTCTTTCTTCTGGAATGCATTTGAAGATATTGCGCTTTCAGGTGTATTTTTTATTATTAGCGGAATATTAATGCAAGTATTTTTATTATTAACCAATAATGAAGAACCGGAAAACGAGTGGACTTAAAAATTTCCATAGTTACTCCTTCATTTAACCAGTCTGATAATATAGAGCATACAATAAGGAGTTTCTAAACACAGAACAATATAAATATTCAATATATTTTTATAGATAATGGATTGTAAGATAATTCCAAGGTAATAATTATAAATATTATTTGTATTACTTTTTGCGTTAATATTTATTATTGTATTATATTAATAGGTTTGGTAATGAATGAATTTCATATCTTTGATTTAAATTATTTTGATTTTTTTATAATG